>Ga0265798_10005903_pt1 | contig 16268 bp, 14 predicted proteins | sample P3T30metagenome_FD_192430 | JGI IMG/M metagenome (GOLD analysis project Ga0265798, IMG submission 192430) | Plant litter microbial communities from East Loma Ridge, Irvine, California - P3 T30 | ecosystem: Environmental > Terrestrial > Plant litter > Unclassified | place: USA: California... | reverse complement strand
TTGAAGTGTTTGCCTTGCTTTTGTGATTGCTGCAGCAGTATTCAAGTCAGTAAGACCAGTGAACAGGGATCGAGCATCGTGGACAGCTTCTCCGAGACTTTGCAACTGACGTTCACACGAAGAGTTCCCAATTCCAAGTGCCTTGAGCATTGCATCTCTGTAAGCGAGGTTTTCAGAGAAGACGTTGTCTTGTGATTCTAGATCACACATGCTACGTAACATGTCGGCGCATTGGATGCTGCGCACCAACCGTACAAGGATGGCATGCTGTCGTCTTCGGTCTTCTATGGGCGCTTGCTCCCATAATTTTACAATGTAGGAAATACAAGCGCGGAACTTCTCGAGGAATTGCGTGGTCATTTTGGGTACTTCCAGCGTTTTCAACATGCTGAGCACTGACGCTTCTTGTTCGGCTACCTCTTTCTCTGTACGAGCAGGGTTTACTTCTGCAGGTTTTTCGATATCTACAAGAAGGGGTTCGTCATAGTCTTCGCTTGTGTCTGCATTCGAATGTGCAGAACAGTCTGATGATGGTAGAGTGGTGGCGCATGCATCGATCAAGTGGCTCTCATCAATGCCGAAAATCTCGCCGCTTCTTCGCTTCCTCGAATCCAATTCATCTCCTGCAACGATCACATCTTTCACATCGTCTGGGCTTCTGATCGTTGAGGTCGATTTGTTTGCGATGTCTGGTTCATCGTCGCCGATCAAGAAGTCTTCAATGCGGAGTCCACCGAATAGCTGCATCGAGCTCGGCTCGTAGGTGCTCTGAGCTTGGGCATCTGTACTCATAAGCGCACCACGGGGCTGCAGCTTTAATTTTACTTCCCCAGGGGTTAAATTTTGCTCCAATGTAGCTGTTGCCGCATCTGGCAGCGATTTTGTGTCGGAAAACCAGTCCCCGGTGACAAGTGGGACATGGTCAATAGGCCGCACAACCAGCAAAGATGAGCCGATCATATCCTCACCGGTCAGTTCACCGCAGGTGATTACATATTCTTTTATAGTCAGTATAGATATCAAAGGGAGCGGTACAACGAGCTTACCAGAGCCAATCATGACTGCCCAACATTGAGGCACGAACATGGCATGTTCTGCGGCTTGGGGTAGATCTCTGCAGAAGCTTGGAGCCGGTTCCTGATGAGGAGTTGATTCGTATGGATAGAGAATCTGCAACATACTTCTCATAGGATAGTACTTGTGTCCACTCGGAGGGAGGCTTTGGTGATGTCTTCGGACCGCAACATAGGGAAAGCATACAAATGTCGCCGACAGTTGTAGATTATCCACGTTTCGAGAGGATGAGCCATCGCAACGTACAACAGTTCCAGGTTCGATATGGTACCCATCAAAAAGACGTTTACGGAAAGCGTCTTTGACTTGCCTAAATAGCCGGAGCACAAGGAAACGTGCTTCGCCGCCGATACCGGGCGCGTTGAGACACATGTTCTGCATGCTCGTTAGATCCTATCCTTGATACTCGAATACAGAGAGATTCAAACATTTGAATGAGTACGGGAAAAGAAATTTACCTCAAATTCCGTAAGATTGATATGACATCTTTGCATGTGCCTGAAAAAGAACTCTTATCAGTGACTGTATGGCACTGGGTCGAACTTCTGCATACTTACAGCCACTGTATCTGGTATTTGGCGTCAACCTTTGTTGCAGAAGGTCCATCATCACATGTAAGCTCAATTGAATATGATCCACTACGCTGTTTAGAGCGCTTTGCGCAGGTAGCCTTTGTCACTCTAAGACTCCCATAGTCATTGAACGATGAACGTTCTGGCCAGTGCTGGTGTGGTAATGTTGAAAACTGCGAATGCAGCGTCGCAAAACTGCATTGAACCGGCACTGAGATTACTAGTCCCTCTTTCGAAATTTCATCTGTTTCATCTCTGCCAGATGCTTGGGTTCTCGTAGGCTGTTCATGATGATCTGGTATGTGCTGAGCCTCTTCTGCAGAGGTAATAGGCTCTATAGTAGACTCCAAGAGGTTTCGGCTGTAATCGTTCGAGATGGAGGCTTCTGTCTGAGACTCTTTCATTGAAAAATGGCTCGGATAACCCGTGTTGTATGTAGAGGGCAAGATTTGAGACGTAGATGATCTCCGGCGCGTAATCTCTGCGGTCTCTGCGGTTCCGTCCTCCTTGGCTGGATATACAAAGCGGACACCGAACTTCTTGGGTCGTTTTCGCGAAGCATTTAGAGACACTCTACTAGCTTTCACTGTACTTTGACTGGATTTCGATTCGCCATGCCGGGACTTCTGGACTCGGTTTTTGGGTTTATTGATTTCAGGACGTACGTGTTTCCGCGCGATGTCTTCTGCCTCGACATATACATGATCAGCACCGCGATCCGAACGCGGATCTTCTTCGGGTAGTTTCACCCCGTCCCCATAAATCACTGCATGCTCTTTCCCTTCCACACCATCCGGAACCCTTTTGTCGATGCTATGCTCTGTCTTCTGCTTCCTGACTTTAGGTTCATTCCGGCTTGCAACTGCCCCTTGTCCCTGCAGTGTCTCAGCGTCTCTCCCGTTGCTGCCTTCCGGTCGCATCTCGGCATGCGTTCCAGTATATTCATGGGACCCTGACTGTGATGGAATCTCCGCCTGGGCATAAGTACCCTGGTACGGTATTGGTGGATATCCATAAGGCATGCCATAGTATGGTTGATACGCAGAGAAATATCCCGAGCCATATGCTTGTCCGGTCTGCTGATATGGCTGATATCCACCACTGTATGGCGCCGATGAAGATTGGTAGCCAAAGGGCTTGTACTCGTCTTGCTTTTCTGGCGGTTGCTCTTGACGATCGGCATAGTAGTTTGGGATGTGTTTCTTCGGGCTCTCGTCGTTTCTGGTATGTTTTCTAGATTGCCCAGGTTTTCGAGAACTACGTGGTCGAGGCTCTTTCCCATCATGTTTGTCTCTCACAGGTACGGTGTTGTTCTCGGGCTTCGCCCTGCCCTTGAAGACAATCTCTTCATCCGACGACTCAGCCAGGTTCTCATCGATCCGCGCATCTTTTCCACTGATCTCAGCATCAAAAGTTCCTGTAGGACTCTCGGTCGCTTTCTCTACAGTCACATGCCCAGTTTCCTTCTCTTCAGTAGCTGGTGTCATCTCCGGGTCTGTGTCTATACTGACATCACCCGAGTCGGCTGACGCAACAGAATACGTAACGATATAGCGGTCGCCAAGGTCACCGCCATCGTCTCTATTATCGCGCAGGCCCTTCTCCTCTTTCTGCATCATGGGTTCGTGTAGCTCTACAATACCACGCCCCAGCCCCCCGCCGGTGATCAAGGCGTGACAGCGAACGCATTTTGCCCAGTATGTTGCACCAATAAGAAGCAATGTCGCTCCTGACGACGGGTGAAAGTGTTGGGGGCCAAATGCGCGGGATGCGCAATATGCCTAACGCCAATTTGCTTATGCAGAATGGATGCAGGAAGAATCAAGGAATGGTTCGCATGCCTGCCTGCTGCCTGTTCGTGTGGCGTTTGATCCAGAGCGAGTTGAGCTGCTTAAAGCCGATATTTCCCAGACTCTACTGTTGCGCTCCAACATCTGTTGTGCCGACATCAGAAATCGGAGAGAGATGTAGACCCGCTGTTATCATGTTCATTGCTTTCGCATTCGGGACAACGCGATGAGGGGCTGGACCGGAGTTTGAAGATGCTGTCACCAGCTACCTACCCCACCTTCCCATGAAGCTTCTTGCCCATTCTGGCCAGGCGCGCAAACTGCGCCCCCATCTTTTTCTCGGATGACTCCAAAGACATTGGTCTGGAAATGACAAGGAGTTTGATTCACAAACAACCAACAAGTCTTGTATCTCTAATCAAGCCGGCACCCTGATTCATCAGCAATACCAAATCTCCAGAGCCGCGAGCAATTATAAGGCTGCAGGCCAGTAGATACATATCATACCCAAGATTCACAACCATGGCACCTCCACCACAGTCGCTCGACCATCTCATCCTCTTTCTCCCCCTTAACCCAATCACCACTCTCCCCCAAATCCCCTCTTCTCTCACCTCATCCTTCACCCTCACCCCCGGCGGCCACCACGCCGATGGCGCAACCTCCAACACTCTCATACTGCTCGCAGACGGCTGCTACATTGAACTTATATCCTTCTGCAACCCCTCCCTCGCCGAAGGCCATTGGTGGGGCCCCGACGCAAACTTCACCGGATGGAAAGACTGGTGTCTAACCAACACTCTCCCCGCCAACGAGAGCCAGAAGTTGGTGGCAGGAAGCCACGCGGATCCAATCCGGGGAGGGAGACAGAGACCAGATGGCGTCAAGGTGGAGTGGGATGTTACATTTCCGCATGGGGATAGGGGTGGGCAGGGCAGTAGGGGACGGCTGCCGTTCTTCTGCCATGATGTCACGCCGAGGGAGGTTAGGGTGCCAGTTGATGCGGAGAAGACGACACATGCGTGTGGTGCGTTGGGGGTCAAGGAAATCAACGTCATTGTGGATGGGTTCGAGCTTTTTCCAGACACATGTGATGAGTATGTGAAGATCCTTGGTGAGCCTGAGAGTAAAGAGAAAGGTCTGAGATTTCGCCTTGACAGAGTAAAGAAGGTAGAGGGTGTTGATTTTGGGGGTGCGGAGGTCGTGCTGAGATATCCAGGGAATGAAGAGCATAGGAAACTCGTTGCCAAAACTGGGTCTTGGTTCGGAGATGTCGTGCTTTTTGGAAAAGCGGGGCCGGGTAAAGAGCAAGGTCTCAGGGAAAGGTTAGATACTGCAGAAGGGGAAGACGGGGTTGGTGGTCTCTGGATAGAATATGTATGATGCTTGTCGTGAGATTATTGGTATTACAGATAATGTTTCATTTTTACTCATCGCCGGATCAAGGTCTTCAGCTCGACCATGTCATGCCTGTAGACTCCGAGACGCCCTGACTTGTGACTAACACATCTCATGCTTATAATTTTTCTCTTTCTCCCTCGCTTCCCACTTCCCGCGCTCGCTCAGATGTAGAGTTCCTGCGCGACTTGCCCTTAATGTCTAGCGACAATTCTTGGTACTCTTTTAGCAAACCGTTCAATAGCGCCGTATCGGGATTATCGTTGATATTGATGATCGGTACGGGCCAGAGACTTTGGGTGTGTTCCAGCAATAATGACTGCTCAGCCTCTTCACCAGCTGTGCAATGCGTGCGAACCAACTGCAGATCTTCTGGCATCATGCAAACCTGCAGGGCTCGGAACGAGAGCTTACCAAGCTGGTAGCTACAGCCTTGGCTATGCAACCCGACCGCACACAGTACAAGTGTCGAACGATAAAAATCGATCATGTCGAAATCCACGCTGTCACACTTTCTCGCTTGTTTAAGCGCTTCGACAGCTAGGTTGCCGACGAAGACTAGAATCCAGACACTGAAAGTATGGTGCACTTCGAAGCTGTGCCTGATGTAATAGAGCCTTAACAGGGTTTCGACAGATACCCTCGCTTGAGACGCTATCTTGTCGAACTTTTGTTTGAAGATGGCGGACGCATTGGGCTCCTTGATCTGGATAACACTCTCGAGTTGACAGAGCTGCAGAATTAGGCAGTGATACTCTAGACTATAAGATTGTCAGCAATTTGATCGTTTGAGTGCAGGCGAAACATGCGTACTGGAGCTCCAACTGTGTCGGGTATACAATCTTCTGGGCCGTGAGTGCGTCTGGTAGGCTTGTAAACCATGCTTCTAAGCGAAAATGAAAGCCAAGGACTTGTTCAAGGGTTAGAATGCCTTGGTGCTCTGATGTTCCATATAGTGCTATCGACATGTCCATCATGATGACACGCAACGCAGACCTCGCTACCAATTCGCACCCCAGGTATGTAGGTGTCAATGTTTCTGATGTAGGGTAGCGTAACCAGACTTGGCCGTACCATTGTGGGTATCGTACTGGGTCCGGCAGGGCAAGATCGGGAGGTTGGTCGAGGAAAGACTTTCGGAAGAAGTAGTAGCAATACATGACTTGCCAGTTGAATAAACCCCATGCTGTGATTGTACGCGCCTTTGTTATGTCGTCGTCGTCGTCGTCGTCGGATGCAGAGGTTTTTGGGTTCTGGAAGAGGTCGATCTCTTTCGCGATGAGTAGAGCCTGCAACATGTAAGATAAGCCGACTCGATCCAGACCATTTTCATTCAAAGCAATCTGAAGAACAAGCGCGGCCTGTATAGTAGTAAGTGAGCGCGATTCTGCAGATTCTAATTCCCAAAGCCTCTTTGCCTCGGCTAGAAATAGGTAGCCGAGTGTGCGTGGGTTCCAAAACTGAGTGCTGTCGTGAACGGTAGGCGAACTCTGGCAACCGGCTGCTAGTATTGCATTGACTAGGAGTGGCGAGCAGAATCGATGTCTCCCATCAGCCATGTCTTGGAGGAACTGGTCTTTATGTAGGTAAACAAAGCTTGGATGCTGGTATACGAAATACGCGCCAAGGAGCTGTCTCAATAGATTGTTATCAGTGATGACAGAAGTCCAGTTGGCTGTCATTATCCGAGAGAGCAAAGGGTCGGCCATCAGTGCTGAGGAATAAGGCATCAGATACAAGTTCATCGCACTCTCTTTCGTACCTGCTATCGAAGCTGGCTCTGAGGCCCTGAACGTCTTCTCGTATACCATGGATGTCAAGTAGGGGTTGTTCTCAACCAGAATGAAAGCAGGCATTTCCACGCGGTAAGGGAGGTCATACCAACGCCGCGTCTCAGGCACAAGCGAGAGCTGCATGAGGAGGTTGCCATCCCGGACCTGATTCAGTATATCCTGCACGTTGCCGCCCGCTCTGATGCGATGTAAAACGTCAATCGAGTCTGCCTCTGACATGGTCTTGATCAGGTCGAACAACTCCTCATAGGCGGAGCGCTTCTCGCGCAGCTCCTCGTATTTGCGCTTCACTTGACGCGACTCTGTCTCAGTGTAGACGCAAGGAATGTCTTTTGTGACGCATTGGGTGCACTTTGGACGTCCTCCATTGCACTGGCAAAGTTAGTGGGGAGGGGGTAAAGGGTCTCGGAAACCCCTCGTCAAGATACCTTGGTCTTACGGGCTCGGCAATTGCTGCAAGCCGCTGAGGTCTGTGGCTTCTTCGGCTTGCTGGTAGCCTGTCTGCGGGCGCCTGGAGGAGCAGGAAGCAACTGTGGGAGAGCACGCGAAGGCGCGCCTGCCATGGTCGTGAATGTTGACCCGGCGAGAAGAAGGGTGTGGGCGCATGGGCTACTACATAGTAGTGCTGTGGATGCTAGGCTCGTGAGTGGACGGACCGCCTCCCGCCAATCATAGGGCGTGGCATGCCGGTGCCCTGGTGTGATTATGTCATGATAAGGTAAGCAGAGCATGTCATTGGATTTTCCTCGATACGAGATACGCGATTAGCAAGCGGCATACGTTGCTTCTTTAGCGCCCATTCCACAATACTACACCCAACAACTCTTACCAGGCCTAAGCATGGATACTCGCAAACACACCCGCGTATCGTACACACGGCGGCGCGCTACATGGCAGTCCTTGGCCCAAGAAGGGTAGAACCGTCCGCGATTGCAGGGGGCGGGCGCGGGCGGGCCCAGGCGACGCGAAGCATGGTAGAATACCACATGTCCATGGCAAAAGAGCGACCAGGTCTACATGCGCTTTGCTAATGCGGCCAGGCACATTTTCCCATGTCCCCATCGGATCGTGAAGCCTGACGGCGGGTGGAGAGGTCGAGAAACGTTGCGGGCACACTCTGTATTGGCCATGCGGACCTCAGCACCGAAGCCAATCACACCGCCGCCAAGCCCCTGCCTCCATCCCCAATCTTTGATTCCCATGACGCAGGCGGTAATGCGCATAAACACAATCTGGTATGCGCTGAGATGGTTCTTACTCCCCTACCCACGCTGCGTGCGATTTGCGAGTGGCTCGATGCAAGACGACAAGCGATCCGGCGGTCCGCAGGGTGCTGGTCCTTACGGGTCCCAGTTCAAGGTCGCCATTCCACGCTTGCCTGCACGACGCGCCCCTCCACCAACCACTCCCAAGTCGCGACAAAGGGACAGAGTGCAACGAGCATGTCGTAACTGCCACAAGAGAAGTGGGTCATCGATCGATACAGCTTCAACTTGTCCACCCCATCAACCATCTAACCAACTCCACCAGAGATCAAATGCAGCGGCGGCCTTCCCCGCTGCAACTATTGCGAAAAGACCGACAAGGCCTGTGTTTACGAGCGGCCCCGAAGAGATCGTCTAGCAACGTCAGCCTCTCCCCTCCGATCGCGCAATCAGCTAATTGACCCTTTCGCAGTGCAAAAGACCGTAATCAGGCCTTGGTGTCGGTTTTGAAGGAGCTTAGTTTGCGTGTTAGCGACGACGACAAGCGAAGGATCGAAGATGTCCTTCAAGACGTAAGTATCTGGCCACGGATCAAAACACACAAAACCTCCAAATCAACCCATCGCCACCCCCATGTTACCCTACCTTGCCTTGCCTCACCATACCTTACCTTACCATTACGCCCTTGCCCGCACATGTCCAAGCTAACTCGACGCCAAGTCGGACGACGATATTGAGTCTTCTGCTTCCATGTCCTCGTCCTCGCGAGCCTCCGCCGCTCAGCAGTATCAACAACACTCATATTTACGGCCATTTGCATCCTCATCTAACCATGCGCCCTTCGCTACGGAAACGTCGCCCACCTCGGATCAATCGCCCTTGCCCCGACTTGACGGTATTGTCACCGAAGAGTCTTGCGATGAAGAAGGCGCCGGTGCCGAGAGTTGTGATGTCGTCGAGGCCGGCTACTTGGGTCAAATCTCAGAGGTCCAGTGGCTCCAGAGCCTGAGGAGCAGAGTACAGACTGTTGAGACCATCTTCGTGGGGCCTTTGGACGTGTCCGCCACTCTATCTCACCCGCCTTCACCCGTCTTTGCTACATCACCAACATCGGTTCCGGCGAGCCCTGTTACGCATGTTGCGTTGACCAACTACTATCTGGACGATGATGGTATCAAATTGGCCGAATGTGGAAATCCCTTCGAGCTGCCACCAGAACACACAGCAAGCCTCCTGTTCAATTGCTTCACCAGGACTGTCCATGCCTCTTTTCCTCTTTTACCGGCGACACTCGAAGGCCAGCTAAATCAATACTACAACTTGGTGCGGAGCGGACAGGCTATACACTGTCCGGAGAAATGGTTCGCGCTGGTGAACCTCGTATTCGCGATTGGGGCGAAATTCTCGCATCTCATCAAGGCTGACTGGCGAGCGGACGACCTCGATCACGTCGTTTATCTCTCACGGGCATTCCAATTACTTAGTATGAATGACACTATCGTCGTTCTCTCAACCCCAGACCTCTCCACAACGCAGGTAACTGATGTTCAATAAGCGCCATTCATACAATGCTGAACAACTACAGGCTGCTGGTCTTTTCGCGGTTTACTACATGGCTGTCGGCCACGTCAACCGGTGAGTCCTTTTGTGCCATTCGTTTCCATCGTTTCCCTCCTATACCCGCGCAACAAGCATTGTCCGAATACACGTGTAGCATATGCTAATCAGGATTTCATAGTGCCTGGGTAATGGTCGGCATAGCGATGCGGTCCGCTTTTTCTCTGGGCCTTCATATCCAAGATGGCAACGACTCTGTTCCTCCTCTCAAGAAACAAAGCATGGTGCGTACATGGTGGAGTCTACACGCTCTGGAAAGCTTATTGAGCTCCATAACGGGCCGACCGAGCATCATACCCAACGAGGACATCACGACCCCTCTGCCCAGCGCTATCCCCGATATCCAAGCTCAGAGCGCGCCCGATTCGAGATTCCTAGACGCCGACTCCGAACTGAACTTGTTGACCCAACAGGTCATATCTGGTCTATACACCCAGAGAAGGGCTTCTCCCTCGTGGGACTACATTCAACAGACAATCGTAGCATTGGTCGGGGATCTGGATAAGTGGGCAGTGGAAAACATCCCTCAGTTTCACTCCGAGGCATGGAACGCAAACCACGAGCAAAAGCGCGATATATTCTTACTCAAACTACAATACTATCGACTGAAGATTCTTACGACCCGCCCATCGCTGCGTCGTATTGAGCGATGTTTCGAGGCTGGAATCGACGAGTTCAATTCTTTGGATCAATCGGTTGCAGAGAGTTGTATCCAGGCAGCACAAGACGTTGCCGTTCTCTTGGCAGCCGAGACTAGCCTCACGTCTCTATACGAGAAAGGGCCATGGTGGTCCATCGTCCACAATGGTACGTTTCCGTTCCAATACTCATTCTCTGTCTCTAGCTAACAAGCCACCTCAACATAGCCATGCAAGCACTTGCTGTCCTCATGAACGCAATCGCCTGTCCGCTAAGCTTCCGCGACTCTTCAGCAAAATCAGCGCAGGCCGTGCGCCAACTTGTGAACAGGCTCCGCGGCATGCGCGAAACAAACGTCATCGCCGCACGCGCATACCAGGTCATATACTCGATAGTCAAAACCTCTAACCCAAATCTCTGGATCGACGTCGCAGACGCCTTCCCAGATGAAATGGCAATGGTGGTCCAACAACCAGCTCCCAGCATCTTCGACCCAAAGTATCTCCCTTGGCCCGGACGGGAACAATCCTCAGACGCGCTGTTCCGATACGAGTTAGACAACTTTGGAAACTATCATTTTCACTTGCTCTGAAGGATCATGCCGGCATGTGTTTTCTTTCGAATAGCTCAAATTACATCTCTCGAATACGACGAGAACATAGCCTCTCTAGGCAGAGCGTGCAATTGCACAGGAACAAAGGGACAGAAGATGCCAACAGCAGCGGCACAGTCTTGATCCCGCAACCAGGTCTTCAACACAAACAATGACGGCACAGAGAACATGGACAGAGCAAGGACTCACTCATGAGGTTCAGGCCACGCACACCGTGTATGACCATGTGCACGAACAGGCTTGTGCAACTCGCTGGCGTGTCGTCATCGATGCACACAACTCCGCGGCGCAACGGAGGCGAAAACAAAAATGGGGGTGAGCTTTGGGGCTAAATTAGAAAATCGCCGAGTCCAGAGTGGGCTTATTTTCGGATTTTGTCATCACGTAAATCAGTGTACGTCTGGTCGCTGGAACTTGTATTACATGGAGGAGGAGGGGGTCCGGTGGGACCACTTGGCAACAAAAATGGTTCGATCAAGCGCATACAAAAGTATGTGCTAAGCTGGTAATCGCGCACAGACGTTGCATTCAAAATACACAAATTTTACGAATGATGATCCAACGCAAACTTTTCGGATAGAACAAGGTAATTTCCACATTTTCGTAGATTATATTGACTTGCATGTAATTTCTCCCTACATTACTCGGGCTTGCTATTATAAGTGTTAATCTGTGGGGCGGTTCTATTATTATCCCGAGGCCTTGGTTTCTAGACTTGTTGCGCAAGAACAAGAAAAAAAAGAAAACGGAGAAGGAGAAGGGGGAAACAAAGGAGGAGTTTAAGAGGACGAGGAGGATGTATTCATAAGTTACATGTTTCTATTTGGGTACATCTGGTCGACTAGTACGCAGCACGTGATTACTCGTCCTTTTTTTGCCACACGAAGCAGATTGGATCATCATGTGTATTGATGGGCATGACCATTTTTCCACAATATGTTACAGGCTACAAGACATTCAATTTGATTTAAATAGAGCATCTCTAGTGTATATATACAGATAGGTATATCTCTCTACAATTTCCACTGATGCAGCCTATGTGACTCTCCTTCACCTACCTTCTTTTCAAATCTTCGTCTCACCCCCCCTTAATGCCTCGATATCTACGACTTCCTTGACGGCCTCGGTGGTAAGGACAAATGGACTTTCCTCGTCTACACAAATACTATCTTCAATCCTGATGCCTATGCCCCTGGCCCACTTGGGCCAGCGGTCATCTTCTGGGACGTAGATGCCGGGTTCAACAGTTACACACATGTTTTTTTCAAAGGGCCTGCTGCGGGAAAGACCGGGACTGTCATGCACGTCTAGACCGATGTAGTGGCCTACGTGATGGGGAAAGAGGGTGTGTATGGCGTCTGGGGACGACATGTCGAAGCCGAGGTCTTTGAGGCCTTGCGCGAGGGAGTGCGAAGCCGTGTGGTGGAGTTTGTCAAGGGAGAAGCGGGAGTCTGTGCGGCAGAGGGATATGCAAGTTCGCTGTATTGCTAGGAGAATTTCGTACAAGTCCTTCTGTGCTGGAGAGAATTTGCCGGATACAGGCCATGTCCGCGTAATGTCTGTTACGTAGCCACCATATTGGGCTCCGGCATCGACGAGGACAAGATGGTTGGGGTTCAGTTGCATATCATTTGAGACGTAGTGGATGGTGTTTGCATTGATGCCACCAGCTACGACGGGCACATAAGCGGGGCCGTCGCAGGAGTCTTGCTTGAACCAGTAGTCGAGGAAGGAATCGAGGTCTTTTTCCGTGGTAAAGGATTGGCGCATGGCGTCGGTTATGGCGCGCCCGGAATGTTGGCCGGCGTGGCGCATGTTTTTAATCTCTGCATCGCTCTTTATGAGGCGCAGTTCGTTTACGAGTGGACGCAGGGACTTGATGTTAGCTGGAGACTCACGAAAGACGTTGTATATACCGCCTGTGCGCGAAGGTTCTGCGCCGGCGAGGTAGCGGGAGAGCAGGTTCTTGGAAACGCGATTCTGGGGAAGGTCGGTGTAAATGTTTTGTACACGATTCACTATCTCGGGGAGAAGACGGGGTAGGTCGTCGATGCTTCCGCTGACATCTGCATTAAAGACGTCTTCTGCAGCTTCGACGCCTGACCTGGGACCTTCCCATGCTTCCACTTTGGGGTCCTTGGGCCGCACATACAGATGGAAAGTATGTTCGTCATCATCATGTTTTTCTATTACCGCCAGTGCATCCTGTTCTTTGAATCCTGTGAGATACAAGAAGTCTGGATCTTGGTGGAACTTGTAAAAGACGGCGCCTGATGCATATTTCAAGTCATTCGCAGCAAGTATGGCAACAGAGTTGGGTGGCAGTTCTTTGGCAAGGGCGGCGCGGCGTTGATGGTACTCTAGGGCTGTGATACCGGGTGTTACTGAGGCCCAGTTAGTACACGGTAGGCACATGCAGCGGCGGGTATTACCTTCCCCAGCCTTGAGGAGATGTGGATGCGTCTCATGTAATGGTTGACCGAAGCGGAGTTCTGCTGCAGGCACCGCAATCTCGGCGTACGTCCTCGTGTTCCCAGCTCTTGCCTCCCATGTCCTAGCCCACGCTCTGGTATTGCAGCGCCATCGCACGCGCGCAGTTGGTCGCAATGATCGTAGGGCCGAGTTCATGACAGCGGCTAAAGTAAAAAAGAGGGCGGAGGTTGAGACGGGCGAATCAAGTTTTGGCGGAAGAGGCAAGACATTCCGCTATCCATGACACTAGCGGTCGATAGTGGGGAAGCAGGAAGCTGACGTACCGCCTACCGCGTACCTGCATGTGCCACTACAGCTCCTCCCCCGCAAAACACCTCCATTGCTGCCTTACACCGCCAACGCATATATGACACGCTCACACAACGCAATCCGTAATCATAAACACTACTCGAGAAGACCACCGCCATATTCTCCAACGCGATTCGCCCCAGAATGGCCTCCTCGGCCGCCAGATCCAGCGTGGTTCCACTGGAGCAGCTACAGAGCTTCCAGGAACACCTGAACAAGTCTACGCGCATTCTCGCCCTACTTGGCGCAGGACTGTCCGCTTCGTCTGGACTGCCAACATTTAGAGGGGCCGGGGGGGTGTGGAGGACACATGATGCCACTTCGCTGGCGACACCACAGGCCTTTGAGAGGAACCCCGGTCTGGTGTGGCAATTCTACAGCTATCGACGGCACATGGCGCTCAAGGCCAAGCCAAATCCCGCGCACTATGCGCTCGCAGAGCTAGCGAGAAAGAGGGAAGGCTTCATCACGTTGAGCCAGAATGTCGATGGTGCGTATGTCCCCCAAGCTGACTCCTCCAAGCTAATAGCTCACGACCCGCCAGGACTATCGCCCCGCGCCCAACATCCCTCCGACAAACTCAAGCTCCTCCATGGCTCGCTCTTCGATGTCAAATGCTCCGACTTCTTCTGCAAGTACGTTGAGCGAAACAATTACACCGACCCCATTGTGCCCGCCCTTGCCATACCCACCGATGACTCGGATCCAACGACAAACTCCGCCCTCGCAGCTCGAGAACTCGACATCTCCGACATCACTGTCGCCATACCGGAGCTAGACTACGCGCACCTTCCCCATTGTCCCGCCTGCAAAACCGGCCTATTGCGCCCCGGCGTCGTTTGGTTCGGTGAGGCTCTACCAAAACAGGTCATCGATGACGTAGATGCCTTCATCTCAGACGAGCGAGATGTCGACCTCATCATGGTTATTGGAACAAGCGCCAGGGTATATCCTGCAGCTGGATACGTGGACCAAGCGCGTATGAAGGGGGCGCGTGTAGCTGTCATCAACATGGATCCTGAAGACATTCCCGCCGGTGGCTTATATGACGAAGATTGGTTCTTCCAGGGTGATGCCGCGCAAATCGTGCCCGAATTGCTAAAGAGTGTTATTGGTGAGGTCGATATCGAGAAGATGGGAGATGCTGCAGACGGATCCTGAGTGCGGCCTCTCTTCTTTAGCGTTGTACAGGTCTAGCAAAGCGGTGGCCTTAATTTGCATCCATTCAGAATGCATTGTGAATATGTGATCAGACTTTGTGGGAGGTATAAGTTAGATCAATTGGGACTTTGTGACCAGGGTTTCTAGTAAGAAATGGTAGTTTTACCCCAACTACACGTACATAGGCCAAGGCACTGATTTAGTATAAACAGCCACCTTGTTTGAACCATCAAATCATATGTACCCTGTCTGAAAATCTTTTGTCGGACATGCTTGCCTTGTGTGCTCAATACGCCCCGCATGGAATTGATGAGATGAAGTGACCTCTGAGAGATGCAGGAGCATCACCCCGCCAAGACGGTCCGCACGCCTAGTGCCCATCTCGGTTACCCCCCACCCGGACACCACTCAAATCGTCCCGCCACCACGAAAGCTTTCCAACACTAACGCGCTCAGAATCCACTGTTGACAGGGGCGCCTTGACAAAGGATCGTCCACTTCTTGTCAATACGCACAAAGGCTCTTGTCTCTTATCTCACTAGTGTCCCCTGTTGCGTCGGCACATGTTGTTCCATCAATTACAATCCCTTTTCGACAATCCTCCTGGATATTAGCCGATCGTCCATTACTTATCTTTACCAAGATGTCCAGTCGACGATGCACTTTCGATTCAATGGCTTAACACGCCGCCCGGCAACCTTCTGGCAGAAGCACATGCGGCGGCTACCAAACAAAACTCCCACTCCACAACCATATATATAGCTGGCTACCTCTAGACCTTCCCATATTTATGCAGCTTTGACATCGACACGGGGGATAAATCTTGAGGTTCAACTAAGGTCCTCAGACAGGCAAAGCTCCGATGTTGCATGGATTTGGCATCCCACAGGATGCTTTGCCTACTCTAGCGCACCGGGACAGGCAACCGAACCCAGACTTAGATATACGGAAATGCGCACATCTGAAATGGCATCGTGCTGGACAGGATATAGTGGCGACATGTCATATCCACTTAGCGGCACGACATTGTGCACACACCTCGGTACACTAATTTCTTTCAACCTGTGCACTTTGAGATACATTGCAAGATGGTGGTTAGCCTTTGAAGATCACCAGGGTAAAAGCTGATATGAGCTTACCGTGCCCCATCCAGCTTTTATCCTGCATCTCGGTGTTCAGCCCGCATTTCTTGGACTCAACATCTGCAGTGTCGCCACATAAGCAAGTCTTTCCTGAATTGCCAAGTCTACGTAGAGCCTCCTAGGCCCGGAGATGGCCCCCATCACTTAGCAAATATATTCCTGGGTATTGGCTCCATACTCGTAGGCTATGGACGCCTTGCAGCATCTTACATTAACCACTCACAATGGATCAACATCAAGTAAGACTCAAATGCACGTTACAAGGTATTTGTATATTGAATCGAAACATACATAAAAAGGGTTGATGCCTTCCATAGCACAGAGAATCTGGCATCTGAGCCTCACGCTGTTAACAAGTATCAGCGAGACGTGAAACCGTCGTCACAATGGTAAAACTACAGACCATTATCCAATCGCTCTGCCTGGCGTCTTTGTCAGTGGCAGTGGTACTTCCCGCATCTGCCCCTCACGCGTGCAAAAAAC
>Ga0265798_10005902_pt1 | contig 16269 bp, 15 predicted proteins | sample P3T30metagenome_FD_192430 | JGI IMG/M metagenome (GOLD analysis project Ga0265798, IMG submission 192430) | Plant litter microbial communities from East Loma Ridge, Irvine, California - P3 T30 | ecosystem: Environmental > Terrestrial > Plant litter > Unclassified | place: USA: California... | reverse complement strand
GGCGCGATGCGAGCAGCGCTTGCAGATAGTCGGTCCATTTTTCGCGCAAGCGCAGGCGCGCCAGCGGGGTTCCGGTCAGATCGTTGAAGGTGCGGCCGCACGCACGGCAACGGTAGCGCTGCAGATTGTTGGCGTGGCCGTGGCGCAACCAGTGCCGGCCATGGCAGCGCGGACAGCGGCGCTCGGCCGACCGTGCCTGCTCGATGAGCGCGATGACGTGCGCCAGGCCGGTGACGGGCCGTAGCGCGTGCAGCACCTGCAAGCGCTGCGGCTGATTGAGCGCGGGCAGGCGCGCGAACCACCTCTTGAAACCTGGGCTCTTCATGATTGCTCCGTCTCGATGCCGATACGGATTGGACCGCATGGCAGCTCGACAGTTCAATGCTCATCCATAGCTAACGGTGACAGCGCCTTTTTTTTCGCCCGCCGTTCTCCGTGCGCGCGCACTTGCGTTCGCACAGGGTCACACCGTTTGCGGTCCCTACAATCAGCCTCGTCCTGCCTGGTACGCCGTGCCGTCTTCATCCGCACGGCTCATGATTTCTATTGCCCACTGGAGAGCTGACCATGAATCTGCACGCACAGCAAGAGCGCCGCAACGCACGCGGCTTCACCCTGATCGAACTGATGATCGTCGTCGCCATCATCGGCATCCTGGCAACGGTGGCGATTCCCGCCTATACCGAATACACGTCGAAGGCCAAGGCAGCGAATGCCTTGTCGGCGCTCAGTCCGTACAAGACGGCCGTGGCGCTGTGCGGGCAGGAGAACGGCGACCTGGTCAATTGCAACCAGACCGCGAGCGAAGATGCGTTCCCGACCACCTTCACGGCGACCAAGGAAGTCAGGAACGTAGCGGTGGACAATGCGGGCGAGATCACGCTGACGCTGGCCGATATCGGCAAGGGAACGCAAGACAAGACCGTGGTGTTCACGCCGAACATGACCGAGACCAGCTTGACCTGGCAGATCGACGCGTCGAGCATCACCGAGAATGATGCGGTGAAGAGGGCGTTCGAGAAGAACAGCTTCGAGGTGGCGGCGCAGTAGGGACTTTGCCAGCCGTAACCGTCATCCCCGTGCGTTTGTGCGGACGGGGATGACGTGCCACGGCGAACGCTGCGCGCCGCCTGGCAAGACTTAACGCTTCAGATACCCATCCAGCCAGTTGATGACGGTGTGATGCCACTGCACCGAATTGGCCGGCTTGAGCACCCAGTGATTCTCATCCGGGAACACCAGCAGCTTGCTGTCGATGCCCTTGCGCTGTAGCGCCGTGAACGCACCCAGTGCCTGCGCGGTCGGGATGCGGAAGTCGAGGTCGCCCTGGATCACCAGCATCGGCGTCTTCCACTTGTTCACGTGCAGCACCGGATTGAAGCGCTCGTGGTTTTCCGGGACCGCGAAGTAAGGGCCGCCGCTTTCCCAGTCGGTGAACCACTGTTCCTCGGTCGAGTACGCCATACCGCGCGTATCGAACACGCCGTCGTGGTTGACGATGCACTTGAACTCATCCGACCAGTTACCCTGGATCCAGTTCATCATGTAGCCGCCATACGACGCGCCCAGCGCGCAGTCGCGCGAGCGGTCCAGCCATGGGAACTTCTTCACGGCCGCATCGTAGCCCTTCTGCAGGTCTTCGAGCGGCTTGCCGCCCCAGTCGTTGCTGATCGCATCGGTGAACTTCTGGCCGTAGCCGGTCGAACCGTGGAAATCGATGAACACCGCCGCATAACCGGCGCCGGCGTAGGTCTGCGGATTCCAGCGGTAGCTCCAGCTGTTGCCGAAGCTGCCCTGCGGGCCGCCGTGGACGATGAAAGCCACCGGATACTTCTGGCCCGGCTGCGCGTTCCACGGCTTCATCACGTAGCCGTACACCGTTTCGCCATTGGCGCCGGCGAACGAGAACTGTTCAGGTTCGCCGAAGCGCACGTCCTTGAGCAGCTCGGCGTTCAGGTTGGTCAATTGCTGCGGCTTGCTGCCCAACTTCATCGAGAACAATTGCGCGCTAGACGTCAGACTGGCCTGGGTGTAAGCCAGCGTGTTGCCGCGCAGGTCGTAGCCGCCGACCGCGCCAGGGCCGGTCAGTGGCGCCACCTTGCCGCTGCCGACGTCGATCGAGAACAGGCGGTGCTGGCCGATGTCTTCGGCGTCGACGATCAGCGCCTTGCCGTCCGCGCGCCACACCAGGTTGCCGGCAGAGCGGTCCCAGTCGGCCGCCAGCTTGCGCTTTTCACCCGTGGCAACGTCCATCAGCATGATCTGGTAGCGGTCGGCTTCAAAACCCGGACGCGCCATCGCCAGGTAGGCCAGGGTTCGGCCGTCGGGCGAGAATACGCCCTTGGTGTCCCAGGCCGGGTTGTCGGCGGTCAGGTTGCGCGGCGCCGCGCCACCAGCAGCCGGGACGCTGTACAGGTCGAAGTTGGTCGACCAGGCCTCGGTCTTGCCGGCCACGCGCAGCGAGAACACGACGGTCTTGCCGTCCGGGCTGAAGCGGTACTCTTCGCGGTCGCCGAAGGGCTTCGACGGCGCATCGCCGTCGAGCGATCCGGACAGGCTGACCGGCGCGCCGCTGAGCTTGCCGCTGGTGTCGAGCGGCGCCGAGAACAGCACGTTGTTGCGGTGATCGTTCCAGGTGTCCCAGTGGCGCACGAACAAGCGGTCATACACTTTGCCGGTGGCCTTTTCCTTGGCCTGCGCATCGGCGCGGGTCTTGGTGCAGGCCAGGTCGGCGCAGTCGCGGAACACCGAGCTGCTGAAGGCGATACGGTCGCCGGTCGGCGCCACGCGGTAGCTGTCGACGTCCAGCGGCAGGTCGGTGACCCGGGTCGGCTCGCCGCCGGCGGCCGGCAGGCGCCACACCTGCGACGAACCCGAGCGGGTCGACAGGAAGTACACGGCGTCGCCAGATGCCGACCATTCCGGATCGACGCTGTTCGAGGCGTGGTTGGTCAGGCGCTGCGGCGCCGGCCTGGCGGCGCGCAGGTCCACCATCCACAATTCGGTACGGCCGCGGTTCTTGTCCATGTCCGTGCTGCGCACGGTGTACACCACGCGCGTGCCGTCCGGCGACACCGCCGGGCTGCCGACCCGCTCCATATTGACCAGGTCTTCCACGGTAAAGCCACGCGGCGCCGCAGTGGCGGCGGCCGTAACGGCAGCCAGGGCCGCCGCCATCGTCAGCAAACGAAATTTCATTCCACCCTCTTGATGATGTTGGTGCACGGCAGGATGCGGCGCACTTAGACCATCAATTTACCATGTGACATGGAATGGGGTTGGGACGTCATATTCCCTCCAAGCATGCATTCAGCTTGTATGGCTTTAGCACATTACCGAACGGAAATGCATCAATGTCAGATGTGTGACACACTATCGACTAACTATCAAGGTTCACATTCGGGACACGTAACGATGGATGCATTCAAAAAGGGACAAGAGCGGATCATGTACCGCACCGGCGCTGCTGCGCGCCTGGCAGGATTGCCGGTCGAGACGCTGCGCGTCTGGGAGCGCCGCTACAGCTTGTCGGACGCGCAGCGCTCCGAGCGCGGCCAGCGCCTGTATTCGGCCGAGCAGGTCGCGCGCCTGGGCCTGCTCAAGCAGCTGGTCGACCAGGGCCACTCGATCGGCGTGCTGGCCGGGCTGAGCCACGAACAATTGCAGTCGATGCTGGGCCTGGACGGCCAGGCCAAGGCGGTGGCCGAGACCCCGGTGCAGGTGCTGCTGGTCGGCGCCATGCTGTCGCGCCGCATCGCGGCCATGGGGCAGGGCGCCTACGGCCTGGACGTGCGCGGCTATTGCGACGCCCTGGAGCAGGCGCCGCGCCTGTCGCCCGACGCCGGCGCCGACGTGCTGGTAATCGAGATGGCCGAACTCGACGACAGCGCGATCGCGCCGATCATTGCCGCGCGCCAGGCCACCGGCGTGAGCGCCACCGTGGTGCTGTACCGCTTCTCGCCCAGCGCCACCATCCGCGCGCTGCGCGCCCAGGGCTGCCTGGTGGCGCGCATCCCGGCCGACCTGACCGAGCTGGCGCTGCTGTGCCAGTCGGCGCTGGACGGCCATCGCCCGCCGCTGCACGGCATCGCCCTGCCCAACGTGGCGGCGCCGCGTTTCGACGAAGCCGCGCTGGCCCGGATCACCTCGGCTGGCACCAACGTCACCTGCGAATGCCCGCGCCACCTGACCGAGGTGCTGCTGATGGTGGGCAGTTTCGAGCGCTACAGCCAGCAATGCGCGTCGCGCAATCCCGAAGACGCGGCGCTGCACGCGCAGCTGGCGCTGGCCTCGGGCCGCGCGCGCATGCTACTGGAAGATGCGATGGAGCAGCTGGCGATCGCCGACGGATTGCCCTTGCCGGACGGCTGGCGCTGACTTTCACGCGGCCTGACCGGTCTGGCCGACGCTAGACGATCTTGGCGCGGTCGGCCAGCAACGCCTCGTAGGTCATGTTCTGCAGCAGCGTGTAGTGCACCGGATCAAGATCGGTGAACTGGACGCCATAGCTGTACATCTCGCGCTGGCCGTCGGCCGGGCGCGCCACCGCCAGGTTCCTGATCGTGGCGCGGGTGCTGACCTGGGTTTCCTGGTTCGAAGGCGGGGCAAGCAGCGCAAATTGCAGGTCGACCACGTTTTCATCCTGCGGCAGCGGCTGCGCCGAATCGATGCGCGCGCCCGTCACCGACACGTTGGCCAGCAGGCACTGGATCGGCGTCACGCTGTTCTTCAGGCTGCTCACCCGCACCGGCAGATCGGCCCGGACCCGCATTGCGCCGCGCAGGCTGGTGCCCTGGATCGAGGTCGGGAACGACAGGTGAACATAGAACAGGGGCCGCCCGAACACACGCTGCACGGTGCAGGCGAACGAGCACACGTTCACGCCCGAAAATACCCGCACCGTGACCCGCTCGCCTTCGGTCAGAGCGATCGGCGCGCCGTCTTCGAACGGCAATTTGAGGATCAGGTATTCGTCGCGGACGTAGCCGATCAGGGTCGAGAAATGCTGGACCGGCTTGAGGCGCCGGTGGGTGATGAGTTGCAAGCGGACGCCGACCTGCATGTTCAGCGTCTCGAACTCGTATTCCTGAGGCTTGAGCTCGTGGGCTTGTGCGCTGTTCATATCGGGCGAAGCAAGTGCGACTGTTGCCGCAAATAAAACCCGGCATGATAGCAGTTGATGGCCCGTCAGTTGTATCTGAGTGTCACTACCGACAACGCTTGCGGCTTCTGTTGCGTGCTTTTCATGCAAGCGGTTTTACATGCGTGGTGACGTCTGTGACTGCCGGCTACGCCGGAGTCCGGCGCAGCGCGGGCAGCGTCTTACTGGACGGGCTTCAGGCCGGACAGCATCGTGTCGGTCGCCGCCTGGCCCATGATCTCGAAGGCCTTCTGGTTGGCGCTGATGATGCGGCCGAACGATTGCTGCTGCACCGAAGCCGCGTTCTTCGCCAGCGCCTCCAGGCACGACTGCGTCGCGGCCATGAAGGCCTTGACGGTTTCCTGGACGATGATTTGCGACGAGCTGATCCACAACTGCTCGACGTTGGCGCGCATCGAGTCGGCGTAGACGCTGGCGATCCTGGTGACGGCGTCCTGGTAGGGACGGGTATTCATCTGGAATGGAACGGGACTGAACTGCGGGTAAGCGGTCGTGGTCATGACACATCCTCTCAGGCAGGTTCTAATGGGAAGCGAGGCACGGTTGTGCATCGCACCATCAGTATAAGAGCAGTGGCAGGAATGTCTACAGATGCGTGTCCAATGGACGACGCTGGGTCAAGCGTCGATGTCGGCGGTCCAGTCGCCGCTCTTGCCGCCGTGTTTTTCCATCACCCGCACGTTGGTCATGACCATGCCGCGGTCCACGGCCTTGCACATGTCGTACACCGTCAACAGCCCCACCTGCACGGCCGTCAGCGCTTCCATCTCGACCCCGGTCTTGCCGATCGTCTCCACCTGCGCCCGGCAATGCACGCTGCTGGCCGCCTCGTCGATCTCGAAATCCACCGCCACGCGCGTGATCGGCAGCGGATGGCACAGCGGCACCAGATCGCTGGTGCGTTTCGATGCCATGATCGCGGCGATGCGGGCGATGCCGATCACGTCACCTTTCTTGGCGCTGCCCGAGGTGATCAGGGCCAGGGTCTCCGGTTTCATGCGGATGGTGCCGGCCGCCACCGCGACGCGGTGGGTGTCCTGCTTGGCGCCGACGTCGACCATGTGGGCCTGGCCGGTGGCGTCGAAGTGGGTCAGATGGTCGGCGGTCGAGGGGGTAGTCGTCATTGCAAGGTCGATATGATGAGGTAACAAAGTAAGTCGGCAGCAGCAATCTGTGCGCGGATACGGTTATCATAGCACCGTGAAATCCGTCGTCCGCCCCGCAACCGCGCGCCGCTGGCGCCCTGCAATGTCCGTCGCCGCCCTGTGCATGGCGGCCGCTTTCGCCGTTGCCGCTCCTGAGTCCGGTGTCGCCCAGACCCTCAAGCGGCCCGACCATACCCACCTGCCCACGCTCGGCGACACCGCGCGCGCCGACCTGTCGCCGGTGGTCGAGCGTAAACTCGGCGAAGAGATCATGCGCGACATCCGGCGCGACCGCGACTATCTCGACGACGAGCCGATCAGCGAATACCTGAACAACTTCGGCAACGCCCTGGTCGCCGCCGCGCCCGGCGCGCGCGGCGAAACCAATGCCGACTTCACCTTCTTCGCGGTGCGCGATGCGCAATTGAACGCGTTCGCGCTGCCCGGCGGCTTCATCGGCTCGCACTCGGGCCTGATCATCGCGGCCCAGACCGAATCGGAACTGGCCGGCGTCATTGCACACGAGATCGGCCACGTGTCGCAGCGCCACATCGCGCGCATGCTGGGTCAGCAGCGCCAGGACGTGCTGCTGCCGCTGGCTTCGCTGATCCTGGCTGCGCTGGCCGCCAAGGGCGGCTCGGACGCGGCCATGGGCGTGCTGATGGGCGGTCAAGGCCTGGCGATCCATCGCCAGCTGAGCTTCAGCCGCGACGCCGAGCGCGAGGCCGACCGGGTCGGCTTCCAGATCATGGAGTCGGGTGGCTACGACACCACCGGCATCGTCGCTTTCTTCCGCCGCCTGCAGACCGCCAGCAAGCTGTACGGCGAACTGCCGGCCGGCTTGAGCAACCTGAGCAGCCACCCGCTGACCCAGGAGCGCATCACCGACATGCAGGCGCGCATCCGCGAGATCCCCAAGCGCCAGCGCGTCGACGCCCTCGATTTCCACCTGGTGCGGGCGCGCATCCGCGTGCTGCAGGACCAGGGCGATCAGGGGCGGCGCGATACCCGCACCGCGTTCGAGACCCAGCTCAAGGATACCCACCGCCAGCAGCAGGCCGGGGCGCAATATGGCCTGGCCTACCTGGCGCTGAAGGAAGGCGACCTGGCCGGCGCCCAGCGCTGGCTCGACAAGGCGCGCGAGACCGTCAAGCCGAAGGAAGGCGTGTTCTCGACGGCGCCCTCTACCCTGAGCGACGGCGCGACCATGTTCGCCGGGCTGTCGATCGAGATCAAGATGGCGGCTGCGCAGCCAGCGGCGGTGCAGGCGCAGGCGTTGCAAGAGGCCGAGGCGGCGCGCCAGCGCTTCCCGCTGTCGCGCTCCATCGCGCACCAGTACGCCGAGGCGCTGATCGCGAATAACAAGCTCGACGACGCGGCGCGCTTCCTGCGCGAGCAGAGCCAGCAGTATCGCGAAGAAACCAAGCTGCACGACCTGCTGGCCAAGACCTATGCCAAGCAGGGCAAGATCGCGCTGCAGCACATGGCGCTGGCCGAGTCGTACGTGCTGGCCGGGGCGCTGCCGGCGGCGGTGGCGCAGCTCGATCTGGCGCGCAAGGCGAACGATGTGTCGTTCTACGATCAGGCCGTGATCGACGCGCGCGAGCGCGAGTTGAAGGCGCGCCAGGAGCAGGAGAAGGAAGACGAGAAGGAGCGCTGATCGGCCGCGCCGGATGCGTTGAACGTCAGCGTAGGGTGGACGGCTCCGCCGTCCACCCTACGGGGTCGGCAACTGGTTGAAGCCGAAGCGCTGCGGCAGGTCGCTGGACCCGATGCGTTCGACGTCGAAGCTCTTGCCGCTCCAAGGCAGCGCCAGCTTGCCGGCGCCACTTTCGATCCAAGCCATCACCGCCTCGTCCGACGCGGCCTGTCCATCCAGCTGCAACGTGCCCAGCACCTGCGCCACGTCGCGGTCATCCAGCTGCGCCACGATCTCGCCGGCCTGGAACAGCACGGCGCCCGCATCGCTCAGATACACCCGCTCGACCTCCGCCAGCGCCTGCCCGGTCTGCAGCACCAGCCCCTGCTGCGGATCGGTGCGCGCGATGAACGGCGTCGCCTCCAGGTTCACGTACACCCGCTGCGGCCCGTTCTGGAAGTACCAGTTGCCGCGCTCGTCGTGCCCGTAGTTGCGGTTGATGAAGCCGACCAGCGCCGGATTGGTCAGCCGGTCGCCCGCCGCGTCGGCTTGTTGGGCTGCTTCATCGCGCATGCGCCAGCCGCCGCGCGCATCCAGCGCCAGCCAGCCGTAGCAGTGCGGCACGTTCGGCCACTTGGCCATTGCCTGTTTTACGATATCGTCCATGGTCTAGTCAGCATCGCATAGTTCGGCCGCCGCCGGCGCGCAGCTATTCGGGGCAGCACCCGCCACCTCGTCGAAGAAGGCCAGGATGCGCGCCGGCAGCCAGTCGATCCGGCCCGGCAGCGGTCCCACAGGAAAGCCGACGTGGCCGCCCTGTTCGGGATACTCGAGCGTCACCGCGGTCGACGCCGTGGTGGGCAGGTGCGCACCCGGCAAGAAGGGATCGTTGCGCGCGTTGAGCACCAGCGTCGGCACCGTGATCGCGTCCAGCACGTGGCGCGCGCTGGCGCGGTGCCAGTAGTCGTCGGTGTCGCGGTAGCCGTGCAGCGGCGCGGTGACCACGTTGTCGAAGGCGTACAGGTCGCGCGCCTGCAGCAGGGCGGCGCGGTCGAACAGGCCGGGAAATTGTTCCAGCTTGGCCAGGCACTTCGGTTTCAGGGTTTGCAGGAACATGCGCGTGTACAGCATGTTGAAGCCGGACGAGAGCGCTTCGCCGCCGCGCGCCAAATCCAGCGGGGCCGAGACGGCGCAGGCGGCGTCGACGATCTGGGCGCCGTGACCCGATTCACCCAGCCAGCGCAGCAGGGCGTTGCCGCCGAGCGAGACGCCGGCCGCGTACAGCGTGCCTTCATGGCGCGCGCGCAGGCTGCGCACGACCCAGTCGACTTCTTCGGCATCGCCCGAGTGATAAAAGCGCGGCGCCAGATTGGCTTCGCCCGAGCAGCCGCGGAAATGCGGCACCGCGCCGCTCCAGCCGCGCGCCTGCAATGCGGCCATCAGGGACCGTGCATAGTGACTATTGGAAGAACCTTCCAGCCCATGGAACAGCACCACCAGCGGCTGGCCCGGCTCGCCGTCGACGAAATCGACGTCGATGAAGTCGCCGTCCAGGCTGTGCCAGCGCTCGCGCCGGTAGGCGACGGGCGGCTTGGCGATGCAGGTCGCCGGATAGATGGTCTGCAGGTGGCCGCCCGGCAGCCACGCCGGGGCGCGGTATTCCTGAATCGAACGGCGCGTTACTGAACGGCGCATAATGAAACGGCGTATCGGATGCGCCGTAGAAGAATCAATGGTGCTTGAGCACGGTACCCGGGGCCAGGCGGTACTGGGTGCCGCAGTACGGGCACTTGGCGTCGCCGTGGTGGTCGAAATCGAGGAAGACGCGCGGGTGCGAGGACCACAGCGGCATTGCCGGATTCGGGCAGTACGCCGGCAGGTCCTTGGCCTCGAGTTCCACCACAGGCATCGTCTTTTGGTTCATCTGATTGTCTCCGTCAGGCAAGTTAGGCAAAGACTGGATTTTAACGGATTCGCTCTATTGTCGAAATGACCGTAAAATAATGCGTTGAACATATTGACCAATGCGCAACCTGCGCCTACGCCAGCGCCCATCCCCGGCGTCCACCTACACATGCGTTTCATGCCCGTCCGTTTCAAGTCCGCCACCATCGTCGTCCCTGCTGCCGGCAGCGCTTGCCGTTGCAGGAATGCCACATGAACGTGGGCATGAACCCTGACGCGCAGGCCGACCAGGCCGCGCTGGACGCGGTCGACGCGCCCAATCAGGAAGCCTGGCGCGCCGGCTTCAAGACCGGCCTGCCGACCCTGTTCGGCATCGCGGCCTGGGGCATGGTGGTCGGCATCGCCATGGTCAAGAGCGGCCTGTCGGTGCCGCAGGCGCTCGGCATGACCTTGCTGGTATTCGCCGGCTCGGCGCAGCTGGCATCGCTGCCGCTGATCGCGGCGCAGGCGCCGATCTGGGTGATTTTCGCCACCGCGCTGGTAGTCAACCTGCGCTTCGTGATCTTTTCCGCGCTGCTCGGGCCGCACTTCGCGCACTTGCCCTGGAAGCAGCGTTTCCTGCTCGGCTATATCTCGGGAGACTTGACGGTGGCGCTGTTCCTGCAGCGCTATCCGACGCTGGAACCGATCGCCGGCAAGCTGTCCTACCTGAAGGGATTGATGTTCCCGAACTGGTTCGCATGGCAGGTCGGTTCCCTGATCGGCATCTTCCTCGGCAGCGCCATCCCGGCCGAATGGGGCCTGGGCTTCGCCGGCACGCTGGCCATCCTGTGCATTACGGTGCCGCTGATCATCAACAACGCTGCCCTGTGCGGGGTGCTGGTGGCGGGCGCGATCTCGGTGCTGGCCTACGACCTGCCATACAAGCTGGGCCTGCTGGTGGCGGTGGTGGTCGGCATGGTCACGGCGATGGTGATCGAAGAGACCATTTTGAAACCACGCGACAAGCGCAAGGCGGGCCATGGCTGACTGGGAAATCTGGGTCGTGATCGGCGTGCTGTGCGTGGCCACCGCCGCCACCCGCAGTTCGTTCTGGCTGATCGGCCACCGTGTGACGATTCCGCCACGGGTGCAGGAAATGCTGCGCTACGCGCCGGCGTGCGCTCTGGCGGCGATCATCGGGCCCGACCTGCTGATCGACGCCCAGGGCGACACCCAGTTCGCCCTGGCCAATCCGAAGCTATTGGCGGGCATCGCCGCCTTCGCGTTTTATGTGTGGCGTCGTCACATGCTCCTGACCATCGTGTTCGGCATGCTGGTGTTCACGCTGCTGCGCGTATTTCCCATCTTCGGCGCCGGCATGTGATGAATCGTGGGGTGCCTGGGCCTGTCTTACCGGCTCGGGTCTGGTTCTCAGCACCAGCACCACGGCGACGACAAAACCCAGGCCGACCAGATACCACAGCAGCTTGTTCTTTTTTCCTTCGATGTACTCTTGCCGCCTGCTTTCGGTTGCGGCGATCGCCTGCATTCTTTTCTCGAATTCGGTTGGCGGTCCGAACACAAGATGTTCGATGCCCAGCTGGCTGACTGGATCATCCGCCCTGGCATCGGCATGACGATCGCCGGGTGCGAACACGATACCGGCCATGACCTGCCGGATGGCCGGCCGGTAAGCCAGGATTTCATCGGCCGCGAATGTCGCGTCCTGTGAATTCACCGTCATCATGGCGGTGTGTGCCTTCCCAAGCTGGAACAGGTTGTATTCGACCTGTTTTCCGCCGCTCAGGCCGCCGTTGCTGCTGGCCCATTCCAGGCGCTGCAGCGCAGGGTCGTATTCGGGAGCGACCACCCAGCGCATCATCGACGACTGCATCGACAGCAGGGCGGAGGATTGCGCCAGCAGCTGCCTGTCCGCTGCGATGCGGTGCGCAGTGGTTTGCTTCAGCCGTTCCAGCGTTGCCGCAGGATCGCGCAGGACAGCGGCGTTGCTGGTGTCGATGACGCCGGTATCGAGCAGCGCCAGCGTGCCTTTCCAACGGTCATCCAGCGCGTGGATGTAGGCCAGCGTCTTGTTGGCCGGCGGCCTGGCATCGGCAGCATAGGTTTTCATGACGTCTTCCGGGGCCAGGTACTTGACGCCGTCCGGCAGATTCAGGGTGATTCCTTCGGCCAGGGAGATGGTCTTCGGGCCCTTGATCCAGTTGGCTTGCGCGAGCCGGGTTTGGGCTTCTTCGTCCACACGCACCTTGACGCTTTCCTCGCGCATGCGCACCAGCCTTTTTTCGGCCTGTGCCCTTTGCTCGGGTTCCAGCGCGTTCAGTTCTTCGGCTATTTTCGCCTCATCCATGTTCAACAGGATGTCGCGGTACATATCCCGCATCTTGTTGATATTGTTCTGCGGATTGTAGGGCTCGCCGCTGCCACGCTCGAATACGTGGTCGTCTTCCGCTGCAACAGCGGCTGCGGTATCGGTTTGCGGGGCTGCGGATACGTGCAATGCCAGGCATGCCGCAAAGGCCAGCGCACACTGGAAAACGATCGACAGACGGTATGCGCGGCGCATCGACATCAGGCGTTCAGGTAGCATGGAAGCTGCTTTCGAATGAGTTGGCGGTTTGGGCGATTCCAATCGTGCCCGGGTCGCGCGGGGAAGAGCCTGGCTATCTCAGCGCGATTTCCCGCGCTTGTTGCGGGCGTTTTTCGGATTGCTCGCCACGTTCGCCGCACCGGCAGTGTTGCGTTGGCCGGAATCTTCTTTCTGTTGAAGACGTAACTGGTTCAACAGCACCGCGACCAGCACGATAAAGGCGATGGCGCCGAACCAGACCAGCTTTCCCTGACGCCGCGTATCGATCGCCTCCAGTTTCCTGGTTACCTGTTGTTGCAGCTGGGTGGGAGGGCCGAAGACGAAGTCGTCCAGCGTGCTGCGGCTGCGTTTGTCCTGCCCGGTCCGGTCGCTATGGCGCTGGCCCGGCGCAATCACGAGTCCGGCCATCACGCGTTGCAACTGCGGACGGTAGGTCAGGATCTGGTCCACCGCGGCGAACTTGTTGCTCGAGCCGACGTTCAGCGCGACGATGCGATCGCGCCCCAGCCGCAAGAAATTGGCATACACGGTGGTCATGCCGCCGATGCCCCCGGTGGTGTGCGCCCAGTCCACGCCCGGCAGGGCAGGGTCGTATGACGGCGGAATCACCCAGCGCGCCAGGCTGGCGCCGAAGTCCAGCGCGTCGAGGCTGCCCCGGTTCAGGCGCAGGGTGTTCTGGAGCCGCTCGAGCGCCGGTGCCGGGTCGTCGAAACTCCTGTGGTCGGGATCGATCCATCCGGTTTCCTGGACGACCAGGTTGCCGCTCCAGCGACCGGCCTTGTCATGCAGGTAGGCGAGCGACGTATCCGGGCTGCTGCGCGGGTCGCCTTCCACCCGCACTTTTTCTACCTCTTCGGGCGCAAGATATTTGACGTCGGCCGGCAGGTTCAGGACGATCCCTTTGGCCAGGACCACTTGTGCCGGCCCCTTGATCCAGCTTGCCTGCGCCATCCTGGCCTGGCGCTCGTCGTCTGCGACCAATGTGGCAACCGTGTCGGACATCGCGTCGAGCATCTCCTCGATGCTTTTTTTGCGCTCGGGAGGCAAGTTCTCGAGCTCACCATTGCGCCGCATGCGTTCCAGCTGCACCAGTTCTTTTCGCGCCAATGCGCGCAGGTCGGTTGACTTTTCTTCCTCCACATAAGGCTTTCCACTGCCGCGCGCGATAATGCCGTCGTCAGGTGGAAGCGGTGGTGGAGAAGGTGGCGTAACGACGGCTTCCTGCGTCGTTCCAGCCTGGGCAGGCAAGGTGCAACCAGCGCCCAGCATCAGGAGGCAGGCAAAGCGGGCGGCATGACGGCGCAGCCGGGTTGCGACAGTATCGGGCATGAATTGAAGGTCCTGGGAATCGTGATTCTCGATAACATTCTGTTTGTTACCAGTTTTCTATTCTGCAATATTCTGTTTCGCGATGGCGCACGATGTTGTCTTGTCGGCACAGGCGGCACCATTGCTACGCAGGACATTTTTTCGTGATGCCCCTCATGTACAATGATGTTTTCTCACTATTGCCAACGCTGAACAATGGACGCTCTCCGCTTCACCCGTCTGCAAGACCTGATTGACCAGAATGCGCTGCAGGGCAAGCGCGTCTTTATCCGCGCTGACCTGAACGTCCCGCAAGATGACGCCGGCAACATCACCGAAGACACGCGCATCCGCGCTTCGGTGCCGGCGATCCAGGCCGCCGTCAAGGCCGGCGCGGCGGTGATGGTGACTTCCCACCTCGGTCGTCCGCTTGAGGGCGAATTCAAGCCTGAAGACAGCCTGGCGCCGGTCGCTGCGCGCCTGTCCGAGCTGCTCGGCCAACCGGTCGAACTCAAGCAAGACTGGGTCGATGGCGTCGAGGTTGCGTCGGGTTCGGTCGTGCTGCTGGAGAACTGCCGCGTCAACAAGGGCGAGAAGAAAAACAGCGACGAGCTGGCCCAGAAGATGGCCAAGCTGTGCGACGTCTACGTCAACGATGCCTTCGGCACCGCGCACCGCGCCGAAGCCACCACCCACGGCATCGCCAGATTCGCGCCGGTCGTGGCTGCCGGCCCGCTGCTGGCGGCCGAGCTGGACGCGCTGGGCAAGGCCCTCGGCCAGCCGCAGCGTCCGCTGCTGGCGATCGTCGCCGGCTCGAAAGTGTCGAGCAAGCTGACCATCCTGCAAAGCCTGGCCGACAAGGTCGACAACCTGATCGTCGGCGGCGGCATCGCCAATACCTTCATGAAGGCCGTCGGCCTGAACGTCGGCAAGTCGCTGGTCGAGAACGACCTGGTCGACGAAGCCAAGGCCATCATCGCCAAGCTGGACGCGCGCGGCGCGCAGGTGCCGATTCCCGTGGACGTCGTGTGCGCCAAGGAGTTCAGCCCGAGCGCCGCCGCCACCGTCAAGGCGGTCGCCGACGTGGCCGACGACGACATGATCCTCGACATCGGCCCGCAGACCGCCGCCATGCTGGCAGAGCAGGTCGCCAAGGCCGGCACCATCGTCTGGAACGGTCCGGTCGGTGTCTTCGAATTCGACCAGTTCGCCAAGGGCACGGAAACCCTGGCGCTGGCCATCGCAGGTTCCCAGGGCTTCTCGATCGCCGGCGGCGGCGACACCCTGGCCGCGATCGCAAAATATAAGATTGCCGACCAGATCGGCTACATTTCGACCGGTGGCGGTGCATTCCTGGAATTCCTGGAAGGCAAAACCCTGCCGGCGGTCGATATTCTGCTGCAACGTAGCGCGCAGTAGACTTCACTCTGAGACCCAAGCGCAGCCCGGCTGCGCTTTGTTTTTATACAAGGACATTCCATGTACCGTGGCACCAAGATCGTCGCAACCATCGGCCCAGCGTCGACCGATTTCGATACCCTCGTCAAAATGATCCGCGCCGGCGTCGACGTCGTGCGCCTGAATTTCTCGCATGGCAAGGCGCAGGATCATATCGACCGCGCGGACCTGGTGCGCCGCGCGGCCGCCGAATGCGGCCGGGAAGTGGCGATCATGGCGGACATGCAGGGTCCGAAGATTCGCGTCGGTAAGTTTGAAGATGGCAAGGTCTTCCTGAACAAGGGTGACCGTTTCATCCTCGACGCCAAGTGGGGCGACAACGGCGAACTGGGCAACCAGGAACGCGTCGGCCTCGACTACAAGGCGCTGCCGCGCGACGTCAAGCCGGGCGACAAGCTGCTGCTCAACGACGGCCTGATCGTGCTGGTAGTCGAGCGTGTGGTCGGCCAGGAAATCTGCACCACGGTCAAGGTCGGCGGCGAGCTGTCGAACAACAAGGGCATCAACCGCCAGGGCGGCGGCCTGACCGCGCCGGCGCTGACCTCGAAGGACATGGAAGACATCAAGACCGCGATGAGCTTCCAGGCCGACTACCTGGCGATCTCGTTCCCGAAAAACGCCACCGACATGGAAATGGCGCGCCAGCTGGCGAACATCGCCGGCGAGCCGTACGGCCACAAGCCGCTGATGATCGCCAAGATCGAGCGCGCCGAAGCGATTCCGCTGCTGCAAGAGATTCTGGACGCCTCCGACGGCATCATGGTCGCGCGTGGCGACCTGGCGGTCGAAGTCGGCAATGCCGCCGTGCCGGCGCTGCAAAAGCGCATGATCCGCATGGCGCGCGACTCGAACAAGCTGGCCATCACCGCGACCCAGATGATGGAGTCGATGATCGTCAATGCGGTGCCGACCCGCGCCGAAGTGTCGGACGTCGCGAATGCCGTGCTGGACGGCACCGACGCCGTCATGACCTCGGCCGAGACCGCATCGGGCAAGTACCCGATCGAGACCGTCGAGATGATGGCCGCGATCTGCGTCGAAGCCGAGCAGTCCGAATACAACA
>Ga0265798_10005901_pt1 | contig 16270 bp, 9 predicted proteins | sample P3T30metagenome_FD_192430 | JGI IMG/M metagenome (GOLD analysis project Ga0265798, IMG submission 192430) | Plant litter microbial communities from East Loma Ridge, Irvine, California - P3 T30 | ecosystem: Environmental > Terrestrial > Plant litter > Unclassified | place: USA: California... | reverse complement strand
CCCGTACTGGTTTGGTCAAAACACGTCGTCAGTCAATGCCGAAGCAATACCGGTCTAGAACATTTGCGTTGGAATGTTGCAAATCGGCGTCACTACTGGCGGTCGACATCTCGTTGCGATAGCGTGCACACAAGAACGCAAGGGGGATCTGATGGAGAACACGCGACGGTCGTTGCTCGCCGGCTTGGGCGGCCTGGGCATGATACCATTCGTAGCGACTCGGGCCTCTGCCCGATCGGGTGCCGCGACGGACGCTTCGGCGACCGGGGCCATGGTCCTGTCGACCTGGGACTTCGGCGCCGCCGCCAACACGGTGGCCTTCGCGGAACTCGCCAAGGGTGGCTCCCTGATCGACGCGGTCGAGGCCGGCGCGATGGTACCCGAGGCGGACCCTACCAATCATAGCGTCGGCTATTCCGGCTATCCCGATCGCGACGGCCACGTCACGCTGGACGCCGTCATCATGGACGATGTCGGCGGCGTCGGGGCCGTCGCCGCGCTGGAGAACACGGTGCATGCGATTTCCGTCGCGCGCCGCGTCATGGAGCGAACGCCGCATACCTTCCTCGTCGGCGAGGGCGCGACGCGGTTCGCGCGTGACCAGGGATTTCCGCAACAGTCGCTGCTCACCCCGGAATCGGAAAAGGCATGGCGCGACTGGCTGAAGACCGCGAAATACCAACCCGAAGCCAATAGCGAGAACCGCATCACCCGGACGCCCGGCGGCGCGCTCGACCATGACACGATCGGCCTGCTCGCACGGACGGCCGACGGGCGGATGGCGGGCGCCTGCACGACCTCCGGCATGGCGTTCAAGATGCGTGGCCGGGTCGGCGACTCGCCACAAGTCGGGTCGGGACTGTACGTCGAGGCAGGCGTCGGCGGTGCCACCTCGACCGGGCTCGGCGAGGAAGTGACCCGCGTCGCTGGCTCGGCACGCGTCGTCGCGTCGATGCGCGGCGGGTCGACGCCGCAACAGGCATGCGAAGAGGTGGTCCGGCATATCGCCAAGCTGCGCGGCGACGCGATCCGCGGCGTCCAGGTCGGCTTCCTCGCGCTCGACACGAAGGGCAATGTCGGCGCGTTCTGCCTGCTGCCGGGCTTTACCTATGCAGTCACCGACGCGCGCGGCAAGACGACGGTGCTGAAGGCGCGGTCGCTGTTCCAGGCGTGAGCGTGCCGAAAGACATGGTGCGTGGTACCCGAACGATGCTCGAAGTCTGCGTCGAGGATCTGCACGGTATCGACACGGCGATCGCTGGCGGTGCCAATCGCATCGAACTGTGCGCGGCGCTCGGCGTCGGTGGGCTTACACCGCCCGCGTCGCTGATCCGGGCAGCGGCGGCGTCATCGGAGGTCTCCGGCGTACCCGTCCACCTCCTGGCCCGGCCACGCGAAGGCGGCTTCGTCTATACCCCGCGTGAGCAGGCGTTGATCGCGGACGACATTCGCACCGCGGCCGAAGCCGGATTGGCGGGAATCGTCATCGGCGCGCTCGATGCCGACCACCGGCTCAACCTGCCTGCGCTTGCCGCCTGGGTCGCCCACGCCAAGTCGTTGGGAGTAGCCCGCGGACGTCCACTCTCGCTGACGCTGCACCGCGCCTTCGATCTGTGCCGCGACATGCCCGACGCGATCGAGTCCGCCGTCACGCTCGGCTTCGACCGGATCCTGACCTCGGGCGGCGCCCCCAAGGCGATCGACGGCGTCACGATGCTGGCGGCACTGCACCAGCAAGCCGCAGGACGGATCATCGTGCTAGCAGGAAGCGGGGTCTCGCCAGAGACGTTGCCCGCGATCCTCGCGACCGGTGTCCGCGAAGTCCACGCCTCGTGTCGCACGGCCATGACGACCGCCGCCGATCCCGCCGAACTACGCTTCGGCTTCGCCTCGCCGGGGCGCGCAGCGACGAACCGCGACGCGGTAGAGCGACTGGCGAACATGGTGGCTGGACATCCGGCGCTTGAATAATACCAATCCATAACTTACTCAAACCGGTCTGGGTCGGGGGGCCTCTCGCTCCTCGCCGAACGCCAATCGAAGCGAGCCGCCATGCACGACGCCACTCCGCCTCCGCTAACACCCCCGCCGATTGCGGAAACCGCGACGCTGATGTTCCGCGAGGCTGCGGAATCGTCCGAGGCCGTCGCGCGGATGCTCGCGACCAACGCCGCGGCGTTCGCGGCGCTCGGTGCGCGTCTTCGTAGCGCCCCGCCCGCCGTCGTCGTGACCTGCGCGCGCGGCTCGTCGGATCACTCGGCGGTGTACGGCAAGTATCTGATCTGGACGAAGACCGGTATCCCCGTCGCCGCCGCGGCGCCTTCGATCGTGTCGATCTACGACGCACCGCTCGGCGCGCGGAACACGCTGTGCATCGCGGTATCGCAGAGCGGTCGCAGCCCAGACCTGCTCGCCGCAGTCGCCGCGCAGAAGGCGGCCGGCGCGCATGTCGTCGCGTTCGTCAACGACGAGACCTCGCCACTCGCCGAAACCGCCGATACGCTGATCCCGCTGTATGCCGGACCGGAAAAGTCGGTCGCGGCGACCAAGTCCTATATCTGCTCGCTCGCCGCCTTCGCCGCTTTGACCGCGGAATGGGCGGACGACGATGCGTTGCGTAGCGCGGTTGCAGCGCTCCCCGCAGACCTCGCACGCGCCTGGGCGCTCGACTGGTCGGCCGCCGTCGCACCGCTGCGTACGGCGACCAATCTGTTCGTAATCGCCCGCGGCATGGGCTTCGGCATCGCCAACGAGGCGGCGCTGAAGATGAAGGAAACCTGCGCGCTACACGCCGAATCGTTCAGTTCGGCCGAGGTCCGCCACGGCCCGATGCAGCTGGTCGAGGACGGCTTCCCGTTGTTGGCTCTCGCGACCTCCGATGCGGCCGGGGACGGCGTGCGCGATGCGGCGCGCGAGTTCGCCGAGCGTGGCGCAGGCGTGTTGCTCGCCGACGCCGGGCTCGACGGCAGCAGTGACGACGGCGTCCTGCCCGCGCTAAAAGCGCATCCGGCGATCGAGCCGATCCTGATGATCCAGAGCTTTTATCGCATGGTCAACGCCCTCTCGCTTGCTCGCGGGTTCAACCCCGACGCACCGTCGCATCTCAGCAAGGTGACGCGCACGTTATGACGATCTTCCGGTTTTCGAATGGCCATGTGGTCACCCCCGCGGGCGTCCTGAACGACGCGACGATCGTCGTCGAGGACGGGCGGATCGCCCGGATCGACAACGCAACCTCTGACCAGGCCGTGGATCACGCAGTCGATCTCGACGGTGGCTGGCTCATGCCCGGCTTCGTCGATACGCAGGTCAACGGCGGCGGCGGCGTGCTGTTCAACGATACGCCCACGGTCGAGGGCATCGCCGCGATCGGCGCGGCGCATCGGCCGTTCGGCACCACCGCGTTCCTGCCGACGCTGATCAGCGACACGCCCGACGTGATCGCGCTCGCGCTCGACGCGGTCGACGCGGCGATCCTCGCAGGCGTGCCCGGTGTGCTCGGCATCCATATCGAGGGCCCGGTGATCAGCCCGGCACGCAAGGGCATCCACGACCCCACGCGCTTCCAGGACCTCGATGACGCGCTGCTCGCGCTGCTGACTCGCCCCCGTCTCGGCCGGGTCATGGTGACGCTCGCACCCGAGCGCGTAACCGCGGCACAGATCGCGACGCTGACCGCCGCCGGCGTGCTGATCAGCATCGGCCATAGCGATGCGGACCACGCCACCGCGAGTGCCGGGATGGCTGCCGGGATCACCGGCGTGACGCATCTGTTCAACGCGATGTCGCCGCTGGTCCATCGTGCCCCAGGCGTGGTCGGCGCGGTGCTCGACGACCAGGCGGTGTATTGCGGGATCATCGTCGACGGCTTCCATGTCGACGACGCAGTGCTGCGGATCGCGTTGCGCGCACGGCCGCACGACCGGTTCATGCTGGTATCCGACGCGATGCCCTGCGTCGGTGCGGCCGAGAAGTCTTTCGTGCTGCAAGGCCGCGAGATCCATGTCGAGAATGGCCGCTGCGTCGGCGCCGACGGCACGCTGGCAGGCTCCGATCTCGACATGGCGGGCGCGGTCCGCAACACCGTAGACCGCCTAGGCGTCGCACCCGAGGTCGCCGCGGCGATGGCGGCGACCTATCCGGCGGCGTTCCTGCGGCTGTCGCAGGAGCGCGGCACGTTGCAGGTCGGCCGTACCGCCGACTGGGTCGTGCTCACCCGCGACCTCCATCCAGTCGGCACATGGATCGGCGGGGCAAGCGCGGCCTGACCGCTTCTACCCCGCTTTTGCCCCCCTCCCTTTCCGGCATCGAGCCCTCCCCTTCTGGCATCGAGAACGCACCCATGGCCTCCATCCTCCTGACCGCGCCGATGCAGGGCTGGGCAACGCCGATCGACGAAGTCCCCGACGCCGTGTTCTCGGAGCGGATGCTGGGGGACGGCGTCGCGATCGATCCGACCGGCGACTGCCTCTACGCTCCTTGCGCCGGCACCGTGCTGACGCTGCTGCCGAGCGGCCACGCGATCACGCTCGCCACGCCCGAGGGTGCGGAGATCCTGATCCACATCGGGCTCGACACGGTCGCGCTCGGCGGACGCGGGTTCAGCCCGTGCGTCGCGGTCGGCGACACGGTCGAGCGCGGCGCGCCGCTGATTCGCTTCGACCTAGACCTGCTGGTGCGCGAGGCCCGCGCGGTCGTCACGCCGATCGTTGTCGTGAACCCTGACCGGTTCAGCATCGTCCACGCCGTCTCCAGCGAACTGGTCGCGGTCGGCGATCCGCTGATGACGCTCGAACCCAGCGACGCGGTCGCACGTCGCGAAACGAACCGAGACGGCGCGACGCACGAGCGCACGGTCGTCGTGCCCCTCCCCCACGGTATCCACGCTCGCCCCGCCGCCCGCCTAGCGGCCACCGCCAAGCGCTTCGACGCCGACGTGACGCTCGCATCCGGCGACAAGACCGCCAACGTCCGCAGCCCGATAGCCCTGCTCGCCCTGGCAATCCGCCACAACGAGACGATCATCGTGACGGCAGCCGGCGCCGATGCCTCTGCGGCACTCGCTGCCATCTGCGACCTGATCGAGAGCGGCATGGACGAGCCGGCCGAAGCCCCCGTCCGCACGCCCGCCGTCGCCGCCTCGCCATCCCGCCCCGCAGTCGACGGCGCGCTGACCGGCGTCACCGCGGCACCCGGCCTGGCAATCGCCCGCGCCCGCTGGTTCCGTCCCGCCGACATCGTCGTCCCCGAACACGGCGAAGGCATCGCCGTCGAAGAGGCACGCTTCGATGCGGCGGTCACAACGCTATCGACCCGGTTCGCCGAGCGCGCCCGCAGCGCAACCGGTCCCGAACGCGCGATCGTCGAGGCGCATGCGGCCATGCTCGACGATCCCATGCTCCACGAAACGACGCGCAGCGGCATCGCGCGCGGCGAGGGCGCCGGTCATGCCTGGCGTAACGCGATCCGCCCGCAGGCCGACGCGTTGCGCACCAGCACCGACCCGCGGCTCGCCGAGCGCGCCGACGACATGCTCGATCTCGAACGCCAGTTGCTCGCGCTAATCGCCGGCGTCGAGACCATGCCGCTGTCGTTCCCGCCGGACACGATCCTGCTCGCGGACGACCTGCTGCCGTCGCACGTCCTGTCGCTCGACCGCGCGAACATCGTCGGTTTCTGCGTCGAGCGCGGGGGCCCGACCTCGCACGTCGCGATCCTCGCCGCGACGATGGGCCTCCCCGCGCTGGTCGCGATCGGCGCGCAGTTGAACGCCGTCACCGACGATACGCCCGTGATCCTCGACGCCAGCGAAGGCCTGTTGCGGATCGATCCCGACGCCGACACGCTCGTCGCCACGCAGGTGCGGATCGTCCAGGCGCAGGTCCGCCGCACCGAAGCCCTCGCGCGGGCGAGCGAACCCTGCCGCATGGCCGACGGCACCCGGATCGAGGCGTTCGCCAATCTCGGCGCGCTCGGCGATGCGCACCTCGCGGTCGATAACGGCGCGGAAGGTTCGGGCCTGTTGCGCACCGAATTCCTGTTCCTCGAACGCGATGCCGCGCCGACGGTCGCCGAGCAGACCGCCGATTACCAGGCGATCGCCGACGCGCTCGACGGCCGTCCGCTGATCGTCCGACTGCTCGACATCGGTGGCGACAAGCCCGCGCCGTATCTGCCGATGGCGCCGGAAGAGAACCCCGCGCTAGGCCTGCGCGGCATCCGCGTCGGCCTTGCGCACCCGCAGATCCTGGAGGACCAGGTTCGCGCGATCCTGTCGGTAAAGCCCGCCGGGCAATGCCGCATCATGGTGCCGATGATCGCCAGCCTCGACGAACTGCGCGCCGTCCGCGCGGTGGTCGACCGCGTCGCCGCCGAGATCGGCATCGGCGATCGCGTGCCGGTCGGCGTGATGATCGAGACTCCCGCCGCCGCCGTCACCGCCGACCTGATTGCTGCGGAGGCCGATTTCCTGTCGGTCGGCACCAACGACCTCACCCAATACACGCTGGCGATGGACCGCGGCAACGCGGCCGTCGCGAGCGGGATCGACGGGCTGCACCCCGCCGTCCTCCGGCTGATCGCGCAGACCTGCAAGGGCGGCGTGGTACATGGCCGCTGGACTGGGGTATGCGGAGGGCTCGCGTCCGACCCGCTCGCCGTCCCCATCCTGATCGGGCTCGGTGTTACCGAACTCTCGTCCGCACCGGCGCTGGTGCCCGAGATCAAGGCGCTGGTCGCCACGCTGACGATGGAGGCGTGCCGCACGCATGCCGCCGCCGCGCTGCAATGCGGGTCCGCCGCCGACGTCCGCTCGCTCGCCCGGGAGTTCACCGCATGAAATCGATCCTCGAAGCCCTCCAGCCGCTCGGCCGCGCGCTGATGCTGCCGATCGCGGTGCTGCCGATCGCCGGCCTGCTGCTCCGCCTCGGTCAGCCCGACCTGCTCGACATCGCCTTCATCAGCGCGGCGGGCGACGCGATCTTCTCGCACCTCGGCCTATTGTTCGCGATCGGCGTCGCCACCGGGTTCGCGCGCGATGGCAATGGTGCCGCGTGTCTCGCCGGCGTCGTCTGCTTCCTGGTTGCGACCGAAGCGGGCAAAGTCCTGATCACCGTCGCACCCGATGTGTCCGCAGGGCTGACCGGCGTCTCCGCCGACCTCGCGATCGCGGCGTGGAAGGCCAAGGCGATGGCGCGGCTCGACGTGCCGATCGGCATCCTGTCGGGGCTCGCGGGCGGGACGCTCTACAATCGCTATTCGACGATCAAGCTGCCCGAATATCTCGCCTTCTTCGGTGGACGCCGGTTCGTGCCGATCGTCAGCGGCGTGGCCGGCCTCGTGCTCGCGGCGGTATTCGGCTTCGGTTTCTCGCTGCTGAGCCAGGGCGTCGACCAGTTGAGCGTCGCGATCACCGGCAGCGGCGCGATCGGCGTGTTCGTGTTCGGGCTGCTCAACCGCCTGCTGCTCGTCACCGGGCTACACCATTTGCTCAACAACATCGTCTGGTTCGTCGCCGGCGATTATCACGGCACCTCGGGCGATCTGCGCCGCTTCTTCGCAGGCGATCCGTCGGCGGGAATCTTCATGGCCGGCTTCTTCCCGGTGATGATGTTCGGCCTGCCCGCCGCGTGCCTCGCCATGTACCATTCCGCCAAGCCCGAGCGCCGGAAAGCGGTCGGCGGCATGCTGCTCAGCCTCGCGCTCACCTCGGCGCTGACCGGCGTCACCGAGCCGATCGAGTTCAGCTTCATGTTCCTCGCGCCCGTGCTCTACGCGGTGCACGCGGTGCTGACCGGCCTGTCGATGGCGTTGATGGACCTGCTCGGCGTCAAGATGGGCTTCGGCTTCTCGGCGGGGCTGCTCGATTACGTGCTCAACTTCGGCAAGGCGACGCGACCGCTCGTCCTGCTCCCGGTCGGCGCGGTGTATTTCGTGCTGTATTACGGGCTGTTCCGCTTCTTCATCCGCAAGTTCGACCTCGCGACGCCCGGACGTGAAGCCGAAACCGTCGCCGCGGTGGCCCCCCCCACGGCAGGCGGGCGCGGTGCGGCGTTCGCGCAGGCGCTCGGCGGCGGGGCGAACCTGACCACGGTGAGCGCGTGCACGACGCGATTGCGGCTGATCGTCGTGGACCAGTCCGCGGTCGACGATGCCGCGCTGAAGGCACTCGGCGCCCGCGGTATCCTGCGCCCGTCGAACTCCGCACTCCAGGTCGTACTCGGGCCGATCGCCGACGTCGTCTCGATGGAAATTCGCGATGCGCTGGCGCTGGGTGGCGATGTGGCGATCAAGCCTGCCGCGCTCATCGTGTCGGACTCGATCGCCCTCTCATCCGTAACCGAGCGCGCACTCGGTGGGGCAGCAAACGTCTTGGCCACCAGCCGTCACACCGGGCGACTGCGGGTCCAACTGGGCGATCTCGCGCTTGTGGACGATGCGGCACTGGCAAAGCTCGGTATCCGCGCGATCGCCCGCCCCGCGCCAGGCCAACTTCACGTACTCGCGACCGACGCAGTACTGACGACGCTGGCCTGCTAGACCACTGATCCTCCCCCGCCAGGGGGAGGTGGCTGGCACTTGACAGACGGAGGGGGAGGTAAGGGAAACGCCTGTTCCGTGTCATCCCCCTCCGTCACCTTCGGCGACACCTCCCCCTGGCGGGGGAGGATTTAGCCGCATCAGCGCGCCCGCGGTTCCAGCGACACCGGACCGACGACACCCGAAACGCCATCCGCAGCCGCTTCCACCACCAGCACGATCTGGCGCACGCCGCCGCCCGCCGGCAACGCCGCCTCGAGCGGCCCCGCCTCTGCGCCGGTCTTCGACGCTAGCCGCCGGCCATCGACCCACAGCTCGGCCTTCCCCGCGATCGCGGCGAACCGGATCGTGCCGCCCTCCGCACCGATCCGCCGCCACGGCGTCACGCTCGCACGGTAGAGCCGCCAGCGACCCTCCGCCGCAGCCTGGACCGGCGTGCCGCTACGCACGAACGCCCAGCTATTATTGTCCCCATCGATCGGCGCCAGCGCAGGATCGGGGCGCGCGGCGAACGCCGGCGAGCGACGCCACTCGCGGATAGCCTGCCCACCATAGGTCGCGGCCATTTGTGCGCGCGGTGCGATCGCCGCCCGGTCGATCACCAGCCGCGCCGGCTTCAATCCTGGTGCAGTCGCGGTCATCACGATCCGCCCTCGGCCCGTTCCCGCCTGCACGATGACTTGCGCCAGCCCGTTGAACAACGACCGCGCATTGCCCTTCTCCGGCTCATGGCTGTTCGGATCACCATTACCGACACCGATGATCGCCGCGCCATCGACCGAGAACTGCGTCGGCAGGTTCGCGGTAGGTACGTGGCGCCCGGCGGCATCGACCGCATCGATCGTCACCGGCTGCGTATCCTCGTCGTCGCCCGCCATCACGGTCCGCGCCGGGGTCAAGCGCAGCGCAACCGGCTTGCCGACGGTCTCGTGCGCGGCTGTCGAGACGACCTTGCCGCCGCGCAACGCGATCACCTCGATCCGCCCCGGCGCATAGGGCACGCTGAACTCGTTGCCCATGATCCGGTCGACCGCCTGCTCGCCGAACTTCCGCCCGTTAAGCCGCAACGCGACGCGCTCGGCGTTGCTCATCACCAGCACCACGACCGGCTGCCCCTCGCGTCCCGGCCACGTCCAGTGCGGCGTCAGGCCGACGACCGGCACGTCATCGACCCAGTGCGCGCGGTGGATGTCGAACGCAGTCTTCGGGAACCCGCACAGATCGAGAATGCCGAAGAAACTGGAGATCGTCGGCCATTCGTGCGGCGTCGGTTCGCCGTGATAATCGAACCCGGTCCACACGAACCCGCCCGCGACGAACGGGCGATCGGCGATTTTCTTCCACGTCGCGCGGTGCGTATCGCCCCAGCTCGCCGCCTCGACGTCGTAGGACGACTGGACATGCGCGGCCGGATCGCTCGCGAAGGCGCCGCGCGTTTCATAGGCGCTGGTATCCTCCGAGCTCGTCATCGGCTTGGTCGGGTTGAGCTGGTGGAACCGGTCGTAGTCGCCCTGGTAATAGTTGAAGCCGACCACGTCGAAAATGCTCGACACGTTGATCGGATCGAAGAACGCGCCGTTCATCGCGCCCGTCACCGGTCGGCTGTCGTCGAGCGCATGCGCCGCGTGCGCCATCCGCCGCAGCATCTCGACGCCCGCCTCGGTGCCCTGCATCGGCTCCTCGTTGAACACCGACCACAGGATGACGCTCGGATGGTTGCGATCGCGGCGGACCATCCATTCGAGCTGCGCCATGTAATCGGGCGCGGGATTGAACTGGCGGTTCTCGTCCATCACGACGAAGCCCATCGCGTCGCACAGGTCGAGCAGTTCGGCGGCCGGCGCGTTGTGCGAACAGCGGATCGCGTTGCAGCCCATCGCCTTCAGCCGCTCCAGCCGCCAGCGCAACAGCGCATCGGGGATCGCGGTCCCGACGCCGGCGTGATCCTGGTGCAGGCACACGCCCTTCAATTTCACCGACCGGTCGTTGAGCAGGAAGCCGCGGTCCGCATCGAACCGGATCGTGCGGAAGCCGACCGGGATACGCCGCTCATCGACGATCGCCCCGTCGCGCAGGACGTGCGTCACGACGGTATAGAGCGTCGGCGCCTCGATCGACCAAAGGCGCGGCGCAGCCATGGCCAGCGTCAATGCCGCAGTCGCGCGCTCCAGCGGCAGCACCGTCGCAGCCGCCTGCGCCCCCGCCACGCGCTTGCCCTCGGGATCGAGCAGCGCGACATCCACCGTCACGCCGACCGCCACGCGATCGATGCTGCCGAGCTTCACTTCAACCGGCACGCTCCAGGCGTCACCCGTGCCGCGCCTCGGATCGCAGTGAACGCCGTCGGTCACGATCGCCACTGATGCGCGGCGGATCAGCCACGCATGGCGATAGATCCCCGCGCCTTCGTACCACCAGCCCTCCATCGCCTGCGCATCGACGCGCACCGCGATGACGTTGAGGTCGTCGCCGAACCGCGCGAACGGCGTCAGGTCGATCTCGACGCTGTTATACGCCGACCAGTTGTGCGCGACGACGCTGCCATTGACCCAGACCGTGGCGTTGGTCGCGATCCCGTCGAACTGCAGCCCGATCGTCTTGCCGCGGTCCGCCGGATCGAGCCGCAGCGTCCGCCGGTACCAGCCGATTCCCCGCGCGCGGAAGCCCTGCGACACGCTTGCGGTCTTCACGAACGGCTGCGCGGAGGCCCAGTCATGCGGCAAGCGGACCGACTGCCAGTCGGAATCGTCATACGCCATCGCCGCAGCACCGAGTGCGTTGCCCGCCTTCACGCTCAGATACGTCGCGTTGTGGCCTTCGGGCGGTGGCGCGATCACATCGCCCTCGTGGAACAGCCACCCGCGCTCGATCAGCGTCCGCGACGGATCCTGCACCAGCGCGGGCGACGGCAAGGTCCGCGTCGGCTGCGGCATGGGCAGCGCGCCGGCACTGCCCTGCGCCTTGACGCTAGCCGCAAACCCGGCCTCGATCGGCCCCACGACCAGAGAGGCACCGGCGCCCGCCGTGCCAACAAGAAGCTCACGTCGGTTCATCGAATGCTCTCGGTAAAGGTCAGATATCGGCGAGTTCGGCGACGAAGTCGTACGCATCGCCGCGGTAATAAGAGCGCGTGAACTCCGCGGCCCGGCCATCGCGCAGGAAGCCCCGTCGCTCGATCAGCAGCCCGGCATGGCCCGCATCGACGCCCAGCATCCGTGCATGCTCGCCCCCGAACGGCACCGCACGCAGGCGTTGCAGCGCGCGCACCGGCCGGCTCCCGGCGTTCTCGAGCGCGGTGTAGAGCGAGTCATCGACCACCTCGACCGACGGCAGGCAATATCCCGCGATCGTCGAGAATTCGAGCGCCATCGCCTCGTCGTCGGCATAGCGTATGCGGTTGAAGCGGAACACTGCCGCCCCCGGCGACAACCCCAACGCCATCGCCTCCTCCGGGTTCACCTGCCCCGCCGAGCGCGAGATCCAGCTGCTGCTCGACGTGCGGCCCCGCGCCGCCATGTCCTCGCTGAACGACGACAGCTTCGAGAAGCTCTTCTCGACGCGCCCGGCGACGAACGTCCCCGCGCCCCGCCTGCGCGTGAGAAGCCCCTCCTCGACCAGTCCGCCGATCGCTTTGCGCACGGTGATCCGCGATACGTCGTACTCGATCGCGAGATCGCGCTCGGCCGGGATCGCATTGCCTTGTACCAACAGCTTCTCGCCGATCGCGTTGCGGATCAGTTCCTGCAACTGGAGGTAGAGCGGCGATGGATTTCCCTTGCGAAAGCGTCCGATGTCATCGGAAAACGCCATGTATTCCCCCTCCGACCGGCAGCTCAAAGCGAGCCTTGCCGCGTCCCTTATGGTAGCGTAGCCAAGGACCGCGTGGTCGGCAACCAGACTAAATCCATGGGCCATATTGGTATGTCCCCCGACCGCCCCACGTCCGATCTCCTGTCAGAGCAGGACAAGCTTGCTGTCAAATGACGGGGTTGTGTCTGGACTTATATTGGTTACATTCCTCGACCAGCGGCCGTTAGGAGCCGATACAGGGAGCAGTCGACATGCGTGCAACCGCGAACCGAAATGCCGGGCGCTGGCTGACGGCGACGGCGCTGCTTCCTGCCGTTCTCTGCGCGATCCCGGCCCAGGCGCAGGACCGCCTGCCACTGGTACCGCAACCTTCCGCAATCACGCGTACCGCCGGCAGCTTCACGATCGCCAACGGTGCGACGATCGCAGCCGATCCTTCCGACACCGGTGCCGCCGCCGCAGCGCGCCTGCTCATCGCGCACGTGAAGACCGAGCGCGGGCTCACTCTCCAGACGTCGCCGAACGGCAATATCCGCTTCGTCCGCGACGCCGCGATCAAGGGCGTCGAAGCGTACCGGCTGATCGTCGACGCTTCGGGCGCGAAGATCACTGCGTCGGGCGACGCTGGCCTCCTCTACGGCGCGATGACGCTGGCCCAGCTCATCAGCCCCGATCGCGCGTTCGGCCAGCCCGTGCGCATCCCGGCGGTGACGATCGACGACGCCCCCCGCTTCGGCTGGCGTGGGCTAATGGTCGACACCGCGCGGCATTTCCAGTCGCTGCCGTCGATCTACGCGATCGTCGACCAGATGGCGTCGGTGAAGCTTAACACGCTCCACCTCCATCTGTCGGACGATCAGGGCTGGCGCTTCGAGGTGAAGGCCTATCCCAAGCTCACCGAGATCGGCAGCATCCGTACCAGCCCCTCGACCGGCGAAGCACCCGGCACGCGCGTCGGCGGTTTCTACACGCAGGACGAACTGCGCAAGCTGGTCGCCTATGCCGCCGAGCGCGGCATCGTGATCGTCCCCGAGATCGACCTGCCCGGCCATGCGCAGGCACTCGTCGCGGCCTATCCCGAGCTCGGCGTGATCGGCGACACGCCTGAGGTCAGCAACGCATGGGGCGTCAACCCTTACCTCTTCAACCCCGGCCCCAAGGGCATCGCCTTCGTCAAGACGGTGCTCGACGAACTCATGGCGGTGTTCCCCGGCACCTATATACATCTCGGCGGCGACGAGGCGGTCAAGGACCAGTGGGAACGCAGCCCCGAAGTGCAGGCGCAGATGGCGAAGCTCGGCATCAAGGACGAGAACGGCCTGCAAAGCTGGATGATCGACCAGTTCGGCACCTATCTGGCCAGCAAGAAGCGCCGCCTGATCGGCTGGGACGAGATCCTCGAGGGCGGCCTGCCCGCGTCGGCTTCGGTGATGTCGTGGCGCGGCGAGAAGGGCGCGGTCGATGCCGCCAACCAGAACCACGACGTCGTGCTGTCGCCCGCACCGACGCTGTATTTCGACAATTTGCAAAGCGACCGGCGCGACGAACCGCCCGGCCGCCTCGCAATCCAGTCGCTCGCAACCGTTTACAATTACGAGCCGATGCCGGCGGGCATCTCGGCGGACAAGGCGCAGCACGTGCTCGGCGCGCAGGCCAATCTGTGGAGCGAGTACATCGTCACCCCGTATCAGATGCAGCACCTGATCTTCCCGCGCGCCGCCGCGCTCGCGGAGATCACCTGGTCGGGCAAGGACAAGCGCGATTTCGCCGGCTTCCTCGACCGGGTCCAGCCGCAGATCCGGCGCTGGCGCAAGTCGGGGCTGGAGGTCGCGGACAGTGCGTTCGCGGTCGGCTACACGCTCGACGGCACGCGCGGCGATGCGCTCCGCACCAACCGCGCGAAAGTCGTGCTCGCCACGCAGGCGCCGTACGGCACGATCCGCTACACGCTCGACGGCAAGGTGCCGACCGCGCGGTCGCCTGCCTACACCGCGCCGCTTTCGATTAAGCCCGGCGTGTCGATCCGCGCCGCCGCCTTCGATGCGAGCGGCCAGTCGGTCGCCGAGCCGCGGCTGTTCGAGACCGGGCGCCAGGCGCTGCTGACGCGCACCGCGTCCGACATGATCGCCTGCCCTGCCGGTTCGCTCATCCTCCGCCTACCGCTGACCTCCGAGGCACAGACCAACGCGCCGGTGTTCAACGCCGACATCTTCGATACCTGCACCGCCTATCCCGCCGCGCCGATGGATGTCGCCAAGAGGTTCACGATCGATATCGCTCGCCTGCCGCGCAACTGGGGCCTCGCGCACGACGTCACCAAGGTCCGCCAGCATTACAACGTGACGCCGCACGGCGAGCTGATGGTGCTGGTCGGCTGCACCGTAAAGGGCGCAAAACCGGTGATCGCCGGCACCTTCCCGCTGCCCGATCCGAAGACCGCGCCGACCCGCTTCAGCGTGAAGGGGACGTTGCCGACGATCACCGGAGACCGCGACATCTGCCTCCAATTCACCGCCCCCACGTCCGACCCGTTCTACGCGGTCGAGCGCATGACCCTGTCGGAGACACGCTGATGCGTCGCTGGTTCGTTCTTCCCCTGATCGCGCTCGCCGCGCCGGCCATCGCCTCGCCCAAGACCGTCGTGCCGCTCGACGGTGCGTGGCAGGTGCGGATCGATCCGACCGACACCGCCGCGACCGCCGCGCACAAGCGCGAGGCCACGTGGCTGCCAGCGGCCGTCCCCGGATCGGTGCAGCAGGACCTGATCGCGGCGCATCGCGTGCCCGATCCGTTCAAGGGCACAAACGAGGCGGCGATCCAGTGGGCCGGGCTGACCAAATGGCAGTTCCGCCGCGTGTTCGACGTCACCCCGGCGATGATGCAGCGCAATCACCTCGACCTTGTATTCGACGGTCTCGACACGTTCGCGACGGTCAGCGTCAACGGCACGGTGCTGCTGACCACCGACAACGCGCACCGGCGCTGGCGCGTGGATGCGCAGCCCGTGCTGAAGGTGGGTCGCAACGAAGTGCTGGTGACGATCGCCTCGCCGATCCGCACGCTCCAGCCGATGGTGCTCGCCGAGAAGAACCCACTGCCGGGCGAATATGACAGTGCGTTCGGCGACGAACCGAAGGGCAAGCAGACCTCGCCCTATATTCGCAAACCCAAATATAATTACGGCTGGGACTGGAGTCCCCGCATCGTCAACACCGGTATCTGGCGGCCGGTGCGACTGGAGATCTGGGACGACGCGCGGATCGACACGCTCCGCGTCGACCAGGAGGCGCTGACGCCGACTGAGGCGCGGCTGTCGGCCAAGCTCGACCTCGCCGTCGAGACGCCCGGTGTCGCGACGATCCGCGCCGCGGTCACCGGGCCGGACGGCAAGACGGTCTCGGTCGACCGGACGGTGACGCTCGTCAAGGGCACCAACGCGGTCTCGATCCCGCTGGCGATCGCCGACCCCAAGCGTTGGCAGCCGGTCGGTTACGGTGCGCAGCCGCTCTACACCGTCACCGCATCGCTGGGCGGCGCGGAGCCGACGCCCGAGGACAGCGTGACCAAGCGGATCGGCCTCCGCACGGTCGAGCTGATCCGCAAGGACGGCAGTTTCGGGTTCAAGGTCAACGGCACGCCGATCTTCGCCAAGGGCGCGAACATCATCCCGTTCGATAGTTTCCCGGCGCGCGTCACGCCCGCCTACATGGAAACGATCCTGAAGGGCGCGCGCGACGCCAACATGAACATGGTCCGCATCTGGGGCGGCGGGACCTATCTGGACGACGCGTTCTACGACATCGCCGACCGCATGGGCCTGATGGTGTGGCAGGACTTCATGTTCGGCGGCAGCGTCACGCCGCCCGACGCCGCCTTCCGCGAGAACGTCCGGATCGAGGCCGAGGAACAGGTCGCGCGGATC
>Ga0265798_10005899_pt1 | contig 16273 bp, 9 predicted proteins | sample P3T30metagenome_FD_192430 | JGI IMG/M metagenome (GOLD analysis project Ga0265798, IMG submission 192430) | Plant litter microbial communities from East Loma Ridge, Irvine, California - P3 T30 | ecosystem: Environmental > Terrestrial > Plant litter > Unclassified | place: USA: California... | reverse complement strand
GATTTATTAGAGGAGGGCGGTGTGGCTTACGAAGTAAGCCACACCACCCTCGTAAGCTACTATAAGTTCGCACTAAGAAAGGCTTAATTATAGTACATACGCGCCGATTAATTACAAAGGCAACATTGCTGTCATAGTGAAAAGGCAAGCGATAGGAATAATATAAACAGCCACATGAATAAGATCTGTGGAGGAGGCGCAAAAAACTTGAAAACCTACGAATCGGATTAAAGTGGGCGCTTTAGCTTAAAGTAATGGCACAATATTTATGGTATCATGAAAAGACGATAAGAGATAAGATAAGCAGATCCGTAAATAAGAATAAGATAAAAAAACGGATCTGCTTTTGGCTAAAAGTAAAGGCAAATATAAAATTAAGGCTAAATTATATAAGCCAATAATTAATTAGGGTAAAAAATAAAAAATGTATTTTTTATTTTTTTACCCTTAATTAATTATTGTTGGCTTAATCATAAAAGGAATTTTTAGAATGAAGTCGCTTCTATAACGATCGGCATTGATGTATGTAAAATATATTTTTATGTTACCCTCCACCATCCCTCAAAATATTTTTTTTTGAGAGATAAAAATAGTAAATATTTTTTCTTGCAAGATATTAAAAGTAATACTAAAAACACTAAAAGCTTTTATTAAATGTAGGTTTAACCAACACTATTTATTTTTTATAAAATAGTATTTACCTTTTCATAGCTTATCTTGATCTAAATAAGTCGGACTTAAACTAGAAGCCGAATACTATATTGCTTAGCTACAGCTCTAATACTACTACAAGTATCAAGTAGATTTTTATTATTATCTAAAACTTGTATTTTATACGAACGTTCTTTAACTTCCCCCACGAAGTAGGTCAGTTAAAATAACAAGTCCGTATTTACTGTCTAAGTATTGTCCTGAATTTAGATATTTACTTATAGTATTACGATTAATACATAAGTATTCAGCCACTTTTAAGATAGACGAAAACTCTCCTATTACCTTTTCAGTTGAAGCGGTTATAACAACAGCTCTCCCATGATGTTTACTTATAGCCCTTTTTCTTTCTAAACTTAAAGCTTCATTTTTTCAAGTTTAATTGGCTTTAGCTCTAATAAAGTCTCATTGGGATTTAGACAAAGTAACATTTAAATTTAAATGAGCATCACTCATTTTCTTTCGTGTTTCTTCAGACAATATACTACTTTCTCTAGAACCTACCTGTGGAGCTACATTTAATGAAAGCCCTAAAGTATCTAAAAAGAACTGTTCTGTTATAAGAAGATCTAATTGTACTAATAGTTTTAGAATAGAGATCTCCTCGTCCGATAAACTAAATCCAGTGTACATTATAGGATAATTTTGTACTACTAATAAAAAACAAAATTTTTATTTTTCTATTCCATATTTACGTACATAGTTATAGAATTTGGGGTTAGCCTGAGAATATCTTACTTCAGTTTTAAATTAAACATATGACGACTATACCTAGTTTGCATATTTACGGTAGATCCAATGTAAAAAGATAAACCATCTTTGCTTAAAAAACAGTATATACCCCCACAGTTAAAATTTTCCGGAATATAAAAATAATGTTTTATGTCATTATGTGAATCTAGGTTATATAATGTATTTACTACATCTGAATTAGACATAACCATTCTAGAAGCAACCAAAGAATCTTGGTGGTTTAGTATTAGGTAAATTGTTGTACTTAGTTTTTACAGATTCATCTAATTTATTTATGAACTCATTAGTACTATAACTTCTGGTTTGACTGTTAACTAAAGAATATATTTTTTTTAATCTAGAGCGACGGTTAAGGCAAATTAAACTAGAGGCAATATTTATGTAGTTTTTACGCCAGTGAAAACACGAAAAGCGAGGATACGACGATAGGTAGCAGATTCGTCCATACATGTTATTTATATGGACGAATAATCTGCTAATGGCAAAAAGTAAAGGCAAGGATAAAGCTAAGGCTAAATTAAATAAGCCTACAATAATCAGAAGTAAATTTTTATTCATAAACATAAATCTATTAATTATTGTTGGCTTAATCATAAAAGGAATTTTTCTAATGAAGTCGCTTCTATAACGATCGGCATTGATGAATGAAGTATTCCGCATATCTCCGAGCATTGCAAAGTACTCTACTAAGCTAGGGTTTTATAAAAACCAAAGTAGAGTTTTCTCCCTAAATATAAATAAAGTGTATTTATATCCATTTAATAGAGAACATATAATTATATTAGATTTAAAGAGGTTCTCCTGCACTCTTTCGACTGAGGTCTGACTATATCTTAAGCTTGCGCCAACCAACATTTAGTCGATGAACTGCATACCTTGGCTACAACTAAAATCCATTTAGTATAGCACTATATAAGGCACTTGGCTGCGGATTACCCATTGAATTATCAAATCTTGATTTTACCATACCGCGAGTCATTACCTGCGCCACAAGTCATGTTACCACACTTGTTTGGTTAAGATTGCTTTAGGGAGTTCCGACGAATTTTTAACCAGGGGTTTACCCTGATTTAGGCCATATTAGGCTAAAAAAATATTTTTAGCCCTTATATTACTACTAAAACATTTAATTGAGAAGGATGCCCTAGAACGGCTTATGTATATTTTATAACTTAACACTCGGACTTTGCATATTGAAAGGTAAGTCCTTTATAGACTCCACCCTTTTTTATATAAACATTAAGCATTTTGCGATCCAATTTGATACCTCTAGTTTCAAAATATCTAACTGTATCCATTATACTTAAAAAAGAATATTCCTCATTAGAGGCCGCCTGGTCTGACGAAGTCTCTGTAGCCACTTTTACAATTATAGGTTTATTCTTTTTATTTACCTTTTCAATAGTTGCTGCAGATATCTTGCTTTTATTATACTCTTTAATTAACAAATCAACTCTTTCTCGTTCAGCACTACTAACTAAATCAGATTTATCTGAATACTTACAATAAAAATTATGGAAGACTTTACCTAATTTTATATACTTAGATAAAGTATCTCTTTTAATCTTTAAACCTAGAGAGTGTAAATATGTAATACAAGATGTTAAAGAATTAAATTCTAGTTTATTAGTTGCACTAGGATCTACAAACGTATTATTTTTCTTAATATCGAGTATTACGGGAGTATTTAGACGGCTACCTGATTCATAAGAAAGACGACGTTCCTTGTCCATTATATTTTTCAATTCCTTAACTTCTATACTACTAACTACAACATTAGGTATATGAAAACTTAATAAAACAAAATGGTTAAGATAAGCAATATTGCTATTTAAATATTTTTTAGTAGAAGATTGGTGTACACCTAATACTCTTTTTAAACTGATTATAGACTCAGCTATATAGTGAAGTACTGTACAATCTAAATTATAAACATAAATAGAATTACCCCCAGAAGGACCAAAATTTACAACTCTCAATGTATTTAAATTAAAATCTTTATTTAACAAGTAATATTGTTCTAATAATAAAGCATCTTGTGGCTTAAACATATTTTTATCTAATTTAAAAATTTTAAGTTTGAAACAACTAAGACCTTCTTTATGAATAATAGGAAGTAATTTACCGCCTAAAGAAAAATCTCCTTTAAAATAATACTCTAAACGTCGTCTAAGTAAACTAGATGAACCTACATACATAGATTTAGATGCTTTATGAATAAAAATGTATACCCCTGCAAAACCTGAATATGTAGATTTACCTACTAAACCATAGAAATTATTTAAGTTATCTTTAGTTATAGGTAAATCAAATTCTATACCTTTAACTTTTAATAATTCTTTTAATTTATTAGCGGTAATAAAAACTTTCTGATTAGAAAGTAACATATTAATAACTAAATGTGTTGTTACATTTCCACTTATAATATGATCTAAGGCTAAATTTTCCACCTTCTTAATATCTAGCGGCAAATCTAATGACTCTGAACCCCAAAAACCGAAGGTTTTTGGGGTTTTAGCCTTTTTAGAATCTATCTTGGCTAAGTTTACGGCATTAGAATTCCATCTAAGCTGTTTACCATAAATTATAGGATTATGCGGCACTTTTAGCTTAAGTGCGGTTATAGCTAAATTAATAATACTAAGGTCGTGGGAAAACAATGTTCGTTTGTGGCTTACTCCAGCCACAAGACCTAATCCTTGATTTTGTGCTGAATAGGTAAGCAACGAACAGCTAAAAAAACTAATGCTAATCGGGTTAGATATTTTTATAAAACCGGCCCATATTGGCCGCCTACATATTAAATATTTTAGTAAGTAAATAATAAATGTATAACCGTAAAAAACTCCGGGACGGTTAACGTATATTGATACCTGATTTAATCTCCAGATAATCATCACATTTGATACCTAATGACGGACATGCAAATGAATGTATTACCAAATTATCTTTAAACCTAGAACGACGGCTAAGGCAAATAAAAATATAGGCAATATTTTTGTAGTTGCTCCGCCAGTGGAAGCATGATAGCGAGAAAATAAGCAGATCCGTTTAGAGATACTATCTCTAAACGGATCTGCTTTTGGCAAAAAGTAAAGGCAAAAAGTAAAGGCCAAAAATAAAGGCAAAAATAACGCTAAGGCTAAACTATATAAGCCAATAATTAATTAGGGCGGGACCTGTAAAAATAAAATATATTTTATTTTTAACCGCCGGTCCCGCCTTTAATAAATTTAATTAATTATTGTTGGCTTAATCATAAAAGGAATTTCTCCAATGAAGTTGCTTCTATGACGATCGGCATTGATGAATGAAGTATCCCGCATATCTCCGAGCATTGCCCGTAAAAAACTCCGGGACGGTTAACGTAAATGGATACCTGATTTAATCTCAAATCTACCCTTTTGCCCTGTGTACTTATAGGGACGAGTTAGGGTACTTACCCCTGAATAAAGCTAATATAATAACGATTATCCATTTAACAGATAACTTCTATCTACACCTTGTTTGTGTATTTATTATATAAAGGAGGGAGTATCCCTCCTAAAGGAGAGCTTGCACAGAGCTAGATCCTTATTAATTCGTAAGTGCTGATGATTATGATGACGACGGACTTTTGCCAGTAATAGTCCCTGTAAATTCATCTTGGTAATGAAACTCATAACGACCTTTATATAACTTAGTAGGGTTCATATATTTTTTAACAAATCCTGTATCTGTTACAAATTTTCTACCTAAATAGCTCATCATATCTGATACCGTAAAAAAAAGTAAAGCAGTATTGTTTAACGTATCAACTAGTACGATTGATTTTGATCTACTTGATCTTTTACGTTCACTAGGTCGAGCAGCTATCCGTCCTATTATATCCGATTTTCAATCAGGGTTCATGACAAAATAAACAGGTGTTTTATCTTGCCCTACTGCCACAGGGCGTTCAAGATTAATATATCTACTTATATACCTACTATCCGATTTACCATCCAAACTTTTTGCTGCTTTACTGGGATTCTCGTAAACACCAAAAAGAGACTTTTTGTCTAGTAAAAGAGCAAAAAGTTTACCCTTTGCCAAAGCATATAAATCCACACCTGTTATACCCATCATTTCATCTGTAGTAGTATAACTAGGAGAATCTTCTGATAAAGGCTTAGAAGGATCTATTAAGTAAACATCCATATCTAAAACTGGACTATATATTGTGAAATTTTTTAAATTAATGTACCTATCAAAAGTAGTTTTAGGAATTCCTAATGAAATAGCCGCTCTATTCTTTGATGAAAATTTAATAAAAAATTGAGTATTATCACCCGCTCTTACTTCTATAGGTTTAGAACCATCATTCATTATATAAGCACTTTTTTCCCAGGACCCCCTTTTTTTTATATTTATATAAAAAAAAGGGGGTCGACTAAAAGGAAATACAATAGTATAGCTACTATTTAATTTGGGTCTAAAATGACTCAAAAAAATTTGTTCGTATAATCTAGCCTCAAATTGTGTGAATGATCGTAATATAAACAATGATTCTAAGCTTAATTCATGTTCGGGATTTTGTTTAGTAAAGTTGTTTATATAGTTATCAGTAATTATAAGAGGTCTTCAAATAAAATTATGCCAGCCGTGTTTTCGAACTGAAAGGTATAAAGAATTAGAACCACCCCTTTCAGGTCTGCTACTGTTAACCTTATGCGCTTTATAACGAGTATTTAAACAAACAGCCGATCCTACATAGTAATCACCAGTCTTTAAGCACAAAAAAGCATAGCAACCTGACATTCCTATGTACAAACTAGGATGTCCTTGTTTATCCGGACCATCTACCCCGTAATCTATATAATCTCTTGGAGCTATTTCCTTAGTATATTTATCTAAGGACATTAAATGTAAGCAATTATTTTGTACATATAGTTTTACAACAGGATCGGTAAGACTGTTATACATTCTTAGTAATACTTGAGAACATTCTTTAATATTATTAGTAGCGTACAAGTGTAGATTTTCAGACAATGAAGGAAAAGAATCCAAAAGACTATCCAAATTTGACAACTTATGTTGTTTTAGTGAAGATGTACTAAATTCCCGTGAAAAAAAAGGCGAAAGACCAACTGCTACAACACGCCTTCTATTAATTAAAGGTAAAATTCCGCCTAATATAAGAGTATCTAGGCTATTACTTTTAGCTAAAAAAACTCCTTCTCGGTTAACGTATATTGACACTTGATTTATTCTCAAATATATCCTTTTGCCCTATAAAAGTGAATATATTTATAGGGACGAGTTAGGATACCTTATCCCTAAATAAAGAGTGTATAAGTAGCACAAATTATCCATTTAACGGATAATAAACTATACTTTTTCTAAGTCATATATCGGGTTTATTTTTACTTGAAAGCTAAAAGTAGTTAGAGTCTAATATAATACATACCTTTTACCCTTTGGCCTTTGGCCTTGGGCTTCCGTAGGTTGGCATACGAATTTTCAAGCTCCTCACAGGGTAAGCTTAGATTGATAGAAATATTATCCTGTATCCTTTCGAAAAGGGTTTGACTATATCTTAAATTAATTAGCAGATAGTATATAATGCTAAAAACCAATCGCCATTTGGTCGATGAACTGCCTACCTTTCCCTACCCGTATATACATATGCAAAGCCGGCGACCACTATATTTTTAGTTATTTATTAGTTAAATTATAGCTTGAATTTAGAGGGCGCCCGTCTTAGTACAGGCTTATACTACGGATCAGGCAAAGGTAGTTGGCTGCGGATTACCTATTTCCTTTCGTGCATCTATTTCGATATTACCATATCTCAATTCATTACATGAGCCATAAGACGTGTTAACACTCTTACTTGGTTGAAACAGCTTTAAAGCTTTCCCGCAATTTGACGATTTAATAAGGGGAAAATAAGATTATTCTCTCCCTCAACCTGGCATATTCATATTATGGGGTTCTCAATCCCACTTCTACCAGGATAAGCATCACACTTTATTCCTAATGAAGGACACGCGAAGGACGGGACACAAATTTATCCGTTATATTATTAGGGGGTGGCTGTGCTGTACCGAAGGTAATGCAAGGCCACCATAATAAAAAATATTATTTAGAGTAAATATACCCTTTATAGATTTATCCCGTTTTTAAACACTTAGATATTTTATCTCGATTGGCTTTTATACTTTTAGTTTAAATAAGATATTCTACTGTGGATTTAATACTAGGAAACTTAAGAATTTCCCCTGTTTTAACCTCTTTAATTGATATAGGGACGCTAAATTTTCCTCGAGATATATTACCAAAATATACTTTATCTTTTTCTATATGGCGCCCACTGCGGAGCAGTGGGCGCCCTGAGATAACGAAAGAAGATCTAAATTAGCCTTAGATGCTCCAGCTATAGGAGAATCTGTGATTTTAAAGTAATTTAAGTAACTATCGCCGTTTTGTATACACTTGTTACAAGTTGTTACATGAATACCTAACTCCTCTTTAATTTGATTTAATGATTTACTTGAATAATATAATGTTTTACCCTCCCCCTTGGGCCCTTGGCCCTCAGGGGCAAGGGCCAAATCATATAAATAAATATTTTTACCTTGGTTAACTCTAAAATTAACTATTCTTTGGGTATTAAGGTTAAAACTTTTATGTAACAAATAATATTGTTCTAAGAACAAAAAGAAATAATCAGAAGAAAACTCCGAAGGCATTACATAGATTTCTAAACTAAATGCTTTGAACCCTTCTTTTTTTAGTAAAGGCATAAATAGTCCTGAATCCTTTTGATTAAAGCGAGCCATCCCCTTATCCTCGGAAAAGTACTGTGCTAATCTTCGAGAAAGACTGTTACTAGAACCTACATATTTTCTTCCTGTTTCCTTGTGACTAAAAATATAAATTCCGGGCCTTCTATGTACTTTAATCTTAGGTGTTCCGACTAAACCTACAAAAGCTTGGTATGTTACGTCGGTTAAAGGTAAATCAAATTTAACCCCAGGTATAGCCTTTAGTCTTTCAAGTTCATCTTGTGTAATTGAGACCTTCTGATTAATCAACAATTTATTGAGGACTTGACTAGTAATTGGCTCGTAACTATCGTAAAGCATAACGGGTGAAGCTAAAGTGGAGTTAAATCTCTTCCAGGTATAAGAATAACCAACCAACTGAGATGACTCCTTTATACGGGTAGTATATAGTTCTAAAAGGCTATTTTTAGTGGGTTTAAAACTTTTTACTATAATAAAATTAATATTATTGGGAATTCTAGGGTAAGCATTACAATTAATACCTAATAATATATATGTAGAGAACGGAAGACAAATTTATCCCGTTATTTAATTTAATATTAGATTAATTACATACTATTAGCCCCTTGCCTCCGAAGGAGAGACACCCTCCATTACCTTCGCTAGGGGAGAAGTGACCCCTCGCATTGGCTAACGAAGTAAGAGCCAGACCTTAACCCCTTTTTTAATTCCTACTAAATTAATTTTTAATTAAAAAAGATTAGGACAATAAAAAAAAATAGTAGCGCCAGCCTAGTCATTTGGCCCTTAACTACTTTACTTAAAAATATAATATTATTTTTTTTTATTTTTAAACCCTTATAAAGAAGTTTTCTACGTATACGCTAGTTTTTCATGAGTACCTCTACTCTTTAAAACAACATCCATACAACTTAGTAAGTGATATGTACTAATAATATAATTTTATTAACTAGGAAAGGCTATTGTGCTAACTTTAATCAGAAGTTAATAAGCAATAAACTAGCTATGCATATTTAAATAGCTATATGAGAGTTAAACATAGCCACTGTTTTACTTATTAACTCTATTTTAGAACCAATTTATTGGTGACTAGAGTACACCTTACCATTTTACTTACTACTTTATACAAAGAGTGTATAATGGAAGAACCATCTACTCGTTGCTCTTTTTCAATTAATATTTGTAAATATTAATTATTTAGATCCGCGATCATCCATTTCAGTCACCTGAATCTACATCCACTCGATAACGGTGAAAACTAGTGATATTACCATACCCCCCTTGGGCACTTGGCCCAACGGGTCAAGGGCCTGAATAATTAATCAGGCCAGCAAACGGAGGGTCCCTCCTTTATTGCTTTGGTTACTAGAGCTTTAGGATTTTCCCGGAATTTGGTTCTTATTCACAATCAGCGAGTAACCTATTCTCACTTATTATGAATGACGTCCCCTGATGTAATCACAAATCTGGTATGTGTGAGTTCTGGAATGATTACTCGGTTATCAACCTCAAGGATTCTTAAAGCCCCTAGTTCTAAATCTGAAGTAGGGACAATGTAAGAGTCAAACTCGATTACATCACCATTTGATCCAAGATAATCAGGGTAACTATATGATCAATACCACTGATGCTAATTTTATCTATTTTTTTTTGGTGAGCAAGTGCTTTGCTTAACAAAAAAAAATATTACACCTTTAGTAACATGTTCTACTCAATTAATTTAATAAGATGGTGACAACATCATATAAAGTAAAACCTAAGCGCCCAAACGAAACGTCTAAGGAGCCAACGTCTCATGGGTTAGAAATGGAATAAACACCTTAAGTAATTATAAGGGTTTTAATAAAGGTCTATAAACCTAATTTATATATCATTGACGGATGCATATAAGGTATAACTAACTCTCTTAATTTAGGCATAGATGCTGCTTTTATGTAAATAGAATACTTATCTTTAGGTGTATTTCCACCTTTTTTAGATAATAATTGTAAAGTGCAATTTATCCCAGGACCCCCTCCTGTGGCTATGAAATCGGCAAGGAGGGGGTCTTGGATTCAAATATACTTATAAGTAATTCTACTTCTTCCCTAGTAAAACTATTAGTGGCTATTCTTACACTTTTAGACCCCGCAACTCAAGTTCCGTCATCCATAATAAGAAAAGCAAGAGACATAGGAGTTAAATAATTTATAAGTTGAGGATGTACTATTTTAACTCTCTCGAGATAAAATAAATCATAAAGTCAATTTAAGCTACTAAATGTGAAAACATCGAATTCATATCCGTAATGAGTTTTTTTATTACCATTTGAAGTTATAAGATTCGTTTTGTACTCTCTTGGTCCTGAGCTAGTACAATAACCCCTTTGATAAAAAAAATTATATAAAAAAAATAAATAGTCTTTATGCCTACCACTTTGCTTAAACCGAAAGCTTGTTCCAGCCACTTTAGCATTACTTAAATAAGCATGAGCGTCACCGAGAAGACAACCTATTAAAACACTTATGACGTCAACATCATGAGGACCTATTCTATTTTTAGTTAGGGTCTTAATATGGAATTGACGAATAGTAAGAATTTTTCATTTAAGGGTTTGCCTAGAAGATGATATTAAAGAAGTATTAAATATCACAGATAAATTTAGATGCGTTTCATGTTAATAAAGATAAACTTTAATAAAATTCCGACTGTACATTAAGCATCAAATGAATTGACACCCACAAGTGACCCAGTCTGTGGCGATACTTAGTATAACCAAATATCGACAGTCTTGTACTACTATTTGTCACCTCTAGGTAGACCATTTAGTTTAATTGTACTTAACTGTTAACACTCGTGTCGCCAGATAAAAAAGGGTTAACTTTTTTATCAAAGAATCCTGTCGGATACTTAGAAATAAATAAATTATTTATTTCACGACTATCGAATATGTATAATGGAACTAGAAAAAAAGCCTAAAACATTATAAGGAAGGTAGAACCCGAGGGTGCGCGTAAAAATAAAATATATTTTATTTTTATCCGCTGCGCACCGAGGGCTCAGGAACGCAGCGGAGCTGCGTTCCTCGCCTTTAAACAAAGACTAAAATATTTTTATAAGCCTAATTTATAATGCATAGAAGAATGTAAATTAGGTAATACTAGTGTTCGAAGAGTTGTAACTGAAGATGCTTTAATGTAAATATTATATTTATTTGAAGGTTTTAACGTTTGAATAGTACAATCTAACTTAAATTTAGTTTTAAGAACTTCGACTAGAAATTCCCGTAGATTGTTATAATAAATCGATAGCTAAAGGGTAAATAGCTAATTGTTTAATTTAGTTACCTTATATTGCTTATTTTTAATTAAAACTGAGGATTCGCCTTTACGTTTAAAGGCAACAAATATACTTGCATTTGTCACCCCTAAAAATAAAAATATCTATTTTTATTTTTATCGGTAACAGAAGCGTAAATAGTTGTTTTATCCGTTTGATAATCAAACACTTCGACAGGAGCGCTAGCCTTTCCGGCTCCTTCTGACCTAGGCCGGAAAAAGAAAATGGACTCCGTCCATTTTCTTTTTATCATGGTTAAAGCTAGATTTTTTAAATGTTCTTTATGCTTAAGACTTGAATTTAAATTTTGCAAATGCTCCTTATGCTCACGACTTGCATGAAGACGCTTTAAATGTTATAAATTTTTAGCTCTAAATTCAGGGTCTGAATGTAGTTTTTCTAAGGCATATCGACCTTTAACTATGGGCGCCCTCTCTACAGAGAGGGCGCCTTCAGGATTGGCATGAATATTTTTTTAATGTTCTTTATGCTTAGCTTTATGTTCAAGAGTACGAATTCTTTCCTTGAGCTTAGTGATTGTCTCTTCGGAATGTTTGGAACCTAAGCGAGAACCTGCTACAGTTAAGAGGGCGCCCCTTTTTCTTAACTTTTTGTTTTGGAATTTCATATTAAAAATAAAAAGGAAGGACCCGCACCAAGCGCAAGAAAAAGGGGCGCCATATACTCCCCCCTTGAAAAGATCTAAATAGGGAGTCCGAAGGTCCTCCGTGCTCCCTTTCAATACATTTTTAAGCAAGACAATACTCCAATATTTCCAGCTTTAAATTTTCATAGCCATACTCGAGAAGTGAACTATAAATAATACTTTTATTGGAATATACCGATTTTTTTAAGGTAGATATGGAAAAGTAAAATCTCATTCTTCTCTCAATATTAGCACTACTACCTACATAACTTTTATTATTAATTTTATTTATTCAATCCAGTGCATTACCTTCGGTACAGCAAGACCCAAGGTCTCGGACAGACCGAAGGGCGGTACACCCCTCCTTTACCTTTGTTTTCTTTTAGAATTGCTGATTTTTTAAGGTCAGCATTTGAGTATACAACTTCTGGCCTTAAATCACCAGGATGTGATTTAGAATAAAAATTTTTGGTGCTTCGGCTACAAAGCAAGGCAACTTGGAAGCTACCTTTAATGAGTTTAAATTCTAATTTTGTAAAAAATGTGTTAACTGGTTATATTATAATATAATTATCGAAGTCCACTGAGAGTATCCGCAGTTGAGGGTAACTCCTAACTTCCCCCTATTAAGATTAAAGCCAGAATAGCTTAGAAGAGTTGAACTCCTATTGGATCCTGGAGCTATTCCGCTCTATAATAAGAAAGTTGTGTCATCGATAGGGGAAGAATAAAAAAATGGAACATTTTTTTTATTCTTATGGTCCTACCTAGACCGTCGATGGGATTACCTAAGGGTCTATTAATTCCAATACATTTGTGACTAGCACTGATAAATAATCCAACCCCAGACTTGTGACCCGGGCGCTCCCGCATTAAAGGGCCAATCTCTTAATAAAGTTTCCTTATTCATATCTTCAAAAGAGAAAAACACTACCACCGACCTACTACGTAGGTAAGTGAGATTAACTATTTATAATTAATTTAGCCTCGTAGCAATAGTGTTCTTGCTCCGCTAGATAAAAAAGAATACTTATTCATATATCACTTTACGAAGCAAGCATCTAGGGACTACAACCTACAAGCTATTACTAAATGTTATCGCAGGAAACCTCAGCCGTAGGGTGGAAAAGGAAAAATGGAACATTTTTCCTTTTACCTAGCCGGTTTAAAGGTTCAGAACATGAAATCTACCCTTCTGATATACACTTTAGCATACTTGTAGGCCAGTAGATGAAAAAAAAGTTTTGGTATAAATAAATAAAAAAAAATGTTTTTATACATGTAAGCTAGGCTGACTCATAAATCATACATGTAGTATTCACATACACGGAAGATAGCAAACCTCTTCACCCCCCCCCCACTCCTCTAACAGCAACCCGGTTATAAGAAACCTGAGCTAGTTAACTAGTACTAATTTTGCAAAACAACCTCTTACCAGGAATACGGTTTATTGTACAGCTTTATAGACATTTATACCTTAAGTATAAATCTATCGCACCTGATGTATTTTAATGTTGCGTTGCTATACTATATAATTAGCGGCTTTGCAGGCAAGTACTATCCGTAATATAAAAGTAGTTTTGATGACTTATTTAGGTGGTGCTAACTTATTTGACCTTAATTTATATACAGGGGACTAAAGCAATATACCATAGCTTAATATTTTATACAACTATGTTCATAACAACCAAAGGTATAGCCCCCTAAAAACTAATTTGTTTACTAAGCTTACTCCTTTACATTTGTTAGGTAAATATATTAGCAACGGTGTACAAATATGGTACATAAAAGTAAAATTTTACTTTTTTTTTTTACATTCTTTTTTAATTTTGTATAAATAAGGTTCTATGAGAGTTATAAAAGAATCTTTAGAGTCATCGGCTATACCTAGTCCAAAAGAAGATTTATTATATTGAAAACTATAAAAATTAAAACCAAAACAAGTTTTTAAGATATCGATTAATTTGTCAATATCTTCCTTCTTACGTAGGCCAGTAGCTAATCTAACTCCAGGTTTTGCAAAACCTCCATCATCAGAGATTCAAATGGCTAATGCTAAAGGTGTTATATAGTTAACCAAATCTTTATTAATATATTTAACCCCTTTTTTTTTATAACATTTTATGAGAGGGCGCCGCCCTCCTCAATTAAAACTTATAAAAGTATTAAATTCATAACCATAATGAGTCTGATCACCATTATCATGCTTTAATTTTCTTGTATACATTCTGGGTTATAAGTTACTACAATAACCCCTAGTATAAAAAAACTCATACAATCAAAATAAATAATCTTTGTGGATTGCACTTTGTCTATAACAAAGTCTTGTACCCTCGACAGATCTTCTATTTGCGTAACAATCACCCAGTAATGAACCGATTACTACAGATAAAACATCTAAATTGTGGGGACCTATTCTTGACGCAGCTTTTACTCTAGTGTGAAACATTCTCCTAGACCCCATCCATGCGGAGCATGGATGGGGTCCTGGTGCATTACTGCTTATTTGAATTGATAAGGCTAATGCATAAGTACTTTCTAATCCATTTAACATAAACGATTTAAGGCCATAAAAAGTGACCTTCTGCTATAATTGACATTGAAGAATCTCCTGAAAACAATTATGTTAAATTATTAAATTAATATTTAAACTGTCATATATAAAGATGTAGTACCATAAATATACTACACGAGGTTAGCCTAGTTTAACATAACTAACCCCCTAATGGCTATAATAAAGTATAACCGCCGACGGTAGTAATGCAACTACTGCCCATCCTATTATTAACTTCCTTTTTTTGATCTAAGCTCGTTTATTTTCTAATAAAAAAGGGTATACCCCTTTTTTCATTATCTTGGAGACAGTAGTACGATCCACATTTAAATTTTTAGCACAGTCTAGAGTCAAATGAATATAAAATAATGACCTGCTGTGCGAAGCAATGCCGGTCATCCTGAATATTAACACTAATAAATTTATGGGAGTCATGATATTTATTTAGTGAAATTATTCATTTTCTTCCATTTTTTTTTTTCGATGTTGGAAGCTCCACTAAGAGAAAATTTTTCTAGTTAAAGTGCTATATATATAGTAGGTAGCTGATTATAAGTGAAAAGTCTGTAGTTATTCATTTTACTTAAAATAAGATTTATTAATTACGAACACAAAGTGTAAGGGCGACCCCAGACCCCAAATATATATATTTGGGGGTCCGGGTCCCCCCCCTGATAAATGATGGCCTTGCTCTTTTAACATTAATATATTTTTTTTTAATTAACTGCTTTTTACTACGTCAATTTAGATTTTCCAAAAAAGGAATAAGAACATTGGTAATAAATGGGGCTGCTTCTAACACCTATGAGGACCCCAAATATATATATTTGGGGTCTCTTACACAAAGTGTTCGTAAGGAGCAGTTTCAATTCTAGTACTAGATTGTTAATTAGAATTATTCGATGTTACAGTATAAATACCCGGGGAAGCAGACCACCTAAATAATTTTCCTCACTATTAGCCTGCGAAGGAAGATTATCTATATAAGTCTTAATATTTTCCAACAATTAGTAGAAGACGCAATCCGGGAACGGGCCCCCTCGTACCTCGGGTGCCGTCTTGGCCTAAACTAAAATCTAATCGAAAATTGTTACGTTTACTAGTGCTGAAACAGCCTTCACCTTCAATAAAACCTAGTAACCAGTATGGAGTTATATTTTTTTTTAGATTTTGGCATTGAAAAATAAGATCTTAAGCGGTTCATACCATTTATAAGGGCGCCACTCCTGCGAAGCAGGAGTGGCGCCGTATTTTAATACTTTAGCTCCACCATCTAAATTAGTGTAGATCTCAAAAGCTTTAGTTAAATCTCTATAATTTTGTACCATTAAGTGGGTATTTAGAAAAATTAGAAATTAATTGGGCTATATCTTTAAGTCTTGTTACAGTAAAAGATGAATAATCATTATATGATCGTACTTCTCCAAATCCGAGTGGTTTATGTATATAATATAGCACGTCAATATCATCTTTATGTAGGGAGGGGTGGGGGGGGGGGGGGGGGGGGGCGGCGGAGCCCCC
>Ga0265798_10005898_pt1 | contig 16273 bp, 16 predicted proteins | sample P3T30metagenome_FD_192430 | JGI IMG/M metagenome (GOLD analysis project Ga0265798, IMG submission 192430) | Plant litter microbial communities from East Loma Ridge, Irvine, California - P3 T30 | ecosystem: Environmental > Terrestrial > Plant litter > Unclassified | place: USA: California... | reverse complement strand
GGCCATCCCGCTGCGGGATGGAGACTGCGCAGTGCCCGGCAGCGGACGCTGCCCGCATGACGGATACTGCGCGGATTCTCGCGGACAATTCGCGAACAATTCGCGAACAATTCGCGGATACTGCGCGGATACTGCGTCAGCACTGTCCGCAATGACGTCTATCCGTATCCCATTGCCGCTAGCGCCGGATGAAACTGCTCGCCGGCCGATTTGCCGGCACAATTCCCGTCTATTGTGCACTGCGCCAGCCCGTTAATCCGCTCAATGCAGTTCCTAATGACCTCGCCAATGACCTCGCCAATGCCCTCGCCAGTGCTGCGCGCGGAGTGCATCGATACCGTTTGGTAGCCTTCACGAGCAACCGTCGGTCGCCACGATTCGATTACCCCATCGTTTTATGCTTAATTGCGCTGTGCTTTGATCTGCGCCAGTGCATGCCGTGTTGTCGCCAGATAGCGACACTCCGGCCGCCTGCCGATACTCTCCCGTCCGCATCGCCGCAATCCCGTGACCGCGTTCTGCAGCCCGGCGCATTTCCGTCGATGAAAGGCTGCCATTTACCATACGGTCTGGATCGGCACGACAGATATTAATCGCTGCCGCGCCAGCTTTGGTATGATGTTTCCCAACTTGTAACAGCGAGGGATCGCAATGCCGCCGCAGTTTCTTCACACTCCGATTCACAGCTTTTGCCGGGCTGCGCTGTCCATCGCTGCGCTGTTGCCTGGCTTGGCGCTGTCGGCGCCCGTACCGGCCGCCCCTGTCTTGCTGACGCCGGAACAGGTCTGGACCGGCGAGGGTGCGCCGCATGCCGGCTGGGCCGTCCTCGTCGTGGATGGCAAGGTGCAGGCCGCCGGGCCCGCGGCCGGCATCGACGTGCCGGCCGGCGCCGAGCGCATCGCGCTGCCGGGCAAGACGCTGATCCCGGGCCTGATGGACCTGCATTCGCACGTGCTGCTGCACCCGTATAACGAAACCAGCTGGGATGACCAGGTGCTCAAGGAAAGCGTCGAGTACCGCGTGCTGCTGGCAGGGCGGCATGTGGCGGCGCAGCTGCGCTCGGGCTTCACCACCTTGCGCGACCTGGGCACGGAAGGGGCGATGTACGCCGATGTCGCCGTCAAGCAGGCCATCGACGCGGGCGTCATTCCGGGGCCGCGGCTGTTTGTCGCCACCCGCGCCATTGTCGCTTCCAGCAGTTATGGTCCCAACGTGCGGGCGTACCGGCCCGACATGCACCTGCCGGAAGGGGCGCAGGAAGTGACCGGCGTGGATGAAGTGGTGAAGGCCGTGCGCGAGCAGTCCGCCCGGGGCGCGGACTGGATCAAGGTGTACGCGGACTACCGCACCGGCCCGGACAAAGCATCGCATGCCACGTTCAGCCAGGAAGAGCTGAATGCGCTGGTGCGCGCGGCGCACGGGTCGGGACGCAAGGTGGCGTCGCACGCCAGCACGGACGAGGGCATGCGCCGCTCGATACTGGCCGGCGTCGACACGATCGAGCATGGCTACGGCGGGTCGCCGGCGACGTTCCGCCTGATGGCCGAGCGCAAGGTCGCCTTCTTCCCCACGCTGACGGCATCGGAAGCGACCAGCGAATACTTCCAGAAGTACGTGCGCGGCGGGGCGCCCACGCCGGCGATGACTGCGGCCGCGCAGGCGTTCGCGCTGGCCCGCAAGGCCGGCGTGACGATCGGCCTGGGCAGCGACGTCGGCGTCTTCGCCCACGGGACCAGTGCGCGCGAGGCCGAGTGGATGGTCAAGCTGGGGATGACGCCGGTCGAAGCGCTGCGCGCGGCCACCGTCGTCAACGCGACCGTGCTGGCGCGCGAGAACGTGCTGGGCCGGATCGCGCCCGGCTACCTTGCGGACGTGGTGGCCGTCGAAGGCGACCCGACGCGCGATATCGCCGCACTGCGCGACGTGCGTTTCGTCATGAAGGAAGGCGTCGTGCACGTGCGCTGAGCGTCATCCATGCGGGCGTCAGGCGGCGCCGATTCATGCGAAGATGCGGCGCATGATCCCTCTGTTCCCTTTGAATACGATCCTGTTTCCGGACGGCCGCCTGGCGCTGCAGGTGTTCGAGGTGCGTTACCTGGACATGATCCGCAAATGCATCGCCAACGGCGAGGAGTTCGGCATCGTGCCGCTGGCGCAGGGCGACGAGGTGCGCAAGCCCGGCCAGCACGAAGCCCTGGCCAGCGTCGGCACGCTGGCGCGTGTCGTCGACTGGACGGCACCGCTGCCGGGCCTGATGCAGATCACCTGCCTGGGTACGCAACGGTTCCGCATCGTCACGGCCACGCAAATGCCGCACGGCCTGTGGATGGCCGAGATCGAGCGCCTGCCGGACGACCTGGAAATCCCCATCCCAATGGACCAGCAGGACGTTGCCAACGCCCTCGGTTCGCTGATCCGTACCCTGCAGCAGCGCGGCGTGACGGGCGCGCAGATGCCGATGCAGCCGCCGTACCGGCTGGACGACAGCGGCTGGGTCGCCAACCGCTGGTGCGAGCTGCTGCAGCTGGACATGATGCAGAAGGAGCTGCTGCTGGCGCAGGAAAACCCTGTATTGCGCCTGGAACTGGTGCAGGATGCGCTGACCGAAAACGGCCTTCTTAATTAGTGGGGACAGGCACCTTTCTCAAGGTCTCCGACCTTGAGAAAGGTGCCCCCGACGTTCTCCCGCCGCCGCGCAAGGGCGTAACGCCTACGCAGGACTGATCCGCTCCGGCGTCGCATGCGCCCGCACCGCCCACGTCACCCCCGCCACCAGCAGTGCGATGGCGGCCGATTCCAGCGGCCGTGGCCACTGCTGGCGATACAGGAAGCCATACAGCAGCGCGAACAGCGTCTCGAACAGGATCAGCTGGCCGGACAGGGTGACGGGCACCCGCCGGCTCGCGACATTCCACAGCTGGTTGCCGATCACGGAGGCGCCCAACGCGAGCAAGGCGTTGAACAGCCAGAAGCGGCCCCAGTCACGGCCGCTGGCCGCGCCGGCCGCACCCGTCACGCTGTCGTGCCACAGCGCGAACGCGACCACCGCTGCTGCCACGGCCAGCGCGCCGGACATCAGGCCGTACAACGCCGACCATTCGCCGCTCGTGAAGTGCGGATTCTTCTTCAGGTAGCGGGCATTGTCGACGGCATACCACGTCCAGCAGGCCAGCGCGCCAGCCGCGCACAGCACGCCCGTCAGCGTCTGCCACAGCGGCCGGCCGGCCGATCGGGCATGGATGAACGCATCCACGTTGACGCAGGCGATGCCGGCGCCCACGATCAGCAGCGGCATCGCCAGCTGGCGCAGTGGCACGGCACCGGCATCGCGGCGCCCCATCAGCGTGACGGAGATCGGCAGCACGCCGATGATCAGCGACGTGGGCGCCACGCCGGCCAGCCGCACGCCCAATGCCAGCAGCATGTAATACACGAGGTTACCGGCCAGCGCCTGGCGCAGCAGGGCGTCGATGTCGGCGCGCTCCAGCCGCCCCGCGAGGCCGCGCAACTTCGGCAGCAGCAGCACCAGGGCCATCGCGCCGTAGGCGGCATAACGGCCCAGGGCCAGTTCCAGCGGCGTGAACGCCGTCAGCAGTTCCGGCACGATGAACACCATGCCCCACAATGCGCCCGCCAGCAGGCCGCATGCCACCCCTTGCCACATCGTTGGTCTTTCTCGTCGTTAAAGCTGCGACAGTGTCGCACAGCTTGCGCTAAGGTGGGGCCCTTGAAAGTGGAGGGCATCATGAGCGACAGGAGCAAGGAAAACATTATCGCGGCACTGCGCCAGGACGCGCGGCCGCTAGAGCAACCCGACGACCTGAATGCGGTACTCGAACAGATCGGCGACGCGTCGATCGTGCTGCTGGGCGAAGCGACGCACGGCACGCGCGAGTTCTACCGGCTGCGGGCGGAGATCAGCAAGCGGCTGATCGTCGAGAAGGGCTTCGACGCCATCGCCGTCGAGGCGGACTGGCCGGACGCGCTGCGCGTCAGCCGCTACGTGCAGCACGGCGGCGACGACATGACGGCCGAAGGCGCGCTGTCCGGCTTCAAGCGCTTCCCGCAATGGATGTGGCGCAACCAGGAGATCGTCGAGCTGGTGAACTGGCTGCGCGTGCACAACGGCCACGTGGCCAGCGCGGCGCGCAAGGTGGGCTTCTACGGCCTCGATCTGTACAGCATGGCGCAATCGATGCATGCGGTGATCGCCTACCTGGAGGATGTCGATCCGGAGGCGGCGGCGCGGGCGCGCCAGCGCTATGCCTGCATCGACCATATGGCCGAGGACCCGCAGCGCTACGGCTACGCCACCACGTTCGGGATGAAGGAAGACTGCGAGCGCGAAGTGGTGCGCCAGCTGATGGAACTGACGCGGCAGGCCAATGAACACGTCAGCGCCGGCAGCGGCCTGGTGCCGGACGAGCTGTTCTACGCGCAGCAGAACGCCCGCGTGGCGCGCAATGCGGAGACCTACTACCGCTCGATGTTCCAGAGCCGCGACGAGTCGTGGAACGTGCGCGACTCGCACATGGCCGAAACGCTGGAGGCGCTGCGCGAGCATATCGCCCAGCGCACGGGCAAGCCGGCGAAGGTGGTCATCTGGGCCCACAACTCGCACCTGGGGGATGCCCGCGCCACCGAGATGGGCGAGGGCGGGCAGCTGAACCTGGGCCAGCTCGTGCACGAACGCTACCGGCCCGAGGACACGTTCCTGCTGGGCTTTACGACGCACACCGGCACCGTGACGGCGGCCACCGACTGGGACGGCCCGGCGGAGCTGAAGCAGGTGGTGCCGTCGCGCCAGGACAGCGTGGAGCGGCTGATGCACGAGGTGTCCGTCAGCACGGGCATGGCGCGCTTCGTGCTGCCGATCCGAGGGCGCGACAGCATGCTGGCACGGCTGCCGACGCGCTATCTGGAACGGGCGATCGGCGTCATCTACCGGCCCGACACGGAGCGCTACAGCCATTACTTCCACGCCGATGCGGCAAAACAGTTCGATGCGCTGATCCACGTCGACCGCAGCACCGCGCTGCAGCCGCTGGAGCGCTCGGCGCTGTGGCAGCAGGACGAGGTGCCGGAGACTTATCCGTCAGGCTTGTAGGTACAGAACCGTCGGCGTGACGTTGGCGACGACGGTCAGCCAGAATTTGACCTGGAACGACGTCTTCGCCGTCTTGTGACGCAGGCGTTGCTGGGCCAGCAGCGCTGCGGGCCAGCCGCCCAGAAGGCCGAGCAGCAGCAGGGTGGCTTCCGGCGTGCGACGGCGGCCCTGGCGGGCGGCGGACTTGTCGCGGGCGTAGGTGACGTACGTGGCGAGGTTCAGGCAGGCGAGGGCTGCGACGGCGATGGCGACGGGGTTCATGTAAAGGTCGGGGACAGGCTCCTCGCGGGCCCTTCGGCCCGAGAGGAGCCTGTCCCCAGCTACATTAGAAGTACGTCAGGCCCAGCGCGGCCTTGACCTCATCGGCCGTCTTCGCTGCCACTTCGCGGGCGCGCATCGTGCCTTCCTTCAGCAGCTGCATCACATAACCCTTGTCTTTCGCGTATTCCTCGCGGCGGGCGCGGATCGGGCCCAGCATCTCCTGCAGCACCGCTTCCAGGCGCTTCTTGACGATCGAGTCGCCCAGGCCGCCGCGCGTGTAGTGCGCTTTCATTTCTTCCAGTGCCGCCTTGTCGGTGTCGAACGCGTCCAGGTAGATGAAGGCGACGTTGCCTTCCAGGTGGCCCGGGTCCTGCACGCGCAGATGCAGCGGGTCGGTGTAGACTTTTTTCACCGCGGCCGTGATCTCGTCGGCGGAGGCGCCCAGGTTGATCGTGTTGCCCAGCGATTTGCTCATCTTGGCCTTGCCGTCGATGCCCGGCAGGCGGCCGATTTCCGGCACCAGCGCCTTGCATTCGACGAGGACATCCTTGCCCGCCAGGCGGTTGAAGCGGCGCACGATCTCGTTGGTCTGCTCGATCATCGGGATCTGGTCTTCGCCGACCGGCACGATGGAGGCCTTGAACGCCGAGATGTCCGCCGCCTGCGAAGCGGGGTACGTCAGGAAGCCGGCCGGGATGTCGCGCTCGAAGCCGCGCAGCACGATTTCCGCCTTCACCGTCGGGTTGCGCTCCAGGCGCGCCACCGTGACCATGTTCAGGTAATAGAACGTCAGTTCGGCCAGTTCCGGGATCTGCGACTGGATCAGGATCGTCGATTTCGCCGGGTCGATGCCGACCGCCAGATAGTCCAGCGCCACTTCCACGACGTTGCGGTGCACCTTGTTGGTGTCGTCCATATTGTCCGTCAGCGCCTGCGAGTCGGCCAGCATGATGTACTGCTGGTACTGGTGCTGGTATTCCACGCGGCTGCGCAGGCTGCCGACGAAGTGACCCAGGTGCAGCGGGCCGGTCGGGCGGTCGCCCGTCAGAATGACGGCAGGCGTGGCGCTTTTCACGGCGGCGGCGGAGGTGATGACGGCGGAGTCGTTGGAATCTTGCGAGCTCATAATCGTACGGAGGCTTTCGTTTGGCCCCCGCCGGGCTGCGCCATGAACAACGCCACCTGGCAGAGGCGGCGTTGATATTGAAATCACATCACTTTGCAGTGGCCGCGCGCTGTGAGCGGCGCCACCAGGAGACTACAGAGCGATGGGATGGTTGGAATGTCATGCCGGTATGTTTACAGGTTGGCGCCGCCGTGTCAAGGACGGCGCCATCCGCGGCTCGGTTACAACTCAGTGGCGGCGCGGGTTGTCCGGGCGGTCGTCATGCCGGTTCGGCACGCCGTCGCCGTCGCGGTCGCGGTCGGCGCGGTTCGGCACGCCGTCGCGGTCGCGATCAGGGGCATGGTGGTAGCCGGCCTGGCCGTTCGGCGTGCGGTCGACGCGGTTCGGGATGCCGTCGCCGTCACGGTCGCCATCACCACGGCGCCATTCGCCCCGCGCGAACTCCCAGCGGCCGTCACGCTCATGCCAGGTCGGCTGCGCATAGTGGTAGCCGGCGCGGGCCCGCACATATTCACCGCGGTGCCAGACGTAGCGGTGGCCCGTCCAGTTCCAGTAACCCGGGGTCCACACGTAACCGCGGCGGGCCGGCGGCACCGATTCATGGCGCGGCTGCGGCGGCGCTTCGCGCACGACGATGATGGCGGCGCTGGCGGTCAGCGGCACGGTGGCGGCAGCGGCCGAGGCGGCAAGGAAGGTGGCGATGATCAGCTTTTTCATACGGTACTCCTCGTGTTGGTATGACTCCATATTGACAGCCAGATGTAACAGTCGTGTGCCGCACACCATTTAGCTTGTAAGCAATTGTTTCGTTGCGGTTTTGCCAACCCCACGGTAGACTCTGCCGATAACCATTCCGGAGAGCCCCATGCGTCTGCGTCGTCCGCTTGTCAATCCTTCCATTGCCCTGATTTCTTCCCTGCTGGCCGCATCGAGCCTGGCGCAGACGCCGCCGATGGCGCCCGATATCGGTCCTAAATTCGAGGCGCCCACGGATGCGGCGGACTACGTGAAGAAGGTAGTGATGATCCCGATGCGCGACGGCGTCAAGCTGCACACGGTGATCGTCATGCGGAAGGGTGCGAAGGGCGCGCCGATCCTGCTGACGCGCACGCCATACAACGCGGCCGGACGCGCGAACCGCAACGCCAGCCCGTCGATGCTGGCGACGCTGCCGCAGGGCGACGCGACGTTCGTGGAGGAAGGCTATATCCGCGTGTTCCAGGACGTGCGCGGCAAATACGGCTCGGAAGGCGACTACGTGATGACGCGGCCCCTGCGCGGCCCGCTGAACAACACGAAGGTCGATCACGCCACCGACGCGTGGGACACCATCGAGTGGCTCGTGAAAAACGTCAAGGAGAGCAACGGCAAGGTCGGCATGCTGGGATCGTCGTACGAAGGCTTCACGGTGCTGATGGCGCTGGCCGATCCGCATCCGGCGCTGAAGGTGGCGGTGCCGATGAGCCCCATGGTGGACGGCTGGCGCGGCGACGACTGGTTCCACAACGGCGCCTTCCGCGTCAACACGATGCACTACCTGGCCAGCCAGACGACGGCGCGCGGCAGCGGCAGCGAACTGGCGACAGGCGTCTACGACGATTACGACGCCGTGCTGCGCGCCGGCTCCGTCGCCGGCTTTGCCAAGCGCCATGGCCTGGACAAGCTGACGTACACGAAAAAACTGTTCGAGCACCCGGCCTACGACAGCTACTGGCAGAACCAGGCCCTCGACCGCATCCTGGGCGCTCGCAAGCTGACGGTGCCGACGATGACGGTGGTGGGGCAGTGGGACCAGGAGGACATCTACGGCGCCTATGCCGTGTATGCCGCGCTGGAGCCGAAGGACACGACCAACAAGCTCAATTACCTCGTCGTGGGACCGTGGCGCCACAGCGGCGTGAATTACGACGGCTCCAGCCTGGGCGCGCTGAAATTTACCGGCGATACGGCGCTGGAGTTCCGCCGCAACTTCCTGACGCCGTTCCTGAACCAGCACCTGAAGGGCGAGATCGTGCCCACCACGCCGCCCGTGCTGTGGTACCAGACGGGCACCAATTACTGGCAGCGCCTGGACAGCTTGCCGCAGGCGGCGGGGAAGGCGGTGTACCTGCAGCCCGGCTTCAAGCTGGATTTCACGCCGCCGGCGGCAGGCGCGCCCTATGATGAATACGTGGCCGATCCGGCCAAGCCGGTACCGTTCGTGCCGCGGCCCGTGCGCATGTCGGACCGCGAGGTGTGGCAGCCATGGCTGGTGCGCGACCAGCGCTTCGTCGCGGACCGCCCCGACGTGCTGAGTTACGTATCCGAACCGCTGACGGCGCCGATGCGGCTGACCGGGGCGCCCGTCGTCAACCTGTTTGCGGCGACGAGCGGCACGGATGCCGACTGGGTCGTCAAGGTCATCGACGTCTATCCGGACGAGATGCCAAACCAGCCGGCGATGGGCGGCTACCAGCTGCCGGTGGCGATGGACATCTTCCGTGGCCGCTACCGCAACAGCCTGGAGTCGCCGACGCCCATCAATGCCAACCAGGTGGAGCGCTACCGCTTCGCGCTGCCGAACGTCAACCACGTCATCCTGCCCGGCCACCGGGTGATGGTGCAGATCCAGTCGAGCTGGTTCCCGCTGTACGACCGCAATCCGCAAAACTACGTCCCCAACATCTTCCACGCGCAGCCAGGCGACTACGTGAAAGCCACGCAGCGCATCTACCACGCCCCGGACGCCGCCAGCTCCGTCGAACTGCCGATCCAGGTGCCCCCGCCGTTCTGAGTCCACCGGCAGAGGATCAGGCAATCACGCCAGACCATTGCGCAACTGCGCCACCCGCCGCGCTTCTACACTTCTCCCATCGATCACCAACAGGGAGAACACCATGACGCAGCAAAACCAGAAAATCGTCCTGATCACGGGCGCCAGCAGCGGCATCGGCGCGGCCACGGCGCGGCAACTGGCCGCCTCCGGCCACCACGTCGTGCTGGGTGCGCGCCGCACCGACCGGCTGGAAACGCTGGTGGCGGACATCCGTGCGGCCGGCGGCAGCGCCGAATACCAGGCGCTCGACGTGACGGATGCGGACGACATGCAGTCCTTCGCGCTGGCCGCACACGCCAAGCACGGCCGTATCGATGTCCTCATCAACAACGCGGGCGTGATGCCGCTGTCGCGCCTCGACGCACTCAAACTGAACGAGTGGGACCGCATGCTCGACGTGAACGTGCGCGGCGTTTTATACGGCATTGCCGCCGTGCTGCCGCTGATGCAGAAGGCGAAGTCGGGCCAGATCGTCAACCTGTCGTCGATCGGCGGCCATGCCGTCAGCCCGACGGCGGCCGTCTACTGCGCCACCAAGTTCGCCGTGCGCGCGATCTCCGAAGGGCTGCGCCAGGAAGTGGGCGGCGACATCCGCGTTACCGTGATTTCGCCCGGCGTGACGGAGTCCGAGCTGGCCGAATCGATCTCGGACGAAGGCGGCCGGCAAGAGATGCGCGAATTCCGCAAGGTCGCCATCGGCGCCGACGCCATTGCCCGCGCCATTGCGTATGCGATGGAGCAGCCGGCGGACGTGGACGTCAGCGAGATCATCGTGCGGCCGACCGCGAGCCCTTATTAACGACGCAGGTGGTGGTCGCGGAAGTAATGTCGCGCCACCAGGATGGCCACCGCCTGCATCGCTGCGCTGACGAAGAACGTGGCCCCGATGCGCCAGTCCGACGCCGGCAGGTGGCTCACTTCGCCCAGCAGCAGGCCGCCGGCCAGCGGCATGAGGATGACGCCGACGCTGCCGATCGACTGCAGTGAGCCCATCAGCTCACCCTGTTCGCCGGCGGGCGTCGCTTTCGACACGATGCCCTGCAACGCGGGGCCGGCGGCAAAGGCCAGCAGGTTACACAGGATGAAGACGTACATCATCCAGCCCTGCGTCGCCAGGCCGTACAGCAGATAGGTGATGGCGCCGGAGGTCAACCCGAGCAGCGACAGGCGCACCTCGCCGAACCAGCGGATGAAGACGCCGAGCAGGCCCGCCTGCACCACGGCCGCGGCCACGCCCACGCAGAACAGCGCGATGCCGTTCTGCGTGGGCGTCCAGCCGAAGCGGAAGTGCGTGTACAGCACCCACGTCGAGTGCAGCATCATCTGCGCCAGCGTGACGAGCGTGTAGACGATCACCAGGCCGCGGATATCCTGGCGGCGCGCCAGTTTGACCAGGCCCGCCAGCGGGTTCACGCGGGTCAGGCGGAACTTGCCGCGCTGCGCTTCCGGCAGCGATTCGGGCACGTACAACCAGCCGTAGACGAAGTTCGCCGCCGACAGCGCCGCCGCCACGTAGAACGGCAGGTGCAGGTCGATGCCGCCGAGAAGGCCCCCCAGCATCGGCCCGGCGATGAAGCCCATGCCGAACGCGGCGCCGATCTTGCCGAAGCTTTTGGCGCGGTTGTCGTGCGTGGAGATGTCGGACGCATACGCCGACGCCACCGACATGCTGGCCGACGACATCCCGCCGATGACGCGGCCGATGAACAGGCATGCCAGGTTCGGCGCCCACGCCGTCGCGAGAAAATTCAGGCCCATGCCCGCCATCGAATACAGCAGCACGGGACGGCGGCCGATGCGGTCGCTGATCGCTCCAAGCATCGGCATGAAGATGAACTGCATCAGGCCGAACGTGGCACTGAGGATGCCGTACCACAGCGTCTGCGCTTCGCGCGTGGGCACGAATTCGCCGACCAGGATCGGCAGCACCGGCACGATCAGCCCGATCCCCAGCATGTCGATAAAGACGCAGACCAGCACGAAATTGAGATTGCCGGGCGAAGCGGCCTGGATGACGGCGGGTTCGGGACTGTGATCGTTCATGAAGGATAACCCTTGCGGAAGGTCAGTCGCCGCGCCACTCGGCGATGAAGGTATCGCGGAACGTGTTCAGCTGGCGCAGCCGCTCTTCGCCGACGCGGCGGCCGGCGGGTGTGCGCATGGTGCCTGGCAGCGTGGCCAGCTTGACGGCAATGTGGTCGAGGGAATACGTCCTGTCGTCCAGCGGCCGGTGCAGCCCGGCCGGGTCGCTGTCGTGCGCCAGCGCGCTGCCCATCCTGCCAGCGGTGTAGAACATGCGCGCCAGGCCGACGGCGCCCAGCGCGTCCAGCCGGTCGGCATCCTGCACGATCGCTGCCTCGATGGTTTCGGGTGTCAACGCGGCCGAAAAGCTGTGCGTCTCGATGGCATGCGCCACGCCGGGCAGCAGCGCGGCGGGGAAGTCCAGCGCTGCCAGCTGCGTCGTGGCCAGCCGGGCGGCCTGGCGCGAGGCCAGGTGGCGTTCCGGGTGATTCTTCGGCAGGTTGACCAGGTCGTGCAGGTAGCAGGCGGCCAGCACGACCAGCGCATCCGCTTCGGTATGTTCGGCCAGCAGGCGGCGCGCATTGCCCCAGACGCGGTGCAGGTGATTGATGTCGTGGGCGCCGTCGGCGTCGCCGGCTGCAGCCCGGGCAAGCGCTTCGAGCCGGGGCTGCCAGTCGGACAGGCGGGCATTGGCGGAGGTCATTGATCGGTATCTGGAAATGGTGATTCGGTCATGCATTGTGCCATGAATGGCACGCTTTCAGTGCTTTACGGACAATATTCCCGGCGTTTTGGTGTTTCCATGTGGAATTTTCGTCGCCAAATAACTTGGCTTGCGGTAACATTTCGACTGTCTATTTCTTTACTTCCGGTCGCGCCAGCGTCATCGCAGGATGCGGCCCCTCAGGAACCGCCATGTCCCAAACCGAAACCACCACGTCCACGATGCCCGCCGAATACCTTGCCTTCACCCTCGGCAAGGAAGAATACGGCATCGACATCCAGAAGGTCAGCGAGATCCGCAACTACGAAACGCCGACCCGCATCGCCAATGCACCGGAATTCATCAAGGGTGTCGTCAACCTGCGCGGCATCATCGTACCGATCGTCGACATGCGCATCCGCTTCGCACTGGGCACGCCGGAATACGGTCCGTTCACCGTCGTCATCATTCTCAATATCGGCAACCGGGTCGTCGGCATGGTCGTCGACGCCGTGTCGGACGTGACGACGCTGACGCCGGAACAGATCAAATCCACGCCGGACATGGGCTCCACGCTGAATACGGAGCACATCGTCGGCCTGGGCACGATCGACGAACGCATGCTGATCCTCGTCGACATCGACCGCCTGATGTCGAGCGAGGAGATGGGCCTGATCGAGCGTCTCGCCGCATAAACCCCACCACACAAAGGCAAAGTTCATGAATTTCCTCGGAAACATCGCCATCGGCAGGCGGCTCGCAATGGGCTTTGCCGTCACCATCCTCCTCGGTATTCTGATTGCCGCCATCGCCATCTGGCGCCTGAACGATGTGTCGGTCGCCACGCACGAGATGATGGCGTCGCCGCTGGCGAAAGAGCGCATGATCGGCGACTGGTCCAGCAAGATCGACAGCGCCATCCGCCGCACATCGGCCATCGCCAAGTCCGCCGATCCTTCGCTGGCGAAGTACTTTGCCGACGAGTCGAAAGCCTCCAGCGCGATCTCCGCCGACCTGCAGAAGAAGATCGAGGCACTGCTGGTCGCCGACGACGAGAAGGCGCTGTTCGGCCGCATTTCGGAACAGCGCAAGCTGTACCTGTCGACGCGTGACCAGGTGGCCAAGCTGAAGGCGGCCGGCGATGTCGAAGGCTCGGAAAAGGCGTTCGAGGGCGGCTTCGCGCCCGCGGCGGCGGCTTACCAGGCGCTGATCGCCGACCTGCTGAAGATGCAGCGTGCGCGCATCGACGCGACGGCAACGGAGATCGACGCCATCGGCGACCGCAGCCGCCAGCTGCTGATCGCCCTGGCCGTGCTGACGCTGGCGCTGGGCACGTTCAGCGCCTGGAGCCTGACGGTCGGCATCACCGGTCCGCTGCGCGAAGCCGTCGATGCGGCGTCCCGCGTGGCCGGCGGCGACCTGACGGGCACCATCGTCGCCCGTTCGCAGGACGAGACCGGCCAGCTGTTGCGCGCGCTGGGCGACATGAACCAGTCGCTGTTCAATATCGTCACGCAGGTGCGCAGCGGTACCGAAAGCATCAAGGTCGCATCGAGCGAGATCGCCGCCGGCAACCACGACCTGTCCGCCCGCACGGAGCAGCAGGCCGGCGCGCTGGAGGAAACGGCATCGTCGATGGAAGAACTGACGTCCACCGTGCGCACCAACGCCGACAACGCGCGCCAGGCCAACCAGATGGCGACGGCTGCCGCCGGTGCCGCCGCCAAGGGTGGCGAAGTGGTGCAGCAGGTCGTGGGCCGCATGAACGCGATCGACGCGTCGTCGCGCCGCATCGTCGACATCATCGGCACGATCGACGGCATCGCGTTCCAGACCAATATCCTGGCGCTGAACGCCGCCGTGGAAGCGGCACGGGCGGGCGAGCAGGGACGCGGCTTTGCCGTCGTCGCCTCCGAAGTGCGCAACCTGGCGCAGCGTTCCGCCGCCGCCGCGAAGGAAATCAAGGAACTGATCGGCGACTCCGTAGCCGAAGTGGCCGAAGGCAGCAAGCTGGTGGCCCAGGCGGGTGCGACGATGGACGAGATCGTGACCAGCGTGCGCCGCGTCAACGACGTGATCAGCGAAATCGCGACCGCCGGCAACGAGCAGAGCTCCGGCATCGAGGAAGTCAACCAGGCGATCGTGCAGATGGACAGCGTGACGCAGCAGAACGCGGCGCTGGTCGAGCAGTCCGCCGCCGCGGCGGAATCGATGCAGCAGCAGGCCGGCGCGCTGGCCGAGGTGGTGAGCGTGTTCCGTACCGGTGCCGTGCTGCCGGCCGCGCCGGTGGCCAGGCCTGTCGTCAAGGCTCTGGTGAAGACGGCGGTCAAGCCCGCAGTGACGAAAGCCGTGGCCGTGCGGGCCCCGGTGGCGCGCAAGGCGGTGCCCGAGACGGCGGATTGGGAAGAGTTCTGAAGCTTTGTGGCAGTAGTTTGAACGCCGGCGTTTGCCGGCGTTTTTTTTGTTCAGGAACTGTGCCCCAACGCCTGCTGCGACAGCGCATCCGCCGCGCCGTTGCGGTGCCGCGGCACCCAGCGCAGCGCCACGTCGCCCAGCCGGGCGATCAGCGTCGATGCCGCGGCCCGATGGTGCTCCAGTCCCTTGGCGCCGGCGCCTGCCGCCAGCAGCACGTCGTGGACGACGACCTGGCTGTCGCCATACACCACCAGTTCCATCACGCCCAGCGCCTCCGCCTGTTCCAGCAGCGCGATCAGGGCCAGGTATTCGGCATCGCCGCTGCTGCCGTGGCCGGCCTGCCGGCTGATCTCGACCCGTTGTCCGTCGGGGCCCAGCAGCAGGGCGCCGATGCCGATGCGGCCGGGGTTGGGCGTGGCCGAGCCGTCGAACCACGCGCGCCATTGCGATGGCGACGGCGGCACGCTGCGCCGCGCCAGCCGGGCGGCGGCGGCCAGCGCCTGCGCGGCGGCCCGGGGCGGGAGGGGAGTCGTCATGGGCCGCGATTGTACGCAAAAAAGGCCATCCGCGGATGGCCTTGAACGTTATCAGTTGCGGTACGGATTGTCCGGACGGTAGTCGCGGCGGTTCGGCACGCCGTCGCCGTCGCGGTCGCGGTCATAGCGGTTCGGCACGCCGTCGTGGTCCTCGTCGCCGCGGCCACCATGCCGGCCGCCGCGGTTCCAGCCATCGTCGCGCCAGCCATTGTGCTGCCAGGCGCGCTGCGGCGCGCGATCCCAGCCGCTGCGGTAGCCACCGTCGTGGCGGTCGTAGCGATTTGGAATCCCGTCGCCGTCGCGATCGCGGTCGTAGCGGTTCGGCACGCCGTCATGATCCATGTCGCCACGGGGGCTGTGCCGGTTCCAGCGCGCCTGCTCCCAGACCCAGTTGCCGCGCCGTTCGACCCAGCGCGGACCGGCGTAGGCATAACCCGGGCGTTCGCGCAGCCAGTTGCCGCCCATCCAGACGTGACGATAGCCGTCCCACGCCCAGTAACCCGGCGCCCACACGTAGCCGCTGCGTGGCTGCGGCACCATTTCGTAGCGCAGCGGCGGCGGGGCCGTGCCGATGACAAGATTGACGTCCACCTGGGCCATCGCCGCCGTCGGCAGCAAGGTGGCGGCGCCCAGGACGACCGCTGCGAGGATGGTTGGCTTGATCATGATGTTCTCCGTGTTCCGCATTCGTGGGCCTGTATTTGCCCGGTGCATGCACTATATCAAGGCGCGGAGAGGCGCATCGTGACTGATTCAGATTTTTACAAATGCCGGAGAGTTTGCAACAGGCCGGATGCATCCGGCCTTCCTTCAGATCCGCGCGGCGGTAACCGGTGCCGCAGGCGCGGCCGGTGCCGGTTCGACATGGGCCTTTTCCTCGGCGGTCATGCGCCTGGCGCGCACGATCACGACCGGTACCGACGGCACGGCGATGAGCTGGGCCACGCGGCGCGTTTCAAACTGCTCGCCCGCCCGGTAGCCGGCCTTGGCGCCATCGACGAAGCCGTCGGCGAAAGCGACAGCAAAGGCGACGGCAATGGCACCGACGAAGACTGCTTCGGCATTACGTACGACATTCATGATAATTCCTTTCAAAAGAGCAAAGTGCCCGCTCATCGTGCCCAAATGCATCACGTGCCTCTTTGCGCCATGTCGTGTCCCGGTGTCGTGACGCCGCAAAAACAACGCGGCCTTTGCACCGCCCCCCGCTAGTGGTGCGCAATCCCGCAATCACTTGCCGACCATGCCACTTTCCCGACTTTCGTTTGCCGAGCGCCGGCGCGCATGG
>Ga0265798_10005897_pt1 | contig 16275 bp, 9 predicted proteins | sample P3T30metagenome_FD_192430 | JGI IMG/M metagenome (GOLD analysis project Ga0265798, IMG submission 192430) | Plant litter microbial communities from East Loma Ridge, Irvine, California - P3 T30 | ecosystem: Environmental > Terrestrial > Plant litter > Unclassified | place: USA: California... | reverse complement strand
TGCGCTCGGGGGAGAGCGTGACGAGGCTGCGGAGGGGGACGCGGTCGATCGCGGCGAGGACCTCCGGGGTCGTCGCGGCGGCGAGGCGCGCCTCGGCGGTGGCGTCGGCGTCCGCGATCCCGGCGAGGGCGTCGCGCAGCACGGCGCGGTCGGCGGGGTCGCGGTCGTCGTCGGCCGCCGCACGCTCCAGGGCCTCGGCGCCGAGGGCGAGCATCACGTCGACGTCGAGGCCGGCGGGGACCTTGATCTCCGCGTTGTGCAGCCAGGTGCCGAAGTCGTCGGACCACGCGCTGACCCGCCACGTCCAGGCGCCCTGGGTCTCGAGCTGCGCGCTCGTGATCCACCGGTCGAGGCCGGGCTTCGTGGCGTCGAGCGACATGCGGTGCGCGGTCACGGCGCCCGACGGGTCGGTGAGCCGGACGTCGGCGCCGATGAGGTCGTGGCCCTCGCGGAAGATCGTCGCGCCGAAGGGGACGACGTCGTGGACGAAGGACTTGGCGGGCCAGAGGTCGTCCTCGATCTGCGGCGTCAGCGACAGGATCGGGATGCGGCCGATCACGGGGACGTAGTCGTCCTCGGGCGCGGCGGGCGACGCGACGGGCGGGTGGGCGTCCTCGACGGGCGTCGCGGCGTCCTCGACGGGCGTAGCGGCGTGCTCGACGGGGGAGACGGGCTCTGCGGGAGCGGACTCCCCGGCGTGGGCGTCGGCGGCGGGCTTCGCGTCGACCTCGGCGTCCGGGGCCGCGTGGCGCGGGGCGGGAGCGGCGGCGGACGGGGAGGCGGGCGCGGCGGACTGCGCCGGCTCGGCTGCGATCGGCGCGGCGGGCAGAGCGGGCTCGACCGGCGCGACGGGAGCCGGAGCGGCGGGGGCCGCTGCGGGCTCGGGCGCGTGCGACGGTTCGGGCGCGGCGGCCGGCTCGGGCGCCGTCTGCGCGACGGGCGCCGCCTCCACGGGTGCGGCGGCGGGCGCCTCAGGGATCAGCGGAGGGCGCGGGGCGGGCGGGCGCTGGGCGTCCTGGGCCTTCTGGGCCTTGGCGGCCTTGCGGGCGGCACGGCCGCGCACCGGGCGGGGGAGGGGATCGGGTCCGTCCTGGGGTGTGGTCACTGTTCGACCGTAGCCCGTGCGCCCTCCGGCTGTCGCTCGCCGCGGCGGCGTCGGACGACGTGCGGATGCGCGACGCCCGCCGGTCACCGTCCGTGCGACCCGCGTCCATGGGCGGCCCCGACCCTGGTGCGGTGCACCCCGCGCCCCTAGGCTCGGGTCCCATCCGCGCGGGTCCGCCCGCCGCCGTCCGGTCCGAGGGAGTCCCGTGAAGGCCATCCGCAGGTTCACCGTCCGTGCCGTCCTCCCGGAGGAGCTGTCCGCGCTGGACGAGCTCGCCGGGAACCTCCGGTGGTCGTGGCACGAGCCGACGCGGCGCGTGTTCGCGCACGTCAGCCCGGAGCTGTGGGAGGGCACGGGCCACGATCCGGTGGCGCTGCTCGGCGCCGTCGACCAGGAGCGGCTGCGCGAGCTCGCGTCCGACGAGGGCTTCGTCGCGTGGGCCGAGGAGCAGCGGCAGGATCTCCGCACGTACTGCCGGGAACCCCGCTGGTACCAGTCGCTGGGCGACGACGTGCCCGAGTCCATCGGCTACTTCTCGCCCGAGTTCGGGATCGCCGCCGCGTTGCCGCAGTACTCCGGCGGCCTCGGGATCCTCGCGGGCGACCACCTGAAGAGCGCGTCCGACCTCGGGGTCCCGCTCGTGGGCGTCGGCCTCTTCTACCGCTCCGGCTACTTCCGCCAGGGGATCTCCTCCGACGGCTGGCAGCAGGAGACCTACCCCGTGTTCGACCCGGACGGCCTGCCGCTGCAGGTCCTGCGCGACGCGGACGGCGCGCCCGTGCGGATCACCCTCGCGCTGCCCGCGGAGCGGACCCTGCACGCCCGGATCTGGCAGGCGCGCGTCGGACGGATCCCGCTGCTGCTCCTCGACACGGACGTGCCCGAGAACGACGACGACCTCCGGCGCGTGACCGACCGCCTCTACGGCGGCGGCGGCGAGCACCGGCTGCACCAGGAGCTGCTGCTCGGCATCGGCGGGGTCCGCGCCATCGCGGCGCACGCCAGGCTCACGGGTTCGCCCGTGCCGCGCGTCTTCCACACCAACGAGGGCCACGCCGGCTTCCTCGGACTCGAGCGGATCTCCGCGCTCATGACCGACGGGCTCGACTTCGACGAGGCGCTCCAGGTGGTCCGCGCGGGTACGGTCTTCACGACGCACACGCCCGTGCCGGCGGGCATCGACCGCTTCGACGTGCAGCTCGTGCGCGCCTACGTGACCGACGCGCTGCTGCCGGGCGTCCCCCGGGACCGCGTGCTGGAGCTCGGCGCGGAGGCCCACGACGGCGGTGACCCGGGCGTGTTCAACATGGCGCTCATGGGGCTGCGGCTCGCGCAGCGCGCCAACGGCGTGTCGAAGCTGCACGGGCAGGTCAGCCGCGGCATGTTCGCGGGTCTCTGGCCGGGGTTCGACACCGAGGAGGTGCCGATCACGAGCGTGACCAACGGGGTGCACGCGCCGACGTGGACGGATCCGATGCTCCTGTCGCTCGCGAGCGAGCGCCTCGGGACCTCGGACACGACCACCGCCGACTGGTCCTCGTCCGCGGTGAGCGACGGCGACCTGTGGGACGTGCGCGGCCGGATGCGCCGCCAGCTCGTCGCCGACGCCCGCCGCCGGGTCGTGCGCGCCTGGAGGGAGCAGGACCCGGGCGGCGTGCAGCCGACCTGGCTCGAGGACGTGCTCGACCCCGAGGTGCTCACGATCGGCTTCGCGCGCCGCGTGCCGACCTACAAGCGCCTGACGCTGATGCTCCACGACCGGGAGCGCCTCCGCCGCATCCTCACGCACCCGGACCGGCCCGTGCAGATCGTCGTCGCCGGCAAGTCGCATCCGGCGGACGACGAGGGCAAGCGCCTCATCCAGGAGCTGGTGCGGTTCGCGGCCGAGCCCGGGATCCGCGGGCGGCTCGTGTTCCTGCCCGACTACGACATCGGCATGGCGCAGCTGCTCTACCCGGGCACGGATGTGTGGCTCAACAACCCGCTGCGACCGCTCGAGGCGTGCGGCACGTCGGGCATGAAGGCGGCGCTGAACGGCGCGCTCAACCTCTCGATCCTCGACGGCTGGTGGGACGAGTACCACGACGGCGCCAACGGTTGGGCGATCCCGTCCGCCGACCGCGCGCACGACGGCGCCGAGCGCGACGCGATGGAGGCGACCGCGCTCTACGACCTCATCGAGGACCGCATCGCGCCGCGCTTCTACGACCGCGACGCGGACGGCGTGCCCGCGGGGTGGGTGCGGGACATCCGGCACACGCTGCGGACGCTCTCCCCGGAGCTCAGCGCCGACCGCATGGTGCGCCAGTACGTGGAGCGGCTGTACGTGCCCGCGGGACGCGCCCAGCGCGTCGTCGCGGCCGACGACCACGCGCGCGCCCGCGAGCTCGCGGCATGGCGGCGGCGGATCGTCGCGGCCTGGCCGTCGGTGCAGGTCGCGCACGTGGAGTCGGAGGGCGTGGGCCCGCAGGCGCAGGTGGGCGACGAGCTGCGGATCCGCGCGTGGGTCGCGCTCGGCGGGCTCGACGCGGAGGACGTCACGGTCGAGGTCGTGCACGGGCGTCCGGGCGCGGGCGACGCGCTGACGGACGTGGTGCGGCAGGCGCTCGAGCCCGTGGGCGCATCCGGCGGCCAGCGCGAGTTCGCGGGCACGGTGCGGCTCGCGACCGCGGGGCCGTTCGGGTACACCGTGCGGGTCGTGCCGCGGCACGAGCTGCTCGCGTCGAGCGCGGAGCCGGGACTGGTCGCGGTCGCGAGCTGAGGCGAGCGCCTGACGGGCCTGACGGTGCCCCGGCGGCGCGCCTCCGCCGACGCGCCGCCTCCGCGCCTCAGGCGGGCGTCGCGGAGAGCTTGGCGGCCAGCACCTCGGCGAAGCGCGCGTAGCCGCGGTCGTTCGGGTGGTTGTCCGGCCCCATCCATCCGTACGGATCGCTCGCGCCGTCGCCCACCAGGCGCGGGATGTACGCGCCGATCTCGAAGACGTCGGCGAGCGGGTCGTCCGACGCCGCGTCCCGCAGCGCGTCGACGTACTCGGCCCACGTCGTGCCCCGGATGGGCAGCGTCGTGCGCTCGTAGGGCGGCGTGAAGAGGATGGGCGCGTGGCTGACGCCGCGGATCAGCTCGATGAGGACGGCGGCGTCGGACCGCACCTGCTCGGGCGTCCGCACGACCACGTCGTTGATGAGGTGCTCGGGCATCCACAGGTCGAGCTTGAAGCGGGGAGCCGAGCGGATCCACGTGCTCACCCCGTCCGGACGCGCCTTCTCCGACAGCTGCCACAGCTGCGAGCCCGAGTTGCCGCCCTCGATCACGTGCACGCCGCGCTGCTCGTCGCCGTCGAACAGCCACGCGCCCTCGAGCTCCGGCTTCCCGCCCGCCCAGGCGACGGCGATCTCGTGCTCGGCCGACGGCAGACGCGGGCTCGTCCACGTGAGCGACCCGCCGACGTCGGCCCGCACGGTCTCGGGTTCGCCGCCGTCGACCGCGACCGTGATGGCGGCGTCGAGGCCCGGCGCCCACCAGCAGACCTGCGCCGAGGTCATGCGCGCGGTGTACGTCCCCGTACCGGACGCCTCCGTGAGCGGCACGACGCGGCGCCCCCAGCCGTGGCGTCCGCCCTTCGCGGTCGGCCCCGCGAACGAGAAGCCCTGGTCGGCCGGCACCGTGATCTGGTGCCGGGACGCGATGTAGTCGAGTCCGCCGCGCGCCCCCGACGGGAAGGCGGCGCGCAGCCGGTCGCGGAGCTGCGCCGGGTAGGCGCGCTGGAGCGTGGTCGCCCCCTGCCCCTCGGCGATGCTGTCGCCCAGCACGCCGATCGTGAGCCGTCGGCCGCGCACGTCGTCGCGCAGCGCGTAGAACCCGGCGAGCGCGTCGTCGGGCGCGTAGGTCATGGGCGCGATCGGCGGGCCGCCGGATCCGAGGAGCTCGGCGGCGGGCGGATCCCCGGCGTCGGGGGACGGGTCGGCGGACGCGCTCGCCGCGGGATCCGTCGGCCGTGGGGACGTGGTGCAGCCGGCGATCGCGGCCACGGCGGAGAGCGCGGCGAGCCCCCCGCCGGCGACGACGGCCCGGCGGGTGAGCACGTGGCGACGGGCGGGGTCGGCGGCGGGGCTGTCGGGGCCCCGGCGCCCGACGGCGGATCCGGCGTCGTCGGGCGGGTCGATGGTCTCGTCGTGCACGGCGGCGTCCTCCTCCTCGGTCGCGGCGGAGCGCGGCGGATCGTGCGGGCCATCCCAGGAGAGCACACGGACCGGGTCCGGCGCGAACCCCGGCGGATCGCGTCCGGGTGGGAGGGGGTCGGACGCACGCCGGATCCGCGGCGCCCGCGGCGCCGTCGGGTGCGAGCGGCTCAGACCGCCCGGTAGATCCGCAGCGACGGGCCGGCGACCTCGACGCGGTCGCCCGGGGCGTCGTCCGCGGAGACGGAGACGGGGCGCTCCCACTCGCTCGTCCAGAGCAGGCGCCACGCGGTGACGTCGTCGTGCGCGGGCAGCGTCACGGTCGTGGCCGCCTCCGCGCCGTGGACCACGACGAGCACGGTGCTCGGCGCCTCGGTCTCGGGCGTCGAGGTGGTGATCCACTGCAGGGTGCGCGTGCCGGTCGACTCCCACGCGGCGTCGGTCATGGGGGCGCCGGACGCGTCGCGCCAGGCGAGCACCGACGCGCTCGGCACGCGCGCGTGCGGCTCCGCGTACCGCACGGGCCGCAGCGCCGGGTTCTCGCGCCGGATGCGGAGGAGGTGCCGCGTCGTCGCCTCGAGGTCGAGCCGCCACGCGTCCTCGTCGCGGTGCAGCCAGGTCGCCGCGTTGTCGAGGCAGTAGCCGTTGTTGTTGCCGCGCTGGGTGCGGCCGCGCTCGTCGCCCATGGTGAGCATGGGGATCCCGGCCGAGACGAGCAGCGTGCCGAGGAGGTTCCGCGAGGTGCGGCGACGTGCGGCGAGGACGGCCGCGTCGCGCGTCGGACCCTCCACGCCGTGGTTCCAGGACCGGTTCCCGTCGGTGCCGTCGCGGTTCGACTCGCCGTTGCCGCTGTTGTGCTTGCGGTCGTAGGAGGTGAGGTCGGCCAGCGTGAACCCGTCGTGCGCCGTGACGAACGAGACCGAGGCGAGCGGCCCGCGCTCGACGGCGAACGTGCCCGAGGACCCGGCGAGGCAGGAGGCGAGCGCCCCGACCCCGTGCGGCGCGCGGCCGGTGCGCCGGGCCTCGGCGACGTCCGTCAGCCAGAAGTCGCGCACCACGTCGCGGTAGCCGTCGTTCCACTCGCTCCAGCCGGATCCGAACCCGCCCGTGCGCCAGCCGCCCATGCCCACGTCCCACGGCTCGGCGATCATGAGCAGCCCCTGGAGCGCCTCGTCCTCGACGATGGCGCGCAGGAGGGGATGCGCGGGATCGAAGTCGACGCGCTCGTCGCGCCCCAGCGTCACGGCGAGGTCGAAGCGGAAGCCGTCGACGCCCATCACGTCGGACCAGTGCTCGAGCGAGTCGAGCACGAGGCGCTGCGCATCCGGCCGCGACAGGTCGACCGTGTTGCCGCAGCCGGTCACGTCGATGGGCGTGCCGTCGGGCGCGTGCCGGTAGTAGCGCGACCCGTCGATGCCGCGGAGGCTCGTGACCGGACCGTCGGCGCCCTCCTCGGCGGTGTGGTTGTAGACGACGTCGAGGACGACCTGGATCCCCGCCGCGTGCAGCGCGTCGACCATGCCCCGGAACTCCGCCGCGACCGCGTCGGCCCCCGCGTCGCGCGCCCGGCGGGTGGCGTAGGGCGCGTGCGGCGCCAGGTAGGCGAGGGTGTTGTAGCCCCAGTGGTTGATGCGGCCCTGCGCGCGCAGCCGCTCCTCGCTCGTGGACGCGTGCACGGGCAGCAGCTCGACCGTCGTGATCCCGAGATCCACGAGCCGGTCGACGGACGCCGCGTGGCCGAGCCCCGCGTACGTGCCGCGAAGGTCCTCCGGCACCCGGTCGTCGAGCTTGGAGAAGCCGCGCACGTGCAGTTCGTAGACGACCTGGCGGTCGCGCGGCACGACCGGCCGGGCGGCGCGGCGGGCGGCGCGCTCGGCGGCGGGCACGTCGCTCGTGACGACGGAGCGCCACGCGGCCGGGCCCACCTGCACGAGGCCGCGCGCGTAGGGGTCGATGAGATGGCGCGTGGGGTCGAAGGAGTCGCCGGGCGCCGGAGCGCCGTCGACGCGCACCGAGTAGGCGGTGCCGGGGACGAGCCGCTCGCTCGACCCCGTCCACACGCCGTGCTCGCCGCGCTCCATCGCGACCACCTGCGCCACGCGCCGCGGGTCGTCGACGGCGGAGACCGTGAGCTCCACGGCGGACGCGCCGTGGCTCACGAGGCGCAGCGTGCCGCCCGCGTCGTGGAGGGTCAGCCCCAGGGGCTCGGGCGGTCCGGGGCGCGGCATGCGACCTAGGGTAGGGGGCATGACGGTCTACCTGGACCACGCGGCCACGACCCCGATGCGGCCGGAGGCCATCGCGGCGCTCGCCGGGGCGCTCACCCTCGTGGGGAACCCGTCCTCCATCCACTCGCACGGCCAGGGGGCCCGGCGCGTGCTCGAGCAGGCGCGCGAGGACATCGCCCGCGCGCTCGACGCGGATCCGGTGGAGGTGGTCCTCACGTCCGGCGGCACCGAGTCGGTGAACCTCGGGATCAAGGGGCTGCACGGGGCCCGGGTCGCCGCCGACGCGCGACGCACGCGCATCCTCGTGCCCGACGGCGAGCACCACGCCACGGTCGACACGGTCGAGTGGCTCGAGCGGCACGGCGCGGTCGTCGAGCGGCTGCCGATCGACGCCCTCGGCCGCATCCGCGTCGACGCGGTCGCCGCCGCGCTCGCCGCGGACCCCGGATCCGTCTCCCTCCTCACGTTCCTCGCCGCCAGCAACGAGGTCGGCACGATCCAGCCCGTCGAGGAGCTCGCGGCGCTCGCCGCGGCCCACGGCGTGCCCGTCCACGTCGACGCGGTCGCCGCGCTCGGCCACATGCCGGTGCCGTTCCGCCGCTGGCACGACGCGGGGGTCTCCGCGGTCAGCGTCTCGGCCCACAAGGTCGGCGGGCCCGTCGGCAGCGGCGCGCTCGTCCTGGCCCGGACGGTGACGGTCGATCCGCAGATCCACGGCGGCGGCCAGCAGCGGCAGGTGCGCTCCGGCACGCAGGACGCGGCCTCCGCGGTCGCCTTCGCCACGGCCGTGACGCTCGCGGTCGCCGAGCTCGACGCCGAGCGGACACGCGTCGCCGCCCTCCGCGACCGCCTCGTGGAGACCGTCCTCCGCGACGTCCCCGGCGCGGTGCTCCGCGGCGACCCCGATCCCTCCGGCCGCCTGCCCGGCAACGCGCACCTCACCTTCGCCGGCTGCCAGGGTGACTCGCTCCTCCTCCTGCTCGACATGGCCGGCGTCTCGGTGAGCACCGGATCCGCGTGCCAGGCCGGGGTGCCCGAGGTCTCGCACGTGCTCCTCGGCATGGGCGTGCCGGATGGCGAGGCCCGCGGCGCGCTCCGCTTCACGCTCGGCCGCACCACGACGGACGCCGACGTCGACGCGCTGCTCGCGGCGCTGCCCGACGCCGTCGCGCGCGCCTCCCGGGCGGGTCTCGCGGGGCGCGCGGCGCGTAGGCTCGCGGGGTGAAGATCCTCGCAGCGATGAGTGGCGGAGTCGACTCCGCCGTGGCCGCCGCCCGCGCCGTGGAGGCCGGGCACGACGTGACGGGCGTGCACCTCGCGCTCAGCCGCATGCCGGGGACGCTGCGCACCGGATCCCGCGGCTGCTGCACCATCGAGGACTCGATGGACGCGCGCCGGGCGGCCGACCTCCTGGGCATCCCGTTCTACGTGTGGGACTTCTCCGAGCGCTTCGCCGCCGACGTCGTCGACGACTTCGTGGCCGAGTACCAGGCCGGCCGCACCCCGAACCCGTGCATGCGCTGCAACGAGCGGATCAAGTTCGCCGCCGTCCTCGAGAAGGCCCTCGACCTCGGGTTCGACGCCGTCTGCACGGGCCACTACGCGGACGTGCTCACCGGCCCCGACGGACGGCCCGAGCTGCACCGCGCGGCCGCGTGGGCCAAGGACCAGTCGTACGTGCTCGGGGTGCTCACCGCCGAGCAGATCGCGCACTCGTACTTCCCGCTCGGATCCACGCCGTCGAAGGCCGAGGTGCGCGCCGAGGCCGCAGCGCGCGGGATCCAGGTGGCGCAGAAGCCCGACAGCCACGACATCTGCTTCATCCCCGACGGGGACACGCGCGGCTGGCTCGCCGATCGCGTGGGCGCCGAGCCCGGCGACATCCTCGACGGCGCGGGCAACGCGATCGGCACGCACCAGGGCGCCGCGGCCTTCACGGTCGGGCAGCGCAAGGGCCTCGCGATCGGCACGCCTGCTCCCGACGGCCGGCCGCGGTTCGTGCTGGAGATCCGCCCCAAGGACAACACGGTCGTCGTCGGCCCGCAGGAGGCGCTCGCCATCCGCGAGATCGCCGGATCCTCGTACACCTGGGCCGGCACGCCGCCGACCCGGCCCGACCAGCCGTTCGACTGCGACGTGCAGATCCGCGCGCACGCCGACCCGGTGCCCGCGCGCGCCCGGGTGTCGGAGGTCGACGGCATGATCGAGCTCGTGATCACCCCGCGAGACCCCCTGCACGGCGTCGCCCCCGGGCAGACCGCCGTCGTCTACGCCGGCACGCGCGTGCTCGGCCAGGTCACCATCGACCGCACCGTCAGCGCCGTCGACGACGCGCGGCCGCCGAGGCGCGACGCGGATGTCGCCGCGCCCCTCGTCGGCGCGGCCGCGGCCGGGCGACGGGCATGAGCGACGCCGACGCCGCGTCGCTCGCCGCGGAAGAGGCCGTCCCCGCGACGACCCCCGCCGACCTCGAGGCCGCGTCCGCCCGCGTCGACGCGCTGCGCGCCGAGATCGAGCGCCACCGCGACGAGTACTACGCGTCGAACGCGAGCACCGCCAGCGACGCCGAGTACGACGCCCTCGTGCACGAGCTCGAGGCGCTCGAGCAGGCGCATCCGACGCTCCGCAGCCAGGACAGCCCCACGCAGACGGTCGGCGGCCGCGCCGAGACCACGCTCTTCGCGCCGGTCACGCACGCCGAGCGCATGCTCAGCCTCGACAACGTCTTCAGCGAGGAGGAGCTCGCCGAGTGGGCGGCCAAGGTCGAGCGCGACGCGGGCAGCGGCCGGGTCCGCTACCTCTCGGAGCTCAAGATCGACGGCCTCGCCATCAACCTCCGCTACGAGAACGGCGTGCTGGTCACGGCGGCTACGCGCGGCGACGGCGTCGTCGGCGAGGACGTGACGCAGAACGTCCTCACCATGGGCACGGTGCCCGCGCGGCTCGCCGGATCCGGGCATCCGCCGCTCGTCGAGGTGCGCGGTGAGATCTTCTTCCCCGTCGCCGAGTTCGACGAGCTCAACGCCCGGCAGCTGGAGGTGGGGGAGCGCGTCTTCGCGAACCCGCGCAACGCCGCCGCCGGCTCGCTCCGGCAGAAGGAGGAGGGCAAGAGCCCCGCGCGCCTCGAGCTCATGCACGCCCGCATCCGCCGCCTCCGCATGCTCGTGCACGGCATCGGCGCCTGGCCCGTCCGCGAGCTGGAGCGCGACGCGCACGTCTCGGCGCAGTCCGAGGTGTACGGCCTGCTGGAGGGCTGGGGCCTGCCGATCTCCACGCACTTCCGGGTCTTCGACGACGTGGCCGAGGTCGCGGAGTTCGTGCGGCGGCACGGCGCGCACCGCGCCGAGGTCGAGCACCAGATCGACGGCATCGTCATCAAGGTCGACGACCTGGGGCTGCACGAGGAGCTCGGCGCCACCAGCCGCGCGCCGCGCTGGGCGACCGCCTACAAGTACCCGCCCGAGGAGGTCAACACGACGCTCCTCGACATCGTCGTCAGCGTCGGCCGCACCGGCCGTGCCACGCCGTTCGCCGTCATGGAGAAGGTCGAGGTCGCCGGATCCGAGGTGCGCCAGGCCACGCTCCACAACCAGCAGGTCGTGAAGGCCAAGGGCGTGCTCATCGGCGACACGGTCGTGCTCCGGAAGGCCGGCGACGTCATCCCCGAGGTGCTCGGCCCGGTCGTCGAGCTCCGCGACGGATCCGAGCGCGAGTTCGTCATGCCCACGCTCTGCCCGGAGTGCCAGACGCCGCTGAAGCCGGCGAAGGAGGGCGACATCGACCTCCGCTGCCCGAACGCGCGCAGCTGCCCGGCGCAGGTCCGCGGCCGCGTCGAGCACGTGGCGTCGCGCGGCGCGCTCGACATCGAGGGCCTCGGCGAGGTCGCCGCGGCCGCGCTCACGCAGCCGCTCGAGCCGGAGGACCCGCCGCTCGAGACCGAGGCTGGCCTCTTCGAGCTCACCATGGCCGACCTGGTGCCCATCACCGTCGTCGTGCGGGACGCCGAGACCGGCATGGTCAAGGTCGACGAGAAGACCGGCGAGGCCAAGCGCGTCACGCCGTTCCGCCGCAAGCGCGTCGCGAAGCGCGACGGCGCGTTCGACCCCGCGCAGCCGTGGGGCGACGAGGCGTCCGTGCCGTCGAAGTCCGCCGAGGTGCTGCTCGAGAACCTCGAGAAGGCGAAGACCCAGGACCTCTGGCGGATCCTCGTGGCCCTCAGCATCCGCCACGTCGGCCCGGTCGCCGCGCGCGCCCTGGCCGGCTGGTTCGGCTCGCTCGACGCCATCCGGGCCGCCAGCCGCGAGGAGCTGGCCGCGGTCGACGGCGTGGGCGGCATCATCGCCGACGCCCTGCTCGACTGGTTCGAGGTCGACTGGCACCGCGAGATCGTCGAGCGCTGGGAGCGGGCGGGCGTCGTCACGGCGGTCCCGGGACACCCCGGTCCGGGCGCCGCGGCGGCCGCGGGCGGTGTGCTCGCGGGGCTCACGGTCGTGGCCACGGGCTCGCTCGAGGGCTACACCCGGGAAGGCGCGCTCGAGGCGATCATGGCGGCGGGCGGCAAGGCGGGATCCAGCGTCAGCAAGAAGACCCACTACGTCGCGGCCGGACCCGGCGCGGGCTCCAAGCTCGGGAAGGCCGAGGCGCTGGGCGTGCGGATCATCGACGCGGCGGAGTTCCGCCTCCTCGTCGAGCAGGGGCCCGACGCCATCGCGCTGCCGGAGTCGGCCGTCGACGCGGACGCGGACGCGGACCCGGACGCCGAGGCGGACGCGGGTGCCGAGCCCGGTGCCGCGGACGCCGGAGACGCGGAGACCACCCCGGCGGGCGACGCCACCACGACCTCGTAGGCCGGACGGGCGCGCATCCCGTCGCTAGCATGGGAGCGCGTCGGCCCGGAGCCCGGCGCATCCCGGCACCGGCTCTCCTGGGGGGCTCTCGACCCATGTCCCGTCGTGTCCGCGCGCCGCTCGCCGCCGCGGCCCTGGCCGTCGCCGTGGTCAGCGCCCTCGGCGTCCCTGCGGCGGACGCGTCCCCGATCGGCTCCGCCCGTCCCGGCCCCGCCCCTCTCGGGGCCTCCGTGCTGCGCTCGACGGCCGCGGACACCGTGACCGCGCAGGCCGCCTCGCCGCGCATCACCCCGGGCTCCGCGTCCCTCCTCGCCGGGCCGGACGCCGCGGATCCGAGCCTGGCCGCGCACAGGCCGCCGTCGGCCGGCGTGGTGCAGGCCCTCCGCGATGGCCGCGCGGCGGATCCGGCCCTCCGCGGGATCCCGCCCGTCGCGCTCCTGACCGCCCTGCCCGCCCTCGACGACTTGGAGCTCCGGCGCCTCGCGCGCACGAGCCCCGACCTGATCCACGAGCTGGTGCGCCGCCCGCCCACGGCCTCGACCGTCCGGCCGTGGTGGGACGCGCTCGACCCGACCGAGCGCGACGCCCTCGCGACCGGCGTGCCCGAGCTGGTCGGGAACCTCGAGGGCCTGCCCGTCGACGTCCGCGACGCCGCGAACCGCCGGCAGCTCGCCGAGCGCGGTCGCCACCTTCACGCGGCGGCGCGGTCGACCCCCGGCCGCGGCGCCCAGCAGGCGATCGGGCGCGACCTGCGCATGCTCGCCGAGGTCGGCGCCGCGCTCGCTCCCGGCGCCGGGCCCGCGCGCGCGCTCCTCGCGCTCGACACGCGCTGGCCGGGTCGCGCCGCCGTCGTCACGGGCGACCTCTCGACCGCCGCGTACGTCGACATCCTGGTCCCGGGCATGCTCTACGCCGTCGCCGACCGCCTCGTCGACTGGACGGAGGTGTCCGCGCGGCTGCAGGAGGAGCAGACGGGCCTCCTCGCCGGCCCGGCGCGGCCCGAGGGCGTCGCGACCGTCGCGTGGCTCGGCTACCGCACGCCCGACCTCACCGGCATCGGCTCGCTCGCCCTCGCGGAGGAGGGCGCCGTGCGGCTGGAGGCCGCGATCGCGGGCATCCGCGGGATGCGGCCCGACGCCCCGCCGCACCTCACGGTGATCGCCCACTCCTACGGATCGACCGCCGCGCTGATCGCGCTGTCACGCGGCCGCGCCCACGCGGACGCGCTCGCCCTGGTCGGCTCGCCCGGCGGCGTGGTCCGCGACGTGTCGGAGCTGGGCGTCCCGGCCGGCCGCGTGTTCGTGGGGGAGGCGCCGTGGGATCCGGTCGTGGGGTCGTCGTGGTTCGGCGCGGATCCCGGCGGCCCCGGCTTCGGAGCGCAGCCGTTCGGCGTGCGGGGCACGGGCGGCGCGGCGGGCGTGTCGGCCGACGGCGGACTCGCGGGCGTCGCCGGCCACAACGGCTACTTCGACCGCGGGACGGAGTCGTTCCGGAACCTCGCGCTCATCGGGATCGACCGGCCGGTGCTCGACGCCGTCGCGACCGACGCCCGCGGCCGGTAGGGGAGCGCGGCGGACTCAGCCGCGGCTGCGCTCGGCGTACTCGAGCCGCACGCCGTCGGCGCCGGACGCGACCAGGTGGCCGTCGTCCACGCGCCAGGAGCTGACCTGCTGGAGGTCGCGGAAGTACTCCGCCTCGATCCCGTCGTCCTCGCAGGGCAGGGCGCCCGGCGTGACGCCGGCGAGCATGCCGTCGCCCGAGCCGCGGATCGGGCCGGAGTAGTCGTTGCACGGGCCGCGGCCGCTGACCTCGCCGCCGCCGACCCGCATGGTGATGAGCGCGTCGCCGATGGCGAGCGCGCCGCCCGAGTCGCGGGCGTCGACGAGGTGCCAGTTGCCGCGCACGTCGCTGACGGGCGCGCAGCCGGCGAGGGGCACGAGGGCGAGCGCCGCGGCGGAGGCGACGAGACCGGCGCGGAGGCGGCCCGGGCGGACGGTGCGCGTGACGGCGGGCACCGCGCGGCGGGGAGCGGATCGACGGGGGGCGGGGATCCGGGCTGCGGTGGGCATGGGGGTCACGCTAATAGAATCTCCCGGTACCCCCGCACACAGTCCTTTGGAGACGCATGTCCGACACCCGGCCCGAGCACGCCGACGCGACGCGGGGGGACGAGAACCCCCCGGCGCCGACCCCCACGGAGCAGATCAGCCGGGAGCAGGTGCAGCACCTCGCGGGGCTCGCGCGCATCCGTCTGAGCGACGAGGAGATCGACACGCTCACGACCGAGCTCGGCCTCATCGTCGAATCGGTCGCGAAGGTCACCGCCGTCGCGGGGCCCGACGTGCCCGCCACGAGCCACCCGATCCCGCTGGTCAACGTGTACCGCCCCGACGTCCCGGGCGTGACGCTGACCACGGAGCAGGCCCTCCAGGGCGCACCCGAGCACGACGGATCCCGCTTCAAGGTGTCCGCGATCCTCGGCGAAGAGCAGTAGGAGCACCATGACCGACGACCTCACGCGCCTCAGCGCGTCCGCCCTCGCCGACCGCCTCGCCTCGGGCGACGTCTCCAGCGTCGACGCCGTGCGCGCCCACCTCGACCGCATCGACCATGTCGACGGCGACGTCCACGCGTTCCTCCACGTCTCCGGTGAGCGCGCGCTCGGGCGCGCCGCGGAGATCGACGCGCAGCGCGCGGAGGGCGCCGCCCTCGGACCGCTCGCGGGCGTCCCCATCGCCATCAAGGACGTGCTCTGCACCATCGACATGCCGTCCACCGCGGGCTCGCGCATGCTCGAGGGCTGGACCCCGCCGTACGACGCCACCGTCGTGCAGCGCCTCCGCGCCGCGGGCCTCGTGCCGCTCGGCAAGACCAACATGGACGAGTTCGCGATGGGCTCCTCCACCGAGCACTCGGCGTTCGGCGCCACGCACAACCCGTGGGACCTCGACCGCATCCCCGGCGGCTCGGGCGGCGGATCCGCGGCCGCCGTCGCCGCGTTCGAGGCCCCCGTCGCGCTCGGCTCCGACACCGGCGGATCCATCCGCCAGCCCGCGGCCGTCACCGGCTCGGTCGGCGTCAAGCCCACCTACGGCGGCGTCAGCCGCTACGGCGCCATCGCGCTGGCATCGAGCCTCGACCAGGTCGGCCCCGTGTCCCGCACGGTCCTCGACTCGGCGCTCGTGCACGACGTCATCGGCGGCCACGACCCGCGCGACTCCACGTCCCTCACCGACCGGTGGCCGTCCTTCGCGGACGCCGCCCGCGCCGGGCAGCGCGAGGGCGCCCTGAAGGGCGTCCGCGTCGGCGTCGTGAAGCAGCTCGACGGTGAGGGCTTCCAGGCCGGCGAGGCGCTCGCGCTCCTCGAGGAGGCCGGCGCCGAGATCGTCGAGGTGTCCGCGCCGAACTTCGAGCACGCCATCGCCGCGTACTACCTGATCCTCCCCGCGGAGGCGTCGAGCAACCTCGCCAAGTTCGACTCGGTGCGCTTCGGCCTCCGGGTGAACCCGCCCGGCGGCGGCACCGTCGAGGACGTCATGGCCGCGACGCGCGAGGCCGGCTTCGGCCCCGAGGTCAAGCGCCGCATCATCCTCGGCACCTACGCGCTGAGCGCCGGCTACTACGACGCGTACTACGGCAGCGCGCAGCGGGTGCGCACCCTCATCCAGCGCGACTTCGACGCCGCGTTCCAGCAGGTCGACGTGCTCGTCACGCCGTCCGCGCCCACCACGGCGTTCAAGCTGGGCGAGAAGCTCGACGACCCACTGGCGATGTACCTCAACGACCTCACCACGATCCCCGCGAACCTCGCGGGCGTCCCCGGCATCGGCCTCCCCATCGGGCTCGCGCCCGAGGACGGCCTGCCCGTCGGGATCCAGTTCATGGCGCCCGCCCGCGAGGACGCGCGCCTCTACACG
>Ga0265798_10005896_pt1 | contig 16276 bp, 20 predicted proteins | sample P3T30metagenome_FD_192430 | JGI IMG/M metagenome (GOLD analysis project Ga0265798, IMG submission 192430) | Plant litter microbial communities from East Loma Ridge, Irvine, California - P3 T30 | ecosystem: Environmental > Terrestrial > Plant litter > Unclassified | place: USA: California... | reverse complement strand
CAACAAGACCACCACCAGCGGCAAGGTCTACACCGACAACCTCAACCAGCTCGCCGACCGCGGCATCCCGATCTTCCAGTGGCTGCAGGACGAGTACAAGGTCTCCGCCGACGACCTATCCGACATGGTCCGCAAGGGCGAGGTCGACGCGGCTACCTTCCGCAAGGTCATCGAGGAGAACATCGGCGGCGCGGCACTCGCCTCCGGGAAGACCGTCCGCGGCGCGTGGGCGAACGTCGGCGCGTCCCTCGGCCGTCTCGGCGCGATGTTCCTCTCAGGAGCGGTCGCTGGCGCTCCCCAGCTCTTCACCTCCATCACGGGGGCAGTCGACCGCGGCACAGCTGCGCTGCAGCCCTACGCGGACGTCCTGAACGAGAAGGTCTCCGCGGGGATGGCCGCCCTCGCCGGGTGGATCGACCGCGTCGACTTCGGCAAGGTCATCGGCGGGGCCTCCGCGTTCGCCGGCAAGGTCCGCGACGTCTTCACCTCGCTCAGCAGCGGCGACACCGACACCGCCCTCGGCAGCGTCGGCGCGTCCCTGTCCAAGCTCACCCCGGCCTTCACCGCGTTCCGCGACCAGCTCCCGGAGCTCGGCGACTCCGCCGGCAAGCTCGCCGCGGCCGGGATCACCGTCCTCGCCGGCGTCCTCGGGTTCCTCGCCGACCACGTCGACACGATCGTCAAGTACATGCCGCTGATCGTTGCCGGCTTCATCGCCTGGCAGCTCGCCTCCCGGGCGACGGCCGCGGCCTCCGTCGTGCTCCGCACCGCCGAGCTCCTGGCCCTGCCGGTGCAGGTCAAGCGCAACCTGCTCCGCCTCGAAGCCGCGCGCCTCGAGTACGCGACCGCCCGCGCGACGACAGTCGCGTCCGGCGCGACCGGCATCAACACCGGCGTCACCAACCAGAACGCGTCCGCCCTCGGACGGCAGACCCTCGCGCAGCGCATCTCGGCCGGTGCGATGCGCGCCGGGGCGGTCGCGTCGTTCATCGGTGCCGGTGCTCTTCGCGTCTTCGGTGCAGCGGTCCGCTTCGCGATGGGCCCTGTCGGCATCATCATCACGATCATCGGCGCGCTCGTCGCCGGTCTCGTCTGGTTCTTTACCCAGACGAAGCTCGGCCAGTCCATCGTGCAGACCGTCTTCGCCGCGATCAAGGTCGCGGTCGCAGCACTCGGCGATGCCTTCATGTGGCTCTGGAAGAACGCGATCAAGCCCGCGTGGGACGGCATTGCCGCCGGGGCGACCTGGCTGTGGCAGACCATCCTGCAGCCCGCGTTCGCCGGCATCGGCCTCGCCGTGCAGACCGTCGGCGAGTTCTTCGTCGCCCTGTGGACGAACTACATCGCCCCGCCGCTCACCGCGATCGGCAACGCGGTCGGCTACCTCTGGAACAGCTGGATCTCCCCGATCTTCCAGCTGATCGGCGCGATCGTCGTCTGGGCAGCCAGGATCTTCGGCACGGCGATCTCCGCGATCGTCGGGCTCCTCGTCAACACCCTCGGCGTGGCCTTCAACTGGCTGTGGACCGGCGTCATTCAGCCCGTCTTCACCTGGATCGGCGCAGCGATCTCGGTCTGGTGGACCACGGTGTCGTCGATCTTCGGCTTCGTCGTCGGCTTCGTCCGGAACACCCTCGGTGCAGCCTTCACCTGGCTGTGGACCGGCGTGATCTCGCCGGTGTTCAGCTGGATCGGGTCGGCCGTCTCCGCCTGGTGGACAGGCGTCGTCCAGCCCGTGTTCGGTGCCGTGGTCGGGTTCCTTCGCACCACCCTCGGCCCGGTGTTCACCTGGCTCCGCGACACGATCATCCGCCCGGTCTTCTCCGGGATCGGCACGGTCGTCCGCGGGGTCTGGAACTCCTGGCTGAAGCCGGTCTTCGACAAGATCGCGGACATCGCGAAGGTCACCATCCCGGCGGCGTTCACGGTCATGAAGGACAGCATCGGCAAGGCGTGGGACGCCGTGAAGTCCGCGGTCAAGGCCCCGATCAAGTTCGTCGTCGAGACGGTGATCCAGAAGGGGATCATCGACAACTTCAACAAGGCCGCTGGCTTCTTCAAGACCAAGAAGCTGCCGAACGTCTCCCTCCCGAAGGGCTTCGCGACGGGCGGCTACACCGGCCCCGGCGGGAAGTTCGACCCCGCCGGCATCGTCCACAAGGACGAGTTCGTCTTCACCAAGGAGCAGACCCGCCGCATCGGCGTCGGGCGGCTCTACGACATCGCCCGGAACGGCTACGCCAAGGGTGGCCTCGTTACGGATGCCGGGAAGAACATCGCGTCCGGATGGGACTGGGTCGCAGGCAAGGCCGGCAAGGCGTGGGACTGGACGAAGAACGCCGCCGAGACCGCCAAGTCGGTCGTCTCCGACCCGATGGGCACCCTCGGCAAACTCGCGAAGGGGCTCATCGGCAAGATCCCCGGCGCGGGCGGAATGCTCGACATCGCGAAGGGCGTGGGTCAGAAGATCCTGTCCGGTGCGATCGAGAAGCTCAAGGGCATCGGTGACCTCGGTGGTCTGACTCCCTTCGGCGGGAACGGGAAGAACGGCAACCTCGCGTCGTCGGCACTCGGCAAGGCGCTCGGCTTCGCGCCGTGCTCCGGCGTCGGCGCTACCGGCGGGCTCATGCAGAAGGCTGCCGCCGCGGCGTGGAACACCGCCTACCGGGCTTCCGGCGGAATCCTCCGCCTCACGGAGGGCTACCGCGACCTCAAGGCGCAGGCGTACCGGTGGTCGCTGTTCAAGAGCGGCGGCAACCTCGCGGCCCCCGTCGGCACGTCCGTGCACGGCCTCGGCCGTGCAGCCGACGTCGCCGGCGTCCAGGACTGGCTCCGCGCGAACGGCGCGAAGTACGGCTGGGCGAACACGGGCCTCGGCTTCTCGCAGCGAGAGCCGTGGCACTTCGAGTTCAAGGGCATGTCGCAGCGGGTCCCGCAGCTCGCCAGTGGCGCGTACATCTCGCGCCAGCCCGGCGGCTCGCTCGTCACCGTCGGCGAAGGCCGCTACGACGAGGCCGTGGTCCCGCTCACCCCGGGCATCAAGGAAAACCTGCTCGGCGACCGCCGTCGGGGACAGCGTGACGCGCCACTGATCGAGGGTCTGACCCTCGTCTCGAGCGGGTCCGTCAAGCACGACCTCGACGAGGTCGACCACTGGCTGAGCTCGCTCGACCGGGGAGGACGGAACAGGTGAGCAAGAGCTGGCAGATCGACTGTGGGTCGGACGGGATCATCCTGTTCGGCCCGCAGTCGTCTCGGTACCCGTTCGCGATCGCACCCGAGCTCGGGGATCCCGACCGTGAGACGCAGGACAGTTCACTGCCCGGGATTGACGGCACCTTCTTCGGCATCGACACCACGGCGGGACAGACCATCGCGTTCGGCCTGACCGCGGTCGGCGAGACCGACGAAGAAGCCCGGCAGCTGTACGCGGCGCTCCGCCGGGTGTGGCGAGCAGACAGCATCCGCTCGACACCCGGTGCGATGGCGAAGCTCACGCACCCATCCGGCCGGTCGACGTTCGGAAGGCCTCGCCGGTTCACCCCGGCGTTCTACCCGGACGCCGCCGGCGCGATCGGCGCGACGCTGGACTTCGCCACCAGCGACGACCTCTGGTACGACGAGCCGGACTACCTCCGGGTGCCGCTGGCGGTCTCGCAGTCCGGCGGCCTCGTCGAACCGCTGGTCGAACCGCTCGTCGCCTACGGGTCCACCACGGCGGCCAACACGTTCACCGTCAAGGGCGAGATGCCCACCTGGCCGGTCATCACCATCGAGGGCCCCATCGTCAACCCGACGGTCGAGGTCACCGGTCGGTTCCGGTTCACCGCGGCAACCTCGCTCCGGTACGACGAAACGCTCGTCATCGACACCCGGCCCGGCCGGCAGAGCGTCCTCCGCAACGGCACTCAGATCGCCGCGCTCACCCGCTCGTCGACGCTCCTGCCCGACGCGTCCCTGCCGCCCGGCGACTACACCCTCCTGCTCTACGGCTCGTCGTCGTCCGGCGCGCCGACCGCGCGCGCCGACTGGCTCGCCGCCTACCCCACCCCGTGAGAAAGGTGCCCACATGGCGCTCGATGGTGTCCCCTGGTTCATCGGCGGCGAAGCCCAGCACGGCGGAGACGCGGCCCGGATGCTCGCCTACCTCGCCACCGGCGGCCGGCAGGGCGTCGCATCGCCGACCGACCTGAAGGTGTCTGCGCTGTCCGTCCCCGGTGCCGGCGCGCGCGTCGCCGCCGGCGGCGCATCGGTACTCGTCCGGAGTCTCCCGCAGGAGGCGTACACGGTTCGGAACCCCGTCACCGACCTCGACCAGGTGAAGTTCGCCTCCACCGGTTCCGCCGCAGGCCGCTCCGACCTGGTCATCTGCCGAGTCGACAACCCGAACCTCGACAACAACGCCCCCGCCCCGGCAGACCCGCAGAAGGGGCCCTACACGAAGTTCGACGTCATCCCCGGCGTCCCGGCCGGCACCCGGTCCCTGCTCGAGCTCGACCAGTACAAGGGCCTGTCCGCGATCGCGCTCGCGCGCGTCGACATCCCGAAGTCGACGCAGACGATCACGAACGCGATGATCACCGACCTGCGGTCGCTGGCGAACCCGCGCGGCGACCGCCAGGTGCTGTTCGGCACCGCGGACCCTGGCAACCCGCTGACGTCGTCGACGTTCACCGCCTGGCCGACGAAGAACACGTACGACATCGACATCCCGTCGTGGGCGACGCACATCATCGCCCGCCTCGAGTTCATGGGCGGCCAGACTGCCGCGAGGGCATCCGGATCGCTCCGGCTCATCCTCGGCACCTCGACCGCGTTCGGTGAGTACAACTACAACTACGCCGCCCAGGGCGGCCAGGCCCGGCAGATGGTCGTCGTTGCGGGCGAGATGGCGCTGCCGGCGGCTCTCAGGGGCACCACGACGTCGCTGCGGATCTCCGGCCTCCGCTCGGGCGGCGACGGCAACCTCTTCACGGTCGACGACACGTACTACCTCGCGGACGTGCAGTTCGTCGAACGGCTGTCCTGATGCAGCGGGTCATCATCCAGCGGGCCAGCACCCGCGAAGTGCTGACGTACGACTTCCGCGGGCTCAGCTTCAGCACGGTCACCCGTGAGCTCTCCGCGGTCGGCACCATGCCCGTCAGCGTCAAGGCGGCGCAGGGGAAGAGCATCGCGTCCGATGGGCGGCCGCTGTTCGACGAGTGGGGCACCATCATCACTCTCGACGACGACGGGCAGATTCGGTTCCGCGGCCTCGTCACCGAGCTCGAGTACGCCGGCCCCGAGTGGAAGCTGACCGTCTCCGCCCTCCCGACCGTCCTGTACGGCTGCCCCTACGACGACGCGCCCTACTACGGGGCCGAGGTCGACCCGGCATCGATCGTCCGGAAGCTCGTCGCGCACGCGCAGTCGTTCCCGGACTCCGACCTCGGCATCACGGTCGTCGGGTCGACCCCGGTCAAGGTGGGGTCGTTCTCCACGCAGCGGCGCATCGAGGCCGAGGCGTACTACGACGAGAAGGTCCGCGACTACAAGGCGGAGAACAAGACGCTGCAGGCGCTCCGGAAGGTCGTCGCCGCCACCCGGAAGACGGCAGCCTCGCAGCGCAGCACGCGTGCGGGCTCGTCGAAGGACCTGTCGGCCGCGAAGAAGGACCTCACGGCCGCCAAGCGGGCGCAGACGGCCGCGGAGAGCGCGCTGAAGGCCGCGCAGAAGACGAAGGACTCGGCGAAGATCGCCGCGGCGCAGGCCGCGCTGACGGCCGCGAAGGCCGGCGTCACCTCGGCGGCCGGCACCGTGAAGGCTCGGCAGGACGCCCTCGACGGACGCGACGACACCCTGACCGCCACGAACGCGCGCATCAAGACGCAGCAGGCCGCAGTCGACGCGCAGGCCGCGATCGTGAAGACGATGAAGGAGCGGAAGGACAAGGCGTCCGAGCTCAAGAGCGCTGCGCAGCAGGCGGAGTCCGAGGACGGCGGCGCGTACGCGCTCGAGGCGTGGGAGGCGCAGGACTGCGGCCGGCTCATCGACGACCTCGCGAAGGACGCCCCGTTCGACTGGGTCGAGGAGCACTACTGGTCCGGCGACCTCCCGCAGACCCGGATCCGGATCGCGTACCCGCGCACCGGCCGGCGGCTGTCGGGCGACTCCGACCCGACGTTCCAGCAGGGCGTGAACATCACTGTGCAGCTGCAGCCCACCACATCCGGCGGCGACTTCGCGAACACGGTGTTCGGGATCGGTGCCGGCGAGGGCGCGGGATCCGTCCGCCGGCTGATCTCGAAGCGCGACGGCCGCGTCCGCCGCGTCGCCACCCTGCAGTCGAAGGACATCAAGTCGAAGCAGGAGATGGTCACCCGGCTGCAGGCAGAGCTCGTCGCCCGGCAGCAGACCCTCGCCGTGGACTCGATCACCGTCGCCAACCACCCGAACAGCCCCCGCGGGACGTACGGGCTCGGCGACGACATCTACGTCCAGGGCCGCGTGCCGCACTACGGCGAGTTCGGGCTGTGGCACCGCATCGTCGGCCTCACCGAGAAGACCGACGGCACGACCGAGGTCAGCCTGCAGCTGACCGACTCATTCACGTACGGAGCAGGAGTCGACTGATGAACGGACCCGAGAAGGTCGCCCGCCGGCTGCACGACATGCAGACCAAGATCGACCGCGTCGGGTCCGCTTCACAGCTCGGGAACACCACGATCGGCGGCGAGACCGCTGTCGCCGTCGCCGACGTGGTCACCGAGTCCGTCGTGACGAACGATGCCCTCCCCGACGTGCAGGAAGACGTCGCCGACGGCAACGAGGGCGTCTCCGACCTGAGCGCCCTGTTCGACTCGTTCGACGAGGACATGGACGCCAGGTTCGAGAACGCCCGCGCCGAGCTCGACGACAAGGCCGCCGACATCGAGGCGTCGATGACCGAGATCGACGAGACCTTCAGCACCCAGTACGAGGGCCTGTCCGAGGACGTCGACACCGCCATCCGCGCCGCCGGCGACGCCAGGACCGAGGCGGAAGCGGCATCCGATGCAGCTCTCGCAGCGGCGGGGCTCGCCGCGTCCAAGGGCGAGACCATCGTCCAGGTGTCGCCCCCGTCCGGGTCGCGAGCGAACACCGCGAACCTCTGGATCGACATCTCCACGAATGCCGACGGCATCCCGAAGAACCAGCCCAACCGGTACAACCCGGACACTGCGAAGTGGGAACCGATCACCGACGCGCAGACCGTCGCCGCCGCGCAGGCCGCGGCGACCGCGGTTGCGGCGGCGCAGGCAGCGAAGGACGTCGCCGCGCAGGCCAACGCCGCGGCCGCCGTCGCGCAGCAGACAGCGTCCGACGCGAACACCGCAGCACTCACCGCCGCGGGCATCGCGAACGGCAAGGGCAAGGTCATCTACCAGGCGTCGAAGCCCACGGGCTCGAACGCTGCCGTCGGGAACCTCTGGATCCGCTCGAGCGACAACACCCCGTGGGCGTTCGACACGTCCTCCTCGGACTGGGTGCAGGTCACCGACAAGGCCGCCACCGACGCAGCCGCGGCGGCCGCCGCGGCGAACCAGGCAGCGGTCGCAGCGGCGAACGCCGCGAAGGCAGCACAGGCCACCGCGGACAGCAAGCCGCTCATCCTGTACTCCTCGACCGCCGGCCCGTCCGGCACCGCCCCCACCGGCACCATCTGGTTCCTCTGGGACAGCGCGAAGAACATCGTTGGGCAGTGGCTGCAGTCGGGCACGCTCGCAGCCCCGGTGTGGACGCCGCAGCAGATCCGGTCCGAGGTCATCGCGAACCTCGACGTCGCCAAGCTCACCGCGGGCTCGGCGGCGATCGCGGACCTCGTCGCACAGAAGATCGCCGCGGCGACGGGGAACTTCCAGACCGTCAACGTGTCGAACCTGTTCGTCACGTCCGGCGCGACAATGGCACAGGCGACGATCGACTTCCTGTTCGCCAACGTCGTGCAGGCGAAGAAGATCACCGCCGGGATGATCGACGTCGACTCGCTCAGCGGCATCACCCTCACCGGTGCAGTCGTGCAGTCGTCGGCGACCGGCAAGCGTGTGGTCCTGTCGAACAACCGACTGAACTTCTACGGCGTCGACGGGTCGACCGCGGTCAGCGCCGGCGTCATCGAGGGCCTGCCCAACGGTGCGGCCGGCGGTTTGATCAACATCGCCTCGAACACCGGCGGCACCTCGTTCTGCCAGCTCGGCACCCGGTACCTGCCCACCAGCGGCTCCGTCGGGATGTACGCCGACACGGCATGGCTCGACGCACTCAGCGTCCGGTCGCTCTTCAACGTCAGCACCGGCGCGAAGATCGACCTCGACGACACCGGCAAGGTGTACCCGTCCATCGCCAACGGCAACGCGGACTCGAACGATCCGCCGTGGGTGCGCCGCCGGTACGGGTGGATCACCTTCGGCGGCAAGATCACGCCGACCGCGCAGAACCAGATCGCGGTCAACGCGATGAACGCGAAGTACCAGCCGCCAGCAGCGTTCAACTGCTGGGTCGATCGTGACGGCACGGGCAACCCCGCCCAGTGGCGACTCACCATCAGCGCGGCCGGTCGCATCACCATGGTCGGCCCGAACGGCAGTCAGGGATCGACATCGGGTGCGCTGCACCTCGCCGGCATCCCCGCCTACCTCGCCGCCGACGTCTAGCCGAAGGAGCTCGCACGTGACCGAAGCCAACCCCGCAGTCGCAGCCCTGCAAGCGCAGTACCTGGCCTCCCGCCAGGAAGCGTCTTCCTGCCGGACCACGGCCGCGCAGTACGAGAGTCGTGCCGTCGCAGCCGAGGAGGTCGCCACCTCGCTCGCCACCGCGATCGCCAGCCTCGGCGGCGTGGTCCCGGTGTTCCCGCCGGCCGCTGACGCGGACGAAGAGGACTTCCCCTCGACGCCGCCACCGCCGACCGACACTCCGCCGCTTCCCGAAGAGGGCAGCTGACACCCTCCCATCCAGGCCGTCCTCCGGGGCGGCCTTCGCCGTTCCAGGAGCCCCCATGAAGTGGAAGTTCAGCAGCATCTACAGCGTCGGCCCGTCGTCGTACGGGGACCGCCGCGGCATCGAGCAGTTCGTCACCAGCGCCCGTGTAGCGCTGCAGGTGCTGACCGTGATCGTCAAGTTCAACACCTACCTCCGGCAGAAGGGCCGCACCGGCTCCCTGTCGGTGAACGAGGCGAAGCGCACGCGGCCCCGGCAGTCGTACCTGTGGGCAAACCGGTTCGTCCTCGGTGTCGTCGTGGCAGCGCCCTTCACCTCACCGCACGACGAGGTGAACCACGGCAACGCGATCGACTTCGGCATCACCGAGGACGACGGCTCGAACCGCGCCCTCAGCCCGGACGAGTTCACCGTGCTGCACAACATCGTCGCCGCGCACGGAGGCACGTGGACCGGCGTCCACTTCGGCGAGCCGTGGCACCACGAGATGGCGACCGTCGCCGAGAACGAGCTGCCCTACTTCGACGCTCGCGAACGGCTGACCGGCGCAGTGCCGGCGGCCCCCAAGCCCGACCCCATCCCCGAGCCGGCCGTCGTGCCGGACCCTGTCCCTGAGGAGGACGACATGCAGAAGGTGAAGTCGAAGGAGACCGGCAACCGGTACGTGATCTGGTCTCGCGACCTGGACACGATCCGGAAGACGGACCGGAACGCCGAGGAGAAGGCCAAGGCCGTCTCGCAGGCCGCAGGCACCGCGTTCGTCGAGATGTCCTCGGCGCGCATCAAGCTTCTGCTCGAGATGCTGGACGGTCGCGTCGACGCCGCGAACGCGTCCGACAAGGCGATCGTGAAGCGCGCGGTCACCGAGGCGCTGCGAGCGGAGGCTGCAGCATGACCGGCGAGCACGAAGCCGTGAAGGTCAAGACCGAGCCGATCTGGTACCCGTGGCAGCGCGCCATCCGCACCGCCGTGCAGGTGACGATCGCGTTCCTCGTCGGCCTCGGCGGCTCCGTCGCGCTCCTGCAGGCCACCGCGCCGCAGGTGCTCGCCGCGGTCGTCGACGTCCTCCCGCCGGCCGCGTACGCGTGGCTCGTCGGCGCGTTCGCATTCGTCATCGCGCTCGCCACGACCCTGTCGAAGCTGATGGCGATCCCGGTGATCAACTCCTGGCTCACCCGCCTCGGTGCCGGTTCCGTCCCGCGAGCGATCGCGAAGGAGCAGGCCGCCGCGACGTCGACCGAGCTGCAGCCCGCAACGCACGAGCCGACGGCCGTCGACTACCGCACTGAGCAGGGCGGATGAGGGACGGCGGCGTGAAGACCATCTGGTCGAAGGATGCGCTGCCCCTCGTCCCGCCGCGTTTCCGGAGCATCTACCGGTACCTGCTGCCCGGCATCGACATCGGTGTAGCCGGCTTCGGCCTGTGGTCGCTGCTCCTCGGGTCGAAGATCGTCGGGGACTTCACCGTCCCCGTCTTTCTCGTCGCTTGGGCCAGCATGATCCTCGCCGGCGCGGTCGGAGCACTCGTGTCCCTCGCGATCATGAACGACCGCGTCGAGCTGATCGGCCGGATCATGGTCGAGCTCGGCCTGGCCGTGTACGCCGTGCTGACCGTGGCGTACATCCTCCGGGGCAACGTCACCAGCACCCTCACCCTCACCCTCGTCGGGATCCGCATGTACGCATCACTGTGGCGGATCTTCGACATCATCGGGGAGATGGTGCGGGAGGAGAGATCCCGCGCAGCGCCGCGGCCACCGAACGGCAGGGGTGCATGAGCGACCAGGTCATCACCTCGATCGTCGTCGCGATCTCCGCCATGTTCGGTGCGTTCATGGCGTACCTCGGTATCCGAGCCAGGGTCCGCTCCGCTCGAGCTGAGCCGGTGCAGGAGGAGGACGAGCGGATCGCGGTCGGGAAGGCGCAGATCGCCGCCGACCCCGACGGCTGGGCAGACCGCGTGCTCCGCTCGAACGAGCAGCTGCTGACCCGTGTCGAGGCGGCGGAGAAGCGCGCGGCTGCGGCGGAGAAGCGCGCCGACGAGGTGCAGGGTGCGTTCGACACGTTCAAGCGCGAGGACCGCCAGCGGCAAGGCGCACTCGCGCGGTGGCTCGGCCGCATCATGGCCGACTGGGGCGTGGCCGACGACATGCCCTACCCCGAAGGGCGCGACGCTGAGATCCTCGCCGACATCATCCCTTTTGCCCTCGAGGCTACCCAGCCCAGACGGCCACCCCGCCCGCGCCCAGGGTGACCTTCGGCGAGCGCCACCAGAACGAAAGAAGCCCCCACCAGATCACTGGTGGGGGCTTCTTCGTGTTTGGCTAGGCAGAGACCAGAACTCGGGACTGCGCTCGCAGTTCGGCCCAGGGGCTCATGACGAGTTCGTGGAGCTGCTCGTCGGTCATGGACAGCATTTCATCCGCCAGCTTTACCCTGACGGCTTCGATAGATGCGTTCGTCATGTGTCTCCTCAAGCTTTGGGTGCGATGGACAGCCATCGTCCCGCGAGTGTAGCTGACCATCCTGATCGATCTCCACTGTTCCAAATGGTCTCGAGTGAGCTAAGGATGTCGAGCATCTGGCTTGTTCGTCCGTAGATCTTGATCTCGTCGACGCCGCTGCTAATCCCGTCGGCGATCATCAAAACGAAGGCGGCGGCGTACAGTTCCACGACCTCTCGCTTGATGAGAGGATCACGGTCGACTGTCCAGAAGTGCGGACTGGCGTAGATCTTCAACATCTTCGACAGACGTCCTCGCCGCGCTGTAATGACTTCGAGGATCGCTCCGGTCACACCGGTGTCGTCGTCCACGAGCTCCATCGCGTGAGCATCGTTCTCGGTGGGCGTCAGGTGGGTTGCGCACCAGTCGAAGACAGCAGCGAGTTCCACGGTGAACTCGTCTTCGCCAGCGAGCGTCCTCCAGTCGGCGGCGACGTCGAACAGCCTGCCAGCTGTCATGGGCCTGAGGTGGTAGTCCGTCACAAGCGGCTCCTGAGTTCGTGTGGTCGGGTAGTGGCGAAGAACGCGGAGTCGAGTCCGGCCATCCGCGGAATTATGGCAGACGCGAGGACAGAAGGGTCCACCCCCGAAGCAGGGGCGCAGCGGCCACCACGTGTACAAACGAGAGCCCCGCAGACCTTCACGGCCTGCGGGCCCATTTCGTCGTTGCTGGGTGGGTTAGGAGGCGGTGGCTTCGACCGATTCCATGCCGTCGGCGGGCATGACGGTGACGCGCCATGCTGAGTCGATCGGCTGGCTGAAGGCGACGACTCCGGTGCCCTTCGCGCCGGGCTGCAGTTCGAGCATGGCGTGCTCGTTGTAGGCGTCGATGAGGGCGTTGTACTTCTCGACGTCGTCGCCGGCGGCGTCTTCCCACTCGGAGAAGGCGTCCTCGAGGGGGACGCTATCGACCTGCTCACCGTCCTTCGTGATGACGGTGATGCCGTACATGTTGAGCGTCTCGGTGCCGTTGGTGTTGTCGAGGGTGACCGGGACGAGGGTGACTGCGTCGCCGTTCACGCTGGCGCGCGCTGCTTCGATCGGCGCGACGGCGGGGTCCGTGGTGTCGCCGTCGAGCGTGAACGTGCCGGTCGCTCCCTGGTAGTCGAACGTCCACGTCTTGTCGACGTTCTCGACGGGGGTCGCCTTGGTCTCGGTTGGGGCGGACTCGACCTCAGCGGACGAGCCGCCGGCGGTCTCGGATCCGGACGAGCTGCAGCCGGCGAGGCCGAGGGCGAGCGCGAGGCCCGCTGCGGCGATGATGTGCTTCTTCACAGTCCGAGCATAGGTCGCCTTCCGTTCGGGCTGTCTACCCCCGTTCGGGCAGCGGATCAGAACAGCCGGAACGAGAAGCCCTTGCCGAGTCGGATCGTGACGTGGCCCTTCGATGAGACCGAGATCGGCCCCTTGCGCGCCGACGCGGACACCCCGCGCCCTGTCACGTTCAGGCGGACGCCGCGGCCGAGCTTCTTGCTGCGGCGGAAGAGGAGCCCCATCAGCGCTTCGCCCCTCGCTCGAGCACGCCGAGCATCTCATCGCACAGCCAGGTCGCGGTCGACAGGCCCTTGCGGACGGTCACGAGGATCCGTGCCGCTTGGTCCGCGCGCGTCGGTCGCATCAGGTCAGTCGTCTCACTCATCGTCGTCCACCTCGTTCGCTGCCTTGATCCACGCGTCGAGCGCGGGCCTGCTGATCTTCGCGTCTGCCGCGACGTCCGTCTTCCGCTGGCCCTCATCGACCGCCGCGACGACGGTCGACCGGAACCGCTTCTGCTCGTCGTCGAACCGCCGGCGCGCGGCCGCCACGTCAGTCGGCACGGCGCACCTCCTGCCGAACCGACAGGACGGACACCACGGCCCACCCCGCCCACAGCGCGAGCATGATCGGCCAGTACCGACCGGCGACGACGGACGCGGCCGCCATGACCCCGCCGACGACGGCTGCGGACTGCGCCGCACGGGTGTGCATGATCCTCTTCACTTGGTCCTCCTTCCACGGAGGGGCTGCGCGTAGAATCCCCGGAGCGGGTGGCCCGAGGCAGTATCAGTGCTTCGGGCCACCCTTTCTTACTTCCGGTGTCGTGCCTTGCGGTTCCGTCTCATCCCGCCAAGCCACTCTGTGACCTGGACTGTGAACGAGAGCGCCGCGATCACGACTGCTGCGATTCCAATCGCATCCCCTCCTCTCTGTTGTTGTAAGATTAGTTTACACGACTTCCGCACTGTGTCAACAATTTATTGGCTCTTGAGCTGGCAGTGCACACGCTCGAACCAGCGAAGTGCGCTCTCGATTGACTCGACCACGCGCGCGCCCTCAAGGTGGGAGACGTACAGGGCGTCCTGTCGCTCAGCGTCCCCCATGTGCCGCGTCCCGACCCAGGACTCGTTGATCTCCGAGAGCGGCCGGTACGCCAGGTGCTGCCACGTAAGCGGAAACCGCAACGGCCAGGCAATGCCCTCCGTGGGAACCGCAGCGACCACAGCGCCGTGCATCACGGCATTGCGAGCCAAGCGCAACGCCGGGAGAAGCCGCCCGTCGTCATCGGCGTCCCTCATGGCTTCGTGCCCCGGCGACACCCGTCGAAGGTGCTCGTCCAGAGAGCACGCCCAGAAGAGGCCGGAGCCGAGGGCCACGTTGCCTCCGACCGCATCGTTCGTCGAGTTCAGTACCTCGACCGAGGCGCGGAGCGCTTGCCGGGTCATGGCGGAGAAGTCGCTCGTCGTCATGAGTGCCGATCCTGCCCGGCTCGCACGGCATCTCGCCACACCCAAGCGCAGTCCGCAGCCTGCCCGTGCCCCCACTCGACGAGCACGGCGCGATCCGTGTACGCGATCGCGCGCGCCTCGACCTAGAGGATCCGGTCGGGAAACTGCACCCAGGCCAGCACCGGGTCTGGGGGAGCGACGTCGTAGTCCGGGCCGCCGCGTGCCACCTCGGGGAGCGAGAACGCCGGACCGAGTGCCCACCGGTCACGCCGTCGTCGCGCCATCAGTCCCGCCGTGGCTTGAGCGTGCGCCGCGTCACCGACGCCAGCGGCACCCATGCGCGCTGCAGTCGCCCCTGCCATGCGATCTCCACGTACACGGCGTCCTCGGACCGGGCGACCGCGAACGCCTTGACCTGCTCGAGCACGCCGATCTCCTCGAACCGCAGCCGCGACACCCACACGGGCTCCGGCGCGCCGAGCTGTGCCGGCTCGCCGATCTCGTCGACGGGCAGCGACTCGGCCGCGTAGATCGGGACGTCCTGGTGCTCGGGCGGTGCCCAACGGTCCTCGCTCATGGCGAGCAGTGTCCCCGACGCCGCCGACAGCGCCGAGCTTCACTTCGGCGGAATGAAGCCATCCGCTTCACCGCACCTCGCGCAGACCCGATCATCCTCAGGGTCGAGGCCAGCGGGGACCCAGACGTGCGTGCACTCCACGCCGCCGACGCTACCGCTCGAGCGCCGGCAGGACGTGCGCCATCGTCTGCTGCATGATCGCGGCGAGCTGCGCATGCGCCTCGGGGACGAGGTGCCCGTACGTGTCGACGGTCGTCGTGATCTTCTCGTGGCCGAGCTGAGCCTGCACGTAGGGGAGCGGGACGCCTCGGGCGATGAGCCAGGAAGCGTGCGTGTGGCGGAGGTCGTGCGGGGTCGGGCGCTTCCCGAGCGGAGTGAGCCCGGCATCCGCGCAGCGCTCGCCGTCGTTGGCGGCCGCGACGGCACGGTCCCAGATGCGCGCCTTGAACGAGGCGTACCAGAGGCGTCCGCCGTTCTGCATGCCCTGGAACAGCAACGTCGACCCCTCGCCGTCGAGCGGGAGGAACGCGACGATCTCGGCGAACAGCGCGACCGTGCGGCGACCCTTCTCCGACTTCGGTGGGCCGAGCAGGCCGCCCTTCTTCCACGCCTTCGTCACGCGAGCCGTGGGCGGCGCGACGTCGAGGTTGACGTCGCGCTTCTCGAGCGCCGTGGCCTCCGACCAGCGCGTGCCGGATCCGACGAGGAACGCGACGAGCGGCTTGTAGTAGGCCGGGACGAAGTGCAGGAGCACCGCGAACTCGTTCGGCGTCAGGAAGACCGCCTCGTGCTTCTGTCCGCGCGAGAGCCGCGCGCCACGCGCCGGGTTGTCCGGACGGTGCTTCGCCTCGATCGCGGCGCTCAGGACGGCGGAGAGCAACGAGTGGTAGTTGCGGACCGTCTTCGCCGAGACCAGGCCGTTCGCCTTCCGCGAGCGCGCCGACGGCTGCGCCTCCTGCCAGGCGATCCACCGGCCGATGTCCTGCTTCGTGATCGCGTCGACGGGGATGTCGCCGAGGATCGGGTTGAGGCTGCGGTCGGCGATCGCGCGGTAGCCGGCGCGGGTACCGGGCTCGATTCCGGTGAGGATGCCGGAGGACTCGTCGAGGTAGGTGGCGACCCACTCGCGGAAGGTGGGGACGCCGGCGGTGCGCTCCTGGCGGCTCTCCCACACGCTGACCGCGGCGGTCGCGCCAACTCGGTCGATGAGGTCGGCGAACTGCTGTGCGCCGCGGGGATCCGCGAACGACTTCGAGCGCATCTGCTTGTCGATGCGGTACTGGACGCGGAACGACACGGAGTCGTCGGAGCGTCGACGGGCCTGGATGCTCGCCATGCGATGCCTTTCAGATCAGGCATCCGCAGTGAAACTACGAAGCGGATGTAGCCCCATATGTAGCCGGAACCTCCGACATGGGCCTACATCCGCTTCGTTACTGGGGTGAATAACGGGTCTCGAACCCGCGACCTCCTAGACCACAACCAGGCGCTCTACCAACTGAGCTATATCCACCATGTTCGAACCGGCGGACC
>Ga0265798_10005893_pt1 | contig 16285 bp, 15 predicted proteins | sample P3T30metagenome_FD_192430 | JGI IMG/M metagenome (GOLD analysis project Ga0265798, IMG submission 192430) | Plant litter microbial communities from East Loma Ridge, Irvine, California - P3 T30 | ecosystem: Environmental > Terrestrial > Plant litter > Unclassified | place: USA: California... | reverse complement strand
GCCAATGTTGAATTCTACGCAGTTTCCATTGTCTGGCGGGTGTGGTTGGTAAGTAAACCTGTCGCCGAGAAAGTGTCACATATGACGGGTCACGCTTACCGATCAATGTGGCGAACGTAGCTCCGTATGGAGTACACGTCTTCTCATCTCGTGTGAAGACTAGCTGTATCTGATCATATGGGCTGTCTTCGACTTTGGCCCAGAAGGGCGTTCCTTCCGGAAGCGATATCGGGTTGCAGCCAAAGCCACCCGGTTGGCCGTTGGCGGTGGCCTCGAACGTGTAGAGACATACGTGATCAATTTTGATGAGACAGTCTCTGTCGGAGTAGTAGCCCCAGTCCGCAGAGTAAATCTGCCCATCTGCGAATGTGGGCCCGCAATTGTCTTGGCCAAGGTTATCCTGGCGTTGCACGAGGGAACCGCAGATGGAAGGGGCAGCAGAAGCGCGTGAGGTGAGCACTGCGAGGCGGCTGAGGAATGAACAGGAGGGTGATGCTTGGTGTCTAAGGGGATGCAGTGAGCGAAAGAAGGGGTTGAACGAGTGGATGAGATGATAAAGATGAGACCAGTGGGATAGACGTGGTTATATCTATGGCATTCGGTGCCTTTTTGTGTTCGGTACGGATGATGTTGTTCCCATTGAAATGTCGAGGCGTGCGGATGCAAATGGAGTACTAACTTGTGCATGCAGAATCCCGTACGACGCATAGTATGCACTAAGCTATAGACATTGGGTACTGCAAGACTTACATTGCCACGCTGTATAGTTGCAATAACAGAAGGGAACAGCTCATTCCTAGAAAAATCTTCCAATGAGACTTTCTAAGGTTTCCGGTTCGGGAGAAGTATAGCCGAGCAAGGTCAGGCCTTGAAAAGCGGATGAGGATCTATCCGAAGGATAGCGTACCGGTCGAAGTTGGAAAGAACAACAATCGAATGGTCCAACAGCAGCAGGGTACTTTACCACAGCCCTGGGTAACCTCTTCCACATGTCGCGCTACAGCCCCTTTGTCGATCAAAACCGCTATCGTGAAGGATCACTAGGTTGTGTTTAATGTGTTTCTAACCTCGCGTGCGGAAACCCTTACCGCACGCTGCATGAGCGTGTACTATGAAATACCGTAGTTCTAGGCTTGGCCATTATCACTTCCCGAAATAGCTAGGTGAATCAGTACCATCCACTAATTGAATTGATATGGACGATGTGTCGATCTGTGGGGGGATAGTGCCCGACGACTTGTGTGGGCTATGCTGATGCGTATCGCAAAGTAGCAATCCTGGCAGTGGCACTTTTGGCGTTGTCCTGGTCAAAGCGACACTTGAGTCCAGCATGAGATCCAAGTATTGCAGTTGCTAGTGTGGCGGACTCCACACAATAGGCGTTCAGCAGTCATTGCAGTCCCGACACCAAAAAGCAAACAATACCCACGCACCTTTGTTGTGGCCAAAGCTGCAGATTTGTGCTTCAAGTATGGATGTTTAGGGTCGAAGACACAAAGACTTCATCTTTTCGATAACGTTGAAGCCTGGCGCTTCTTTTTAGTTGAAAGTAATGCACTCACTATATCATATGTCCTCGTCCTTCGGCATTCGGGGCAGTGTCCTTGAGAAGCGGTCAAAGTCTCGATCAAGCACCGACACAATCACATGCATGTTGTAGTTCCGGGAGGGGCCACCCCGGTGCAGCTCCCGGACCATCGTTCCTGCCTCTCCGGCATTGTCGGTTGATCCTCCAATGCCTCCATGTTCCAGACGTGATGGAGAGATGTATTTACCAGCCACATTGTGATTTCATTCAACTACCATCAATTTCATCCCAGCCACATTAGTTCTCCGCCACTGCCAATGATGGCAGAAAAGAGGCTGACACTACAAGTACAGTGTGCAAACCAACCCCCTCAATTGTACACCAGTCTTGGCATTCGACGGCGCACGACATTCCGCACTCAGGGCGCGTCCCGGATAACAAGCTCTGTCTAAATCGGGAATCTAGCCCAACTCGCTCGATCATGTGATGACCCGAGAGCCAGACTAGACCAGTGACTAAATACGGAAGCCGCCCTGTTGGACAGCAGGATGACTGATTCCAGGCCTACACAGAGGTATGACGTTGTTAGTTCTCCAACCTCTCTGATCTGGCGCTACGTAATAGAGGGGTACATCTGAGTGTTTTGGGTTCTATTTCAATCTCCTGGACCTTTTCTGTATATGCTTGTTGGGATATTCATTTATACAAGCTACTTCCTGTCGTCCTCGTAACCCACTCCACATACCCCTCCGGATATAGCAGCCACCATGAGGCCTACCACTCTCTTCCAGGCAACTCTCTTCGCTCTCTCCACATCAGCACAAAATAACAGTCTCGCTCTACCGGCGATTGGTACTCTGAAACCAGGCATCGGAAGCACACCCGAAGCACTCCAAGTGAGCGAGGATGTCGGCCGGTATCCAGATGATACGGAGCTGGTAACCTTTTCCCGCATGCACAACGGCACGCGGGAAGAGTGGTCATGGCGGATCAACGTCACCAACGTCCCTGTGTCAAATCAAATCAGCCAACTGGGCATGGAGGGGGCGGACTCGTCCGACAGTCACCAAGTTGTCAATGTACAGTGGCAGTTGGGATGGCCGAACGATAAAAACACCAGTTTGCAGCAGTACCTCGCCCAGAAGAATACAAAGGCGTCCTTTGGCGCTATGATATCGAACAAGCCTACGAATGTCACAAACAAGTACAAAAACGAAGATAGTGGGGATTGCATGCCCCTGTTGGGTGAGCAGTGTGTGCAATCGCTCACACAAGCTGCATCAAAAGGCGATGCTATTCATTTCGACGGGCTCGAGGGCTGCGCGGATACTCTGGAACTCCAAGGAGATGGTCAAGTGCAGAGCAGTACCTCATGGGGTTAGACACTTCCACTCGCTCCAAGAGCTTGCATTCGCTAACAAATTATGTAGTCATTGACCCCGCAAGTCCTGTTTATTCGAACAGCTCCGATACAAGCGTGCTATATCACAACGACACTTTGCTCTATCGAACCTCGGACATTGCGCCAAACTCGACTCAACATGCTCAGGCTCTGAGGGCAGTTCAGATCTTTGTGATGGGGTTCAAGTATGGAGATGAATTACGAGGCGAGACGACCAACGCTACTGTGTTGTGCCGGATCGTGAACCGGTCCACTTATGGCGCGTTGGAGACGCCTCCGAGGAGCGCTGCCCTTAGAGGCTTGCGTCTATCCATGGCTATAGTCTGGTGTAGTGTCATTCTCAGCACTTTGGTTTTCATCTAGCAATAAGATTGCGTATTATCTAGTTATTTCCTACCCTTTGATATCGAGAATGCTTAATGGAACGTTCAAGCGTTTGCTTCTTTAGAATACCATGGCCCCACCGTCGACGATTATGTCTGTTCCGTTGATGTATCGTCCCGCGTTGCTACATAACAATACCAATGGCCCGGTAATCTCCCATGGGTGACCCATGCGCCCCATCGGGTTCCTGTCGTTCCAGCTTTTGCGCGCTCTTACCAAGCCGTCGCCATCGTTGAGTATCGTGTCCATGTACCCTGGGCTCAGACAGTTGACTCGAATACCGTAGCTACTCCACTCAGCCGCCAAGCTCTTCGCTAGTGACAGTAATGCCGTCTTGGAGGAATTATAGGCGCATTGTGGTTGCGGGTAGTTTGTGTGGTGCGCGGATATACTGGCTGTGAATGTGATACTTCCACCACTCCCTTGAGCGCGCAGTTGCTTAGCGACAGCCTGCGCACAAAGGAAAGAGCCGGTGAGGTTGATGTCGTGTGTACGCCGCCATTCATCAGCCGCCATCTCGATGGCGTGTGTACAGCCCACAACGCCTGCGAAACAGCAGAGCATTTCTACGCTGCCGAGGATCTTTACCGAGCTCTCCAATGCCGACGCAATTGCATTCTCGTCGCGGACGTCAACGGCTTCAGTGATTATACGTGCGTGCGGGAACTTGGAGTGTAGCGTTTTGACGCTTTCAAAGGCTTGGTCGGGGTTCATGTCCCATAAGGCGAGACCGGTGGCTCCGTGTTCGAGAAGGGCTTGCGCAGCTTCAAGTGCGAGTGTGCCTGCACCACCAGTGACTATATTTACCTTGTCAGCTACAGGACCAATGATAGATTGCATCCGACAGTAGGGGGTGAGGCTTGTACCCTGTGCAGGCGTTCACGTACTGATCGCATTGCCCTTGACCTGAAACCTATACTGGGCTCTCTGTGCGGTAGAAAGATCCTCTGGAGGTGGTCGTGGCGCCGTGAGAGCATTCTCTGCCGTCGACAGTGTCATTTCTGGCAGTTGTCTGTTGACGAGCGCGGCGCGGTCGTCTGCTTTTTCCGGCATTGTGGGCTAGGATGAAGGGTTATTGCTGTTTTGGTAGTAGCTTTGGGATGTATATCTCGAGATCTTGAGTTCCTTCAATTAGGGAGCAATGCTTTTTAATCCATGACTTCGGACCACAGACGTCCGTGTTTACAGAAGCTCGGTGGAGCTCGTGGAGCCTGAGCATCACGATGATACGCGACTTTACCCCGCCCCCACCAGGTGTACTTTCACTCCTGTGGAACTTGGGAAGGTCTGCCGAGCTCAAATCTTCGTTCTGGCCTCTGACCAAGTGCATCCCCATTTGTCTCATCAGCACCATGCAGTAGTTTTCTTGCTTTTCCTCCCTTCTAGTAGATTATACGCGGTTTAGTAGAAAAGCGTCCACAAAGGCGAATTCATTTCTCACATCTCAGACTGTATTCGACCTCAAGGTCTGCTGCAGCCCCAGCCTCACAATGTACTTTCACACATCGCAGCAATCGTCGAGTAATTGTAGTAATTACAAACCACCAGAACACATCACCTTTCTTATCTTGCACACACATATCCATCCCGCGTTCCTCTCTTCCTCTCTCTCTACCCCACTCAATTCACCACTTCATCCATCAAGCGCTACACCCGGACTCGCTCAAGTCTCCAAAAGGACTTCGACCGCAAATGGCCAAATGGCCTATCGAAAACCCTGCGTTCGATTTGAGAGCTCGCCATCATCGAACAAGAAGCTTGAAAGACAACATACCGCCTACTCCTGAAACTATTGACTCCATGGGCGAGCATTACAAAAAGTGGATCTAGAAATGGATGTGGAGATAGCAGAGGCAAGTATGAAGATGACGGTGCTGATGATGGGGAAGAGTCTAAGCCCGAGAGCTATGAACTTGACGACGGTTATAATCCGGAGCGTTGGGCACTCACCATCGATGATCGTCATCATTGTCTACTCTACAACGCACTAGGTATTTGATGTACGAAGCTAGCCCCAGAGAGGCTGCGTATTGCGTGGGGACATGAGGGTCTTTGTATATTAGGATCTTCGGTTTGAATATATGTACCTCAGGTGTTGGTGTATTAGTATCTAAGAATTATCTAAAGGTCTTCCCTTCCTCCCGACCCAGGTGTTTCCAATCATTGCTGTTGCTCGCTTCTATCCAGTTGAAAAAAAAAGATTGAAATCCGCACCATGGTATTCCGTATCCAAAAAAACGCCTTAATAGTGACTCAGGAAAAACCACCCAATTCGTCGCAAAATCCCCCTCTCGTTTGATACAGCAACTACCGTGGACTAGATCCCTTGCTACTTTCGCCTAGCATAGGATCAAACCCTTTTGATTGTTCATTTTGCAGCTTTAGTTTCGACAGGCTTCTACTCCTGCTTGGCCTCAACATGTGTGGTAGGCTTTTGGTGGACGGTACACTCGACTCGGTAGCCGTGGTTCCAGCACGCGATCTCTCGGGCATCCCTTTCCGCTGCTGTATCTGCGCAATTGTAATCTTAAGCGCCTCGTACAGTTGTTTGTTATCGCTCGAGTCGAGATCGACCCAGAATGAGTAAATGGGCAATCCCTGATGGTTCATGTTCTTGAACCGGCGGAGAATGTACTGGCGCGCAGAACCTTCTGGATCGGACTCATTGGGTATGTAATCCGGGAACATCTTTTCCAGGGGCGAGTATGGCATCTTCCCAATGAAGCGGTTAAAGTTGTTGAGAATGAGTATTATGGATGATCCAGCAAATGCTGGTTCATTAACCCAGCTTTCAAAGGCTGCGACCTCACTAAGCAGGAGAGACTCGCCTCCCCGTTTCGCATTGGGCTTGTCATACAGTGACATGTCTACTGTGTAGATGAGAGATGTAGCGCCTTCCAATTGGTGAAACCAGCGCTCGCGGAAGTGCTGGGGAACGTATCCTTTGATGTTGAACAGGTGGACATCTAGCTCATCCCAATTAAAGCGCAGTTCCTTGATACCGCGCATGGATTGGTTGAGCCGTATAATGTCTGCCTCGATGGGAATGTAGTCTTCTTCAGCAATGCGTGGTACTTCCTGTGCGAAGTAGGGTGCGTACTGCGGGAAATCGATCTCGAAGTTCTTGACGTAGATCCTGGCAAACTCAGAGCAAGACCAGATTCTGGTAATAGCCTTGACAACTTCAGGTGTCATGTTCTCTGTACCTGCGTCCAGCTCGTGTAGTAAAACAGCAAAGTCTGGATTGAGCTCAGCTGGGAGAATGACGCCGGTGTCTTTCAACAGAGTGGTGATGGAGTGAATGAGCGCGTAAACGACTTGGTAGACTTGATAACGGTACTTCATGCGTTCTTCTGCTGAGTAATAGCCCTCGGCGTACAGCACTTTTAGTTGATGCATGATGAGATCTTTTCCACTGTTGACGCCCCCCACAAGGACTAGTTTTGTCTCGTGTTGGAGACTATCGGCTGCCCTTTGCAACGCACGGTCTATCGCTTCAGATCGGTCAGCTGCTGCGTGTTGTTCGTATTCTTCGTCACTAGGTGAGATGGCCCCTTCAAGATCACTCCGCGAAGGTTTCATGCGTAAGATGATTCTGAGCCATTGGATGAAACGCGACAACTGTGTGAGTCCTGTGATACAGCCACCATTCCATCTTGAGGACTGTGAAAGTGTTTTGAGATTTGCTGCATCCTCAGTTCTGATTTGGCGACTCTTGTGGAGCAGGATTTTACGCTGCGCTTGAGCGGTGCTGATGGGCGTTAGATCTTCATGGTCATATGAGTTGCAGTCCTGTCACTCACCAATTGCATGCTGCAAGCAACAAAGTCACAGCATCGCTTTGTCGCTGGGCGACTGTCTGCAGTCGGTCCATGGTCCTACTAGCGAGTTTATACTTCACCTTTGCGGCGCAATCGACAGCACCATGATCTGGATATTTAAGGCGCTCATTGAGGCAATCTGCATGCCGCACAAGTAATTCGCAAGAACGTGTCAGTAAATCCAAGTCGGACAGTAGCTGCGGATGCAGGTCTTGAACAGCACAGTTCAACCAGTCCTGGATATTCCCGAGGTTAGATTTCAATGCTGTTAATTGGGCAATCAGGTTCATGGCAGACGGATTGCCATCTTTCCAGCGATTGTGAATCTGTCGTAAGCCGTCGATGTCTTTTCGCAGTCGATCTCGGAGTGTCCCGATGGCGCTAATCAAGGCAAAGACCCCTTTCTCGTCGGCCATGTCGGTAGCGTCGCGTCGCGCGATGCTTGCTCGGGGGTCAGACTGCGATGGGTCGCATGAGAAGAAGAAGGAATCTGGCTGTTAGGAGTCGTTGCGATGGACGAGCCAGAGGCGCGAAACACAACTCGAAGCCAAGATTGACACTTGCGAATTGTTAGGTACCACCTGACGGGAACCGAAGCTCCTGGTCCGGACCGTGGATTACCTTTTACGAATAAGCACCGAGAAGATGCCGTATGCTCTGGAAAAGGCGATGAAGATCGGCAATGCTCAAACTACAGCACAATCAACAGCGCGTGCTGGGGGCGATGTGTTTCTAGCATTGAGGACTCGATCGAATACGGGCCCAGAGGCCTTGTTGAGTTGCAGGATGTGATGTGAATGGCAGAAGGGGCGTGTGCATGCAGGGACGCGTTGATCGTCGGTAGCGTGACGACCATGGCGTTGTCCAGACATGGCGGCTAAATCTGGGTTCGGGATTGTCAATACGACAGCCTTGCTTTATTGCTGCATATTTTAACATGAGTCACACTGCCCGCCTTGTGCATTCTGGATAAGAGTCACGTCACGTGTCGCCATTGCTGCCGCCACTTGACTGCGACCGACGGCATCCAGGTTCGATGAGTCGACGTGTGGCTAGTGCAAACGCCACGAAGCGAGAAATTTGTCGTCATCATTCCTGTCACTCACGTACTGTCGGAACCGCCAGCAAACATGATGGCTATAAAGTTCGTCGTGTCGACAAAAAGCCCCAATCTCTCATACCTCATAACACATCTGCCTAGACACTCAGCGCCATCCTCACGTTGAGAAAGACGTGCCATACACCATGGCAACTCTCGATACCTTGCCAAACGAGATCCTTTCGCTCATCACAAACCATCTCGAAAGGCCGCAAGATCTACTCTGCCTGTCGCTTGCTAGTCGACGCTTGAATGAGTTTGCGAAGCTTGACGGATGGAAAGCCCTGCTTAAGGGACGATTCGGGCTTGGCGGGCTGGACGCAGACGCTCGCAACTCTGTCCATGGCCTAACTACACTATGCCGGAACTGGGACCGCAAAGGGTTTGTTGCCAGATATCTCGATCCCACGGAAAAAATCATGAGCATGAATACCTGGCAGCCCGAGCGGTGGAGAGGCCCGCAGGGCCAAACCATGGGATACCAACCCAGTGTTGACAGCTACGAAGAGATGTATGGAGCATGGGGAGAGAGAAGAGAGGTACTCGCGTGGTCTGCTGGTACGCAGATTCTGCTTAGAATCAAGGAGACGGGCGCAAATATTGAAAAAATTAGGAGACGGGAGGAAGGACCCGAGCAGCCATCTGATCAAACGTGGGTTTATGATGCATTCAAGCACCTGAACACATGGTTCACGTACAAGATCCCGGATAGCTTTGAAGGCCGGGACGATATCACGGATCTGAAGCTACTTCGGCCACACCAGCGGGATCTGGCCTACGAAGAAATAGTCTTTGGAACTGCGTCGGGCCATCTATCGCTACTCAGCGTGAGCCCCGACTTTTCCGAAACCAGGGTTCAAAATTACGATACGAGTGCGCGAGGCGTTAACAGCATCTCGATATCTGCGTCTGGCACGCCAATGCTGGCTGCAGTACTGGCAGACTCATCACTTGTTCTCTATTGCATAAATCGCGACCACGGCTCTGAGGTTCCAACTGCGCCTTCTTCGGAGGTGAAGACAATCTTGGCAGACGCACCGTATGGTCGAATATGGTCTTGCGAATTCTTGTCGGAAGACAGAGTCGCTGTAGGATGGGGCCCGAATGTAGAGCCCATCAATGTCTACCAAATAGGACCCAATGGCTTGTTATCTGAGCCTCTTCGCAAGTTTAATTTCACCGCCAACAATACGGCATCTCCACGCCCCACTTCGGTCTATCCCATACTACCCATGCCGACCACAGCACAGGGTGGATCAGATGCAGGCAACACTTTCCTGTCTGGTGGCTATGACGGCATCATTAGGCTGCACGACATGCGATCACCAAACGGTTGCGAAACGACATTCTGGGACCCAACAAACGACTCACCAATTTACTCACTCGCTGCACAAGGGCTCGAGCGCATAGTATCAGGTGTATCCATGCATAGCATGATCAAAGTTTTTGACCTGCGCCTATCCGGTTCCCACGCGTACCATACCATCTCCTTACCATCCAACTCCAAGCCAAATACCCCAGCCAAACCCCAAGATTTCGCTTCCAAGGCCGTTGTCAACGAGACCAAACAACAAGTACCAATAATCAGCGGCGGCGGCTGGAACGTTTACCTCAACCCGCGTATCCCACCGCCGCGCCACGCTTACCGCCACGATTACTCCCGCGTACGTGAAGACTCACCCGTCTATAGTCTCTCCATCCCATCGCCCACATCACATAATCTCTACGCTGGTCTCGAAGGCGTAGTCCAGAGTCTCACTTTCCACGGCATCGCAGACGAGCACCCAGATCCAATGCTTTCAAACTCAATCGTCTACTACGACGGCAACAAGGTCGATATGGCGGCCTCGTACAACCCACAACAAGACGTCCTGAACCTCGGCATGTATGAGCAGGGCACCAAGGAAGGCCTGGGCATGCAGTTGCTGGTACAGGGCGGTGTAGCATCTCCCGCAAAGATTAGAGATGCAAAAAATGTAGTAGATGGAAACCATTTGGATGGGAACTGGTGGGATCTTCGCCAGGGGCCGAGGTGGAGCAGAGATCATTTTCCCCCAGCACCGCCAGTGCAGAGGGGAGGCCGTGGGCGTGGGAGGGGAAGAAGTAGAGGTAGAGGAAGTGCTTAGAGTAGATTCAAAACTTCTTCTTCTTCTTCTTCTTCTCCAAGATGCTACGCTACCCCTGTGCTTTCGTTATCATTATCGAGTCAACATCACAATGGTCGTCGTGCTAACGGTTTCTTGCCTAGAGCACCCGATCCCGAAGAGGAAATCCTTACTAGCAAGCACCTGACGGTCGACAAAGAAGAAGAAAAGTATTTCGAGCTGCTAGCCCCATGCTTTCAACTCGTACATACTATATCCTGCATCTACAAACCTGCGTCTATCCCGAGACCGTGTATTCAAAACAGCTTTCTTCATTCTTCAGTCTCACGTGGAAACAACCCCCTCCCCCCTTTTCTCTCTCCTACTCAATCATACATGACTACTCTGAAAAGATCTCGATTCAAGTATCCACTCGCCCAGCGTGCAGCTATACCGCAACGCTCTTATAGCACAACTCGCTTGTTCGCTCTCATCTTGGAACAAGACAGTCGGGTAAGCCCCTTTCGCTCCCTCCCCTCCAAATCCAGCGTAGCGGCGCATGATATTTGCAAACCCCTCCCCTCCCCCTCCCTTTTGCAAGTCGCGCCGCACCTTTCCAAATGTTACCGTGTTGCCTGGCCTTTTTTTTTCTTTGTACCGACGCCGGACTCGGCCGTCCAAGACCCCGCCGTTCCAGCCGAGACTCAGTTTAGGGCTAGCGCGAATTGAGATCGGGGTTGGGGTAAACAGCGAAAGAGCGAGTTGTTCCAAACGGCAAAGGGTGGTGGGGGATATAGGTGGGTCTCGAGCACCGGAACTTGATCCGCTTGGCGGTAGGGAAACCCGGGTCCGGTAACGGACGGTAGCGGCTCTGCCAATTCGCTTCGTGGGACAGTTTCCGACTAGAGGCGCCTGTGTAGTAGTAGCATTGATGTGAGCTGGCTGGCTGGCTGGCTGGCTGGCTGAATGCACCGAAAAGCCGCCGATGAGCATGTAGGTAAACTGAACAATCATGCCATCATCCCGCGCGAGCTTCTAGGGGAATGATGAAGGAGTACATTATAGGCTTCCCCTAAACACAAAAAAAAAGCACCAGGGGGGAAGATGGGAGTCAGCTGACGTCAGGATAGATGACTATGCCCAGGCATCGCCATGCGGCTTTTCCAGCTGTGTACGTACGCTCGTAAACGGTCATCGGTAAACAAAACGGGCGCGGCTGCACCGACATGCCGAAAGTCAGTGTCATCGTCGGACGTCTTGGGTTGCAGTTTGGTCCAATCTGAGCAGCTTGTCAGTTAGACAGACCGCGTGGCCCCTAGGCGAAAAACATGTCTCTGCTATCGTCATGCTGGTGGTTAAGCGTGGCACTTCTTGGCGTAAGCTACGCGGGCAGTGCATATGGAGAGGTCTGAAAAGAGTAAGGTACTCGCTGGGAAGCCATGCGGAACACAACTGGCGGCAATTGGGTTATGGGGGCTAGATCTTTGAGTGGTGCGCAGCTCCAGCCGGATGTAACGTTTGGCGGAAGCTTGGTTTGGCTTCTTCCTATTTCGCCAAAGTCCTTGTCTCGCTTGCTCCACTCTCTCATCTCGGTATGTGGGCAGTTTGCACATGGCTGGGCCGAAAATGCTCGAGCAAGCTCATGTCTGTGATGGGAGTAGTCATATGCCTGTCTTCATATATAGACAGAGCGTTCAAAGGAAGAGGCTTCATGTCCGACAAGATACTGCTAGTTGTGTCAGCACACTCGCTGCTTACGCCCCATGTACTGCCAGGTGTATTGCAAACCTCAGTGCGGTCCAGGATGGTGCTTCTGGTAGTAAGGCGAGGAAGTAGGCAAACTCACGCTAGCATTGTTGAGCTTCTGGTGCTGAGGCCCGTAAGAAGAGCCGTGGTCGTAGACATTAGTGTTTGCTAGAAACTGATGGGGCTGGTGTGAGGGTGTGTGCGCCCGTTCGAACACCGTTTGCACTGGTGGATGGATATATGGATACATTGGTGAGCGAGGCGTAGGCTGCGGAGTGTATGCTGGCGCTGAAATCCATGCAGGTGTGTTGTTCCAGCTTACGCTTGCTGGTGGATGGTGAGAATAGATAGGCGCGCTCCAGTTTTGTGGATAGAGAGGATATGTAGGCGCCACCGTGGCGTTGTGGGTATTGAAAGCAGCGGCATTAGTCGCAAGTACAGGTTCGGGTGCAGCTGTGCTGCTTGCGTGCACCGAACTGAAATCACTGACGGACGGCACAAGGTAGGGCGATGAACTTGGGCCTGTGATATCGTAGTCTGCTGAGAGGGAGCGCGCGTGTGCCTTGTGTGGCTCAGGTGAGAGGTCTGTTTCTTGCTGACCGTCCGAGTCGTCTTTGATCAACTGTTGGAGGTATTCTAGCTTTCGTTTACGCTTCTCCCCTACATTAAGAATATCTCAGAGGGCGTCACAGTGACTAGTTGCAGTTGGATGTCAACTTACTATAGTTTCGTGAAGCTATTCTGTTTTGTTGCTTTCTTATCTCGCTGTTGACCTTCCGAGGCTTCTTCCTGGGTTCCTCGTCTTCTCCAGCCACGCTTGTTCTCCGGTCTGTACTCGAGAGGGACTGTGACAACAGCGTGGTAGCAAGGGGGTCCATGGTGCCAGTAGAATATAGTTGGTAGCCGGGAAATTGGAATCGATATGAGGGGAAGTGTTGGCAACAGCTTGCTTTTGAGCCGCCGATCAGTTTCTAGATGTAAATGGGGAGGGTTACATTTGAGGAGAAACTGAACCCCGGACTTGGACCTGCGGGCCTCATTCGCTAGCCGTAACCAGGGAGCAATTTGATTCTCTGCCGTGCTTTTCCTAGCCATTGCTGATTAAACACGACAAGAATAGCAACAAGCGCAATAGCGGCGGGGGCAGGCAAGGCACAACCTGATCCTGCAGTCGTCAACCCTGAGCTTAGTTTCGCCGCCAGACAGCATAATGTGATCATCAGAAATCACAGTCCACATGAAATTGTTCCTATCCCTAAGCTGTTAGTCAGGCTCGCGGACCCTTTTGCACCACAAATTCCGATGGCGAGGCCGCTTAGCCACTTGACCGAGTCAATCATCTGCGATTACTTGTTTCTCGATTAGATGCACTAGATGATTAATACTCGCAATCAATTGAACGAATTATCTGTCATGTCCGATCCGAGCTTAATCCGTGATGGAAGCGTGGACACGTGAGCAGGCGGAGTAATGTGATGTGACACTGAGGCTCTCGCCATCGGCTCGGCAGCCGCAAGGCGGCTCTTGTGGCTATGACGACAGAAGGCATGCGTCAGATGAGACAGGCCAACGAAAGGCGTGACTCATGCGTAGCTTAGAACATTGCGAAAGTGTTGAGCTGGATGGGGCTATGCCTGTGGCGGCCTGACGTCGTAAGATGGTAGCCAATGGTAGCCGCAGCTCGATGATGCATAAGCAAGAATGAACGCGTATCTCACTCCGCCTTTTTGGTCACTGATGGGGACCGATCTATGTTTAATTTCATGGTTGCCATCGTGATACGGCATTCCCTTCCGTCCTGTTACTCCCAGCTACCATTGCTTCAGACCGCTACCACCCCAGACCATGTGCTTACCATGTGGTCCTGCGAAAACAAAGTCTCCTGGTCTCCCTGGTCTGGGTGATACCTGCTTCGAATTCCAATTATACGACAATACACCTGGCTATTCGACACACACCGCTTATGTGTCTATTCCAGGTGGGTTCTATTGAGAAGACACCCAACGCACTGGCCGAGAATGGATAAGAAAAGAATGGATATCCAGGCCATTACGGTACTGTTGTCGCTGGCACAGTTCGACTCACTTAATGTGCCTAGAAGGCTTCAAAGTACTATAGTGCAGGCTAGGAGTAGCTTGATAGCATCTTGAACATCCACAGGCAGCCACAAAAGACTCAGTTGCAGACTCTTACAAAAGAAAATGAGAAGAGTCAGCCTACTCTGAAAGATGAATGTCCCAGAGTCTTGCAGAAGAAGACATCGCGGTTGAGGAAGCAAGATTCAGACAGTATGAAGATCACTGCGCGATACAACGAACGTTGACTACAGAAAACGAGTCTTGGGGGGTGTAGAGCCGACACCCGCATCAAGGAGGAAGATCGGTTAAAGGATAGACCAAGGCGACACAAGAACGCATCAACAGTACCGCACGTTCAGAGCCCATTCCACAGGCTTACTGCACATCTCAAGCCACAGCGCACTGCTAGTGACGCTCAGGCATCTGATGTTGCCTCTTCAAGTAACTTGCCTGCTTGATGTCAGAGTTGATGCCTTAATCTCAGCCCACGACAAACCAACTCACCTCATCAAGCACAGCTTGTAGTCTCCCCTCTTCGGCAACAACTTTCTTAACTGTGTCGCTTACATTGCCCTCCAGCCCAACATTGCAGCCCCTGGGTAACCACCTCAGTATATGGAATGCATTGGCGTATACGCTCGTTGCACCCGTCACTCTTCCATCATCTGGAAGGCTGGCTTGTAGAATGATCTTGAACGTCTTGAGGCCCCAACAGTAGCGTAAACCAAGGCGCACGAGATCTGCAAAACCGTCGAGGATATCGTGGTGTGAGGGTATGGTAAGGACGACGTGTTTGATCAGGCTGCGGGAGCGCTGGTGGAGCGTAGACAAGGTATGAATGCCACTCGCCAGATTGAGAGTGAAGACATTGTCGCTATACAGCACCTGGCGTGCTTCCTTGTATATCTGCTTGTCAAGCCTCAATATTTCCGGGACAATAGGGTCGCTTATTGGAATACGCTCGAATCTCGAGTTTTTGGATCGGGCGCACTGGGGCGAAGCATGCGAGCGGTAAGAGCCAACATGCCTCTGGGGCCAGATCTGGGTCGTATACGATGCCGGAGTGAGAGTGGGGTTTTCGTCGTCGTCGGGCTTCTCCGGGGCGCGGTCGGCATGCAGGCGGAGCGGCTCTTCGCGCACGAGGGCCATGTGGTAGATGTGGATGCGAAGTTCAGCTGGAAGTCGCATAAAGGGGAATGGTTTCTCTGGAACGGCCTGGGTGTCAATAATAGGAGGAGGCGATGTCAGTTTGGATTCTATCGTAGTACTGGGTTCTGGTGTCAAGAGACCGCTTCGAGCGAGGACGGTGGAGGGTCCGGCGCGCGGAAATCGGCCCTCGACTCTATCATCGTTGGCTGAATCTTGGGTACGCGACCTCTTGGATATGATATCCTCCGTAGACGGCCATTCAACCTCATCCTCACTTGATTCCTCTTGCCGCTTCCTCTTGCCGAGCACTGCGCGTGGGAGTCGGGGCTCCATTGGTTTATTTTTGGATGTCACTCAAGGTCGTATGTTCGACTGTCGTATTGCAATCGCAGTGATATTCGCACCTCTCCCCGTCTGAATTATGCGTCAAACGTGAGCTCGATGAGTGCGGGCGACGCGTCGAGCCTGTGAAGCCTGCGTGTTGTACAGTCGACAAAGCGTGAAGTTTGGCGGCTCCGGATAGGGTTGCGACCAATTTCAAACAACCAAGACGCGCGGGTATCGATACAAAATACACGCTCCTCAGCATAAACAAATATGCTGTAAAGAGGGCACAGGCCGGAAACGGCGAGAGGACGCGGGTCCACGGGTTCCAAGGTTGGAGAGGTGGGCAGGTTGCGGGGTCAGGGCCATCACAATAGCGCGTATGAATGCCGGCTAGTAGCAGTCAATGCGCATGACAATTGCATCACGTGTCGTCATGAACGACAATAGCTAGGTAACCCCTGGTGAAAGAAGAGTACGCGTTATGGAGTGTGAGTGCTAGAAAGCGATCAGAGAACTGCGTGAATTAGGTGTCGAAAAGTAAGGCTCAGCTTCAACTACATCACAACCTTGACCAACACAACCACAATATCACTACCAAACTTCGACTCATCATGTGCTGCTGTTGCTAACCATGTGAAGAAAATCATGGGTGTTTGGCAAGTCAGGC
>Ga0265798_10005892_pt1 | contig 16285 bp, 12 predicted proteins | sample P3T30metagenome_FD_192430 | JGI IMG/M metagenome (GOLD analysis project Ga0265798, IMG submission 192430) | Plant litter microbial communities from East Loma Ridge, Irvine, California - P3 T30 | ecosystem: Environmental > Terrestrial > Plant litter > Unclassified | place: USA: California... | reverse complement strand
CACGGTGCGCTCATCAACCTCGGGGTCGACGAGCACCATCAGTTCATAGTGACGCATTGTGTGAACCCACCTCCTTCGGACTTGCGGTCACGGGATTTCCGTAACAGGAGGTTCTATTTGCATCTGTGGCTGAGCCTCGCTCGCACTGCCCACAGTTTGTGGGCAGGATGAATCGAGGTCAGACAACCTGAACCATGTTACAGGGTTTCCCACAGCAGGAGAACCCGTGCTGCATGAGTTCTTGCTGATGATCCAGCAGCCCAGCGCAATGCTGAATCAACTCGCCAGCGCAGTGGTGAAGAAGCTGGCGATGGCGCCGCGAAGATGCCCGACGTCGTCGACTCCGCACATCTCCCGAGCAGAGTGCATGGAGAGCAGTGCGATCCCCACGTCCACAGTGCGGATCCCGAGCCGGGTGGCGGTGATCGGACCGATGGTGGAGCCGCAGGGGAGGTCGTTGTTGGAGACGAACTCCTGGGTGGGCACCCCGGCGTCGCGGCAGACCTTCGCCCACATCGCAGCGCCTGGAGCATCGGTGGTGTAGCGCTGGTTGGCGTTGATCTTCAGCAGCGGACCACCATTGGGCAGCGGCCGATTGGCCGGGTCGTGGCGCTCCGAATAGTTCGGATGCACTGCATGTCCGGCGTCGCTGGAGAGATGCCAGGAGGCGCTGAACGCCTGGGCGCGCTGGGTGGCGGTGACCCCGGTCTGCCCCGCGGCGCGTCCCAGACCCTCGTAGATCCGGTCCAGGACCTCTTCAAGGAAAGGCCCCGCCGCTCCCGAGCGTGAGGCCGAACCCAGCTCCTCGTGATCGAAGGCTGCGAGCATCGGGATGACCTGTCCCTGGGCGGCCTCCTCGGCGATGGCTTCCAGTGCGCTCATGCCTGCGTGGACGGAGGAGAGATTATCCAGCCGACCCGAGGCGAAGAACTCCTCCGCGATGCCGAAGGTCGCTGGCGCCTGGGCGTCGGCGATCACGACGTCGTAGCCGTCCACCAACGCGGGATCTACGCCTGCGGACCGTGCCAGCACTGCCAGCACATCGGCCTGGGCCGCCTCCTCCTCGGACCCCGCGAGACCGAGGATCGGGGTGGTGTGGGACTGCTTGCCCAGAGTGAGACCCTCATTGACCTGCCGATCCAGGTGAATCGCCAGCTGCGGGATACGCGCAACCGGACCGGTTGCGACCAGGTGGGTGGCACCATCACGAGTGACCAATCGCCCGGCAAGACGCAGCTCGCGGTCCAGCCAGGAGTTCAGCAGCGGTCCGCCGTAGACCTCCATGCCCGCCTGCAGCCATCCCTGGCGAAGCAGGGTCGGCTTGGGCTTGAGCTTGAAACCGGGAGAATCCGTGTGCGCACCCAGGATCCGCAGCGGGGTAGTCGCTGTGGCGCCCTCGGGCACGACCCAGGCAAGAACGGCCCCGTCACGCACCACCACATAGCGCCCGGGTTCGATCGGCCAGTCCTGATGCTCACCCAACTGGGTGAATCCAGCCTTCACGAGGCGCTCCGCGGCGACCGCAGCTGCGTGATAGGAGGAGGGTGAGGCGCTGACGTAGTCAGCCAGATCTGCAAGGTGCTCCCGAGATGTCATGCCCGCCATCCTAATTGGCACCCAGATCAGCCGCCTCCCCGATGAGCATCACCTGATCAACCGACAGTGAGCTGTGTTCACTCAGGAGGGCCCGATCAGGCCGGTCTGGAAGACGTAGACCACGACCTGAACCCGGTCGCGGAGCTGCAGCTTGGTCAGGATTCGCCGGACATGGGTCTTGACCGTGGCCTCGGAGAGGAAGAACTTCGCGGCGATCTCGGCATTGGAGAGCCCCTCGGCCACGGCGAAGAGCACCTCGGTCTCGCGCTGGGTCAGCGGGTCTCGCACCACGCCGTCGTCCATGGCGGCGGCGATCTCCTCGCCATTGGGGAGCGACTCCGAGGATCTGGCCAGGCGGGCCGCCTGTCGTCTGGCAGCAGCACCCGTTGTGCGAGCTGCCACACCCGCGGACTGCGCAGCCGACGGGTCATAGGACGACTTGGGCTCAATAGTCTGCGGCCGGGTGAGCTGCGGATCTGTGGTCTGCGGATCAGCGGTCTGCGGATCGGCCCCGCGCAGATACACCTCCAGCAGGCGCTGGGTGATCCTCGGTGCCACCACCGCGTCACCCTCAGCGACCACGCGCACCGCGTGGACAAGATCCTCAGGGGTCACATCTTTGAGCAGGAAGGCGCTGGCTCCAGCTTGGAGCCCGGAGAACGCGTACTCATCAAGGTCGAAGGTGGTCAGGATGATCACCCGGGTCTCCGGGAACGAGGCCACCACCGCGGCAGTGGCTTCGATCCCATCCATCCTGGGCATGCGCACATCCATAAGCACGACGTCGGGGCGCTGGGCAGCGGCGAGCCCGCGAAGGGTCTCCAGCGCCTCCACCCCGTCGGCGGCCTCGGCGACCACCTCGAGATCCTCTTCTCCCTCGAGGATCAGCCGGAAGCCCATGCGCAGGAGGTGCTGATCATCGACCAGCATCACCCGGAGTGGGTCCTCTCGGTGAGCCTCTGCCCCCGGCCCCGGCGTTGACCGTGCCACAGCTGCGTCGTCGTCCTGGATTTCCTTCATCTGTTCATCCCTTCTGCGGCGGTTCAAGGACCGCCCGGACCATCCAGCCCCGGCGTGGTGCCGGGCCTGCGTAGACCGAACCGTTGTAGAAGCCTGCGCGTTCTTCCATGCCGTGGATTCCCTGGCCGGAGCCCACCGACTCGCGGCGCTCCCCATGGGCCGGGTGTATGCCGTCGTCGGTGACGGTCAGCACGAGCTGTCCCGCGGCGGGCATGCCCAGGGCCGCCTGATCCGCAGCGCTGAGTCCCTCCGCCCGAAGTCTCCGGGCTTCATCCGTGTCCGGGCCCGGTCGGTGTTCAATATGGACCAGGACCTCCGTGACCTGCCGGCCGTAGCGCAGCACGTTGGTCAGTGATTCCTGCAGGATCCGGTGCACGGTGAGCCCGAAGGCCGCGTCCTGGCTCAGCGGCGGGCCGGTGAAGCTCACGGTCAGCGGCATGCCCGCCTGCCGGAATCCTTCGTAGAGCTCCTCAAGTGATTCCCCGATCGGTCGCCGGGCGGCGCTGACGTCCTGACCTTCGCGCAGCACGCCGATCACGCGACGCATGTCACCCAGGGCGGTGCGTCCGGTGCCGGAGAGTTCCTCGAGCACCTCCCCTGCGCGCTGTGGATCCTTGCGGGCCACGATGCGCGCGCCGTCGGCCAGGGAGATCATCACCGAGAGGGAATGGGCGATCACATCATGCATCTCCCGGGCGATCCGGTTGCGCTCCGCCACCTGAGCGAACTGCTGGGTGCGGCGCGCCCATTCGAGCACCTCCTCCTCATGGCGATGGCCACGGCGCACCGCGGCGCCGATGCCGGCGGAGATGCCGACGAAGAAGAACATGGTCACGGCGAGGATGCTCAGCGATTCGAACTCGCTGAGTCCCATCGGATCGTAGAAGTTCTCCATCCACAGACTAGATCCGCGCGGGGCGAGCCAGAGGTCGTCCGTGAAGAACGTCAGATAGGCCAGGACGCTGAGTGGCAACGCGGTCACCAGACCTAGGAAGAGCCCCCGGTGCACCGCGACGGCATAGGCGGCGAAGCAAAGCCCGATCATCTGCGAACCCTGCCAGGGGTATGCCAACAGCATCGCTCCCTCCGCGGCAGCGACGATGAGCAGCACACTGACGGGGTGGCTGTGCCGGAAGAACAGCGCCGCGACGATCACGGCGTAGCCCGGCAGCAGCCACAGCGCCGCGCTGCCGAGATCATAGACGGCGTAGGGGTAGACCCACAGGCTGAGCAGAAGGTAGATCCCGGCAAGGACCAGGTTCATCCAGCGCGGGTGGCGGCGGAACCAACCGCGCATCCCGCGGCGCCGGACGATGCCGAGTTCCTCAAAGCCGGCCGGCGTGGCTTGGCCCACGGCGGACTCAGCGGCGGGATGGGTGTTCACGGAATCGACTCTACCCAGCTGCGAGGCTCCCGGTATTCGATACGCGGCGCTGCCCGCACCCGGCGCAGGATTGTCTGACTCAGGCATCCCGGCGGAGGAACGACAGCCAGCCCGGTGCCAGCGCGAGGCAGGCCCATCCCAGCAGCAGGAGTCCCGCCACAGGGACGGGCAGGTCCGTGGACATCGAGCCGGGAGCCGCAGTGAACTGTCGCTGCAGGGCGAAGATCTCGAACCGCATCAGCTCCGTCACCCATTCCGCGCCGCCGCTGATGGCGTAGAGCAGGCTCAGTGCGATCTGACCGCTGAAGAGCAGGAGGCAGTAGGTCACCACGGCCCCTGCAGTGCTGCGCAGCAGGGCGCCGAGGCCGAAGCCGATCGAGGCAGTGATGACCACGACGGCCCAGTTGCTGATCACCATCCACCAGGTCCCTAGGTCCAGCAGTGGGGGCATGACATCGTAGAAGCCCGCCAGCGGCAGCAACACCATGAACATCAGCAGCACCAGAGCTGCCGTGAAGGCCGCGATGAAGCCGGAGACTGCGAGCAGTTTCGCCGCATAGAACATATTGCGGTTCGGCACCGCCGCCAGCGAGGAACGGATGGACCCTGAGGTGTGTTCGGTAGCGATCGCGATTCCCGCGAGCGCCCCCATCAGCAGGGTGACCAGGGTGAAGGCGGAGAAGACATTCTCGAAGAGTCCGATCCCGGTCAGTCCCTCGCCCCCGCTCAGCCCCGAGGTGTCTCCGGCGAGGAAACGTGTGCTGAACACCGTGGCGATGAGCGTGATGAGCACAAGCCCGAAGGCTGCTGCGCAGAGCCACCAGTTCAAGCGCAGGGAGATCAGTTTCAACCATTCCGAACGCAGAACCCGCGTGAAGCTGACCGATCCGGCTGGTCTCGGGGCCCCTCCGGTGCCTGGTCCCATGGCTGCTTCCGACGCTGACCCTGTGCCTGAACCCGTCCCGGCAGGAACCGGTCGTGTCCCTGTTGCGCGAGAGGTGTTGGGGTTCATGCGACTCCTCCCGAGCGATGTTCCACGTAGTCCCCGGTGAGCTTGAGATAGGAGTCCTCCAGCGAGGAATGCTGCGGTGTGAGTTCGTGGACCGGGAGCCCGAGTTCCAGTGCTCGGTGTCCGATGCTGCGCGCGTCCACGCCCTGGACCTCGAAGGTCTCGGCGTCTTTGGAGATCAGCGTGATCTTCGGCCCGGCCAGCGCGTTCATGAGTTCCTGCGCGCTTTCGCTGCGCACCAGCACCCGCGTCTCTCCGGTGCTGTCGATGAAATCACCCACTGGTTGGTCAGCGATGATGCGGCCACGGCCAAGGATGATGAGGTGGTCCGCGGTCTGCGCCATCTCCGACATCAGATGCGAGGAGAGGAACACCGTGCGGCCCTGCGCTGCCAGCCGACGCACCAGCTGCCGGACCCAGCGCACGCCTTCCGGATCAAGCCCGTTGATGGGTTCATCGAAGATCAGCACCCCTGGATCGCCCAAGAGCGCGGCGGCGATGCCGAGGCGCTGGCTCATGCCCAGGGAGTAGCTTTTGATGCGCTGATTCGCGACCGAGCTCAGCCCGGTCATATCGATGACCTCATCCACACGCTGGACACTGATCTGGTGGGTCGCCGCGAGGATGCGCAGCTGCTGTCTGCCGGTCCAGGCCGGGTGGGCGGCACCCGCGTCCAGGACGGCTCCGACCTCTCGCAGCGGCGATGCATGCTCTGCGAAGGCCCTGCCGTTGATCGTGATGCTTCCAGCGGTGGGGCGATCCAGTCCTACCGCCATCCGCATCGTGGTGGACTTCCCGGCTCCATTGGGTCCCAGGAATCCCGTCACCTTGCCCGGGGCCAGGGCAAAACTGATCTCGTCCACCGCGGTTTTGGCCCCGTATCTCTTGCTCAGGCCGCTGGCTGTGATCATGACACCACGCTATGTCCGCCTCAGGGAGGGCACATCACGCTGAAGGATGATTCTGCCGCGCATCTCCGGCGTAGGTCCACGCCCGCAATGGCATCTCCACGGGACCGCGAGCGAAGAAGCGAAGCCAGAGATGCGACAGCCCCAGCTGAAGCAGCCACAGCACGACGACGACGGCGCCCACCTGACTCGCACTCAGCTGACCAGCGAGTCCCAGGCCGAACGGGGCACCCAGTGCCGAGAAGGTCACTGCGAGCACCAACGACTGACCCAGGTAGTTGCTCAGGGACATCCGTCCCGCGGGCGCGAGCAGACGCAGCAGCCAGCCGAACGCGCGGTGGCGAAGGAGCAGCAGCGCTCCCACCACATACCCGGTGGCCTGAATCGGGCCGGCGAAGAAGATCAGCCCGGCGCTGAGGGTCTGCTGACCCAGCCCGCTGGCCTGATCCGGAGTTCCCCACACCATCCAGGCAGCAACGGCGCTCAAGGTGCCGCCGACGGCGAGCGCGGGGACCATGATGGAGACAAGCCCCGCCGTCGTGAACTCTCCGGCGATCACCCGCTCCAGCAGCCGCATCCGCCCGACCACCAGACCGAGCAGGAACGCTGCGAACGCCACAGGACCCTGCCCGATGAGCAAGGAGGGAGCGATCAGCGCATATGCACTGAGCTGGAATCCGAGATAGCTGCCCAAGGACCCGGTATAGGCAGCGCGGGCTTCCTCGCTGGAGGCCAACAGTGCTGAGGTCGGCGCAGATCCGCCTGAACCAGTGCCGTCTAGCCCGGCACCATCTGCTCCGGTCCCGCTCATCATGGCGGCGTCCATCATCCCGGAGGATTCAAACCACATGGTGAGCGCCCCCAGGCCGAGGATGGCCAGCGCCACGACCCCCCATAGCGCGGCGGCCAGCAGCAGTGCAGTGCGCGTGCGGATATGACGCATACCGAGGAGAGCGAAGCCCAGCACGGCGTAGGCGAGCAGGATGTCCCCGACGAAGAGGAAGATTCCATGCAGCAGTCCCAGGATGACCAGTCCGACGAAGCGACGGACCGAACGCGAGACCTCACTGCGCCCGGCGCGGTGGGCGGAGCTCCACTGCAGGACGAAGGAGAGCCCGAAGAGGAAGGAGAAGATCACATAGGACTTGCCCTCAAAGATGGCCGTGGCACCGAAGGCCACCCACTGATCCGCGAGGGTCCCCGCGCTCTGGGCCCCCGGCTCGGCGTCCAAGCCCGCGGAACGTGCCCCGGTCAGGTTCTCCGGGAAGGCGAAGTACCAGATGTTGACCGCGAGGATGCCGAGCAGGGCGAGGGCCCGCAGGGCATCGACGGCATGAAGTCTCTCCATGCTCCCAAATTACCCGCCCGACCCCCGCCCCGACCCTCCCAAGGGGGTTAGCGCTCGATATCGCCTCGGATGAAGGCCTCGACCTTCTCGTGGGCCGCGTCGTCATGGAACTGCTCCGGCGGGGACTTCATGAAGTAGCTCGACGCCGAGATCAGCGGTCCACCGATCCCGCGGTCGAGACCGATTCGCGCGGCACGGATCGCGTCGATGATGACACCGGCCGAGTTCGGGGAGTCCCAGACCTCGAGCTTGAGCTCGATCGAGACCGGAGCGTCGCCGAAGTTGCGGCCCTCGAGCCGGATGAACGCCCATTTACGGTCATCGAGCCACTGGATGTAGTCGCTGGGCCCGATGTGCACGTCGCGATCAGCAAGCGGCGCGGAGGTGTTCGAGGTGACGGCCTGGGTCTTGGAGATCTTCTTGGACTCGAGGCGGTCGCGCTCCAGCATGTTCTTGAAGTCCATATTGCCACCGACGTTCAGCTGATACGTCCGGTCGAGGTGCACGCCGCGATCCTCAAAAAGGTGTGCCAGCTCGCGGTGGGTGATGGTGGCACCGATCTGGGACTTGATGTCGTCCCCGACGATCGGAATGCCCGCGGCGGTGAACTTCTCGGCCCATTCAGGCGTGCCCGCGATGAAGACAGGAAGTGCATTGACGAATGCCACTCCGGCGTCGATGGCCGCCTGCGCGTAGAAGCGTGCCGCCTCTTCCGAGCCCACGGGGAGATAGCAGACCAGGACCTCGACCTGGGCCTGCTTGAGTGCTTCCACAACATCCACGGGTTCCGCCGCGGACTCCTCGATCGTCTCTCGGTAGTACTTCCCGAGTCCGTCCATCGTCGGTCCGCGCTGGACGGTCACACCGGTGGTCGGCACGTCAGCGATCTTGATGGTGTTGTTCTCAGAGGCGGAGATCGCCTCAGCCAGATCAAGTCCGACCTTCTTGGCATCAACATCAAAGGCCGCCACGAATTTCACATCTGAGACGTGATAGTCACCGAACCTCACATGCATCAGGCCGGGCACCTTCTGGTCATCAGGGGCGCCCTTGTAATACTCCACGCCCTGGATCAGTGATGCTGCGCAGTTTCCGACACCGACGACGGCGACGCGAATGGGTAGTTCAGCCAACTGTTTCTCCTCATGATTCTGCTGCTCAGTGGTTTCAACGCGGGTGTGACCCATGCGTGAGCCCGGTCATACCTGTGTCCTGATCGAGAAGCCTATAGCTACTGCGGACCTCCGATGATCACCCGAGGGTTATCGTTGAGCCGATGACGCGAGCACCGAAGGACCCAACCGCGGTTGCTGCGAGCCGAGACGATCCGCTGCTGCGCCACCTCTCGGAGCGCATCGGCGGGCCAGCGGGCAAACGACTGCGTCCGCGCTGGCGCCCCGCGCAGGTGCTCCTGGTCCTGACCGTTGTGGCGATCCTGCTCTCTGCGCTGACCAGCCAGTACTGCCGCATCAATGGATGGGGCGGGGTGGGGGTCTACCACGCCGGGTGTTATTCGGATATCAGCGCGCTCTACAGTTCCCGCGGACTCGAGCAGGAGCCCTTCAGCCCCCTGATCGCTCCCGGGTACTTCGAGTACCCGGTGCTCACGAGTGTCATCGCGGCACTCGCTGCAGCCCTCACCGGCTGGCTGATGAGCGTTGAGCTCCTCGAAGGGGTGCTCTGGGAGCCGGAGCGCGCCTCGCTGTTGTACTGGGACCTGAGTTTCGCGGCCGCTGCGCTGGTGTGGCTGGTCCTCGTCCTGGTGGTGATGAAGGCTGCAGGTGCCCGGCCCTGGGACGCCGCCATCGTGGCAACCTCCCCGGCGATCATCTTCGGCATCGGGATCAACTGGGACATCTGGGCCGTGGCCGCCATGGCTCTGGCAGTGCTTGCCTTCAACCGTGGCGCGCATGTCAGCGCCGGTGTGATGATCGGCGTCGGCGTCTCCTTCAAGCTGTTTCCGCTCTTCATGCTCGGCGCGGTCCTGGTCCTGGTCCTGCGCCGGGACACCGGGCTCGGCATGCCCGTCTTCCTGCGCACGCTCCTCGGCGCCGTCCTCAGCTGGTTGGTGCTCAACGTCCCAGCGATGCTGCTCAGCTTTTCTTCCTGGTCCCAGTTCTTCGAGCTTTCTGCAGAACGCGGCGCCGGATACTCCTCCCCGTGGCATATCTGGCAGGTCCTCGCTGAGCGCAGCGGTGGCACCGGGCTGTCCGCAGACACGATCTCGCTCTGGTCCTTCGGCCTCTTCGCCGCCAGCTGCGCGGGAATCCTGGTGCTGGGCCTCCTCGCGCCGCAGCCTCCGCGGATGGTTCAGCTGCTGTTCCTGATCGTTGCGGCGTTCCTGATCTTCAACAAGGTCTACTCACCGCAGTTCATGATCTGGCTGGTCCCGCTGATCGCACTGGCGATCCCGCGGTGGCGCGATGTGCTGATCTGGCAGGGCTTCCAGATGCTGCATTTCTGGGCCATCTGGATGTATCTGGCTGGGATCGTCGGGGATCAGGATCCGCAGCACTCCTTCGACTCGCTGCTCTATGTCGCCGCCGTGCTGGGCCATATCGGGGCCACCGTCTATCTGATGGTCCAGGTGGCCCGGGGGATCTGGGATCCCAGCCGGGATCCTGTCAGGAGCTCAGCGGCCGTCCTGGACGCACCAGCACCGCAGCTCAGAGCTGGGTCGCAGACCATTCCTTGAGGATCTGGATCGCCTCATCCTCAGCGACTGGGCCATGTTCCATCCGGTGCTCCAGCAGGAACTTATAGGCACGGCCCACAGTGGGACCGGGAGATATGCCCAGTACTGACATGATCTGCTCGCCGTCCAGGTGTGGCCGGATCCTGTCCAGCTGTTCGCGCTCCTTGAGCTGCGCAATCCGGTCTTCAAGATCGTCATAGGCGTGGTCCAGGCGGGCAGCCTTCTTCTGGTTCCTGGTGGTGACATCGGACCTGGTCAGCCGGTGCAGACGCTCCAGCTGGTCTCCGGCGTCGGTGACGTACCGGCGGACTGCGGAATCACTCCACCCCTGGTCTCCGTAGCCGTAGAAGCGCATATGGAGCTCCACAAGCAGGCAGACCGCGGCGATAGTGGCCTTGTCGAATTTCAGCAGCTGCATCCGACGGCGCGTCTGCTTGGCGCCCACCACATCGTGATGGCGGAAACTCACCGCCCCACCCGGTTCAAAGCGACGGGTCTTGGGCTTGCCCACATCGTGCATCAGGGCAGCGAAGCGCAGCACGAAGTCCGGTCCCGGGACTGGACCCTCGGCGTCGGTCTCCAGGGAACAGGCCTGTTCGAGGACCTTCAAGGAGTGCTGGTAGACGTCCTTATGCCGGTGATGCTCATCATCGGTGAGTTTCAGCGCCGGGACCTCAGGGAGCATGATGTCAGCGAGACCGGACTCCACCAGCAGGTCGACTCCGGCCCGTGGATCGGCGCCACAGATCAGCTTCACGAGCTCCTCGCGGATCCGCTCAGCCGAGACGATCTCCAGCCTTCCCGCCATCGCCGTCATCGCCGCGCGCACCTCGGGTGCGACCTCCATGCGCAGCTGGGAGGCGAATCTGGCGGCGCGCATCATCCGCAGCGGATCATCTGAAAACGACTCTTCAGGGGTGGCCGGGGTGCGAAGCTGGCGCAGGTGCAGGTCTTTGACGCCGCCATGTGGATCCACCAGCTCAAGGCTCGGCAGCTTCAGCGCCATGGCGTTGACGGTGAAATCACGCCGCACGAGGTCCTCACCCAGATCGGAGCCGAAGTTCACCTGCGGCTTCCGGGAGGTCGGATCATAGGCCTCCGCGCGATACGTGGTGACCTCGATCGTGTCCGCACCCTTGCGGATCCCGATCGTGCCGAAATCACGCCCGATGTCCCAGTGCGCCTCCGCCCATCCGGTCACAGCCGCAATGATCTGGTCCGGATTCGCATCCGTGGTGAAGTCCAGATCCGGAGAGGTCCGCCCGAGAAATAGGTCCCGGACAGGTCCGCCCACCAGGGACAGTTCGAAACCGCGGGAGGCGAAGCGTTCGCCAAGTTCGACGACGACGTCGGGCAGCCAGGCGCCGTCAGGGAAACCAGAGGGGAGGTAAGGCATAGCGCCAATAGTCTCCCATATGGCCTCATGGCAAGGCTCCCACGCCCCGCCGGAGAGCGCGGTGATACCCGCGGGATCACGGGGCTGTGCGGACCCGCTTTTCTGCTCACGGTGTTCTGAGCTGCGTGCCTATTAGAGTGTTCGGTATGAACAGACCGGAGACCGGCGATGAACGGCGCACCCCATTGACAGTGTCAATGGGCGCCCGCCGCATGCCGAACCGGCAGTCATCCCGGCAGCAGGGGAGCCTTCCCACGGTGGAAGAAGTCAGCGCCGGAGGGGTCATCATCCGTCCTGCAGCCGCAGGCTTCGACGTCGCGATCATCGCCCGCTATAACCGCGGTGGGCGCCTGGAATGGTGCCTGCCCAAGGGCCATCCCGAGGGCACCGAGAATTTCGAAGAGGCCGCCCTCCGTGAGGTCGCCGAAGAGACCGGCGTCGAGGGAGCGATCCTGACCACCCTGGGCAGCATCGAATATTGGTTCACGGTCCCCACCCACCGTGTGCACAAAACGGTGCACCACTTCCTGATGGAGGCGGTGGGCGGTGAACTCAGCATCGAGAATGATCCCGATCACGAGGCGGTGGACGTCGCCTGGGTGAATATGGATGATCTCGAGCGCACTCTGTCCTTCCCGAATGAGCGTCGGATCGTGAACCTGGCACGCCAGGTCATCGACGAGACCGTGCAATCGAACTGATCAGACCCCACTGGCCCACCGGCGTTCCCCGGGGTCTCTGGGCTATAGTCCACTGACGATGACAGCTTCTTCCCCGCGTGAGACCGAGACTCCGCCGCCGCCGCCGTTGGAAACCTCGGCCGCTGCAAGTCACCTCCCCGCAAACGGTCTTGCCCGCGCAAGTGCGATCATGGCCGCAGGCACCCTGGTCTCCCGAGTTCTTGGCATCGTGCGCACAGCCCTGCTGGGCGTAGCCATCGGCGGCACGACTCTCGTGGGCGATGTCTTCGAGAAGGCCAATACAGTGCCCAACGTGGTCTACCTGCTGCTCGCCGGCGGCATGTTCAACGTTGTCCTGGTGCCCCAGCTGATCAAGGCGGCCCGGCGGCCTGACCGTGGGGCTGACTACACCTCTCGGCTGCTGACGCTGACGATCACAGTGCTCGCGGTCTTCACCGTGCTGCTGACCTTGGCGGCGTACCCGATCATCGTGGCGCTGACCCGCAACTGGACCGAGCCGATGCTTGCCCTGGGCACCGCCTTCGCGATCTGGACGCTGCCGCAGATCTTCTTCTACGGGCTCTACGCGGTGATCGGGCAGGTCCTCAACGCCAACGCCCGCTTCGGCTGGTACATGTGGGCGCCGGTGCTCAACAATCTGATCGCCATCGGCGTGATCCTCAGCTTCATCGTCACCTTCGGCCGATATGCCGCAAGCGACAATCAGCTCACCGAGTGGACCGCAGACCAGACCATCTGGCTCGCGGCGGGTCACACCGTAGGCATCGTCGCCCAGGCGCTGCTGCTGCTGTGGCCGCTCTCGCGGCTGGGCCTGCGGCTGCGGCCCAAGTTCGGGCTCAAAGGCATGGGGCTGGCGTCCACAGGCAAGATCGCCGGCTGGACCCTGGTGACCATGCTCATCGGCAACCTCGCGAACCTCGCCTATATGCGGCTGATCTCCGGGGCGACTGCCACCCGCCGGGATATGGGAGCGCTGGGCTCCGCAGTCCCCGGAGAGTATGCCGCCAATGTCGCGGAGCTGATCGCGATCCTTCCGCATTCGGTCTTTGTGCTCTCGATCGCCACGGTGCTGTTCAATCAGCTCGCCCGCGCCATGGATACCGGCCGCTACGGCAGAGCTCGAGAGATCGTCAACGAAGGCCTGCGCATCTTCGCCATCCCGGTGATGTTCTGCACAGTGGCCGTGCTGGTGCTTGCTGGCCCGCTGGGGCGGATCTTCGGTGGCGCGGCTGCTGACGCAAACCTTGCAGGTGCTGCGATCGGTCAGCTCCTCGTCCTGCTGGCGCTGGGCATGCCGTTCCGCTCTGCAAGCTTCTATCTGATGCGAGTCTTCTATTCCGCTGAGGACGCGAAGACTCCGATGCTGATCTACGCGATCATCGCTGCGGTGGGTCTCACCACGGGCTACGGACTGGCCACGATTGTTCCGGATGAGAACATCGCCTACCTGGTCATCGGTCTGTTCTCTGCCCTGCATATGCTTCAGTTCCTGATCTGCCACATTCTGGTCGTCCGTCGCTGGGGCGGCTACGACTTTGCCTCCGTTCTGGGCGCATATCTGCGTTCCGGCTTCTGTGCCGGCGTCGCAGGACTCGCTGGTGCCGGAGCCCTCTGGTTCATGGGCGGCTACACCTGGGGCTTCGCCTGGGAGTCGATCTTCACGGCGGTGGCGAGCTGCGCCGTCGTCGGGGCTGTCATGGCTGTGGTGTTCGTGGTGATGCTTCGGATGCTGAAAGTCGATGAGTTCAACGCGGCGATCGCGCCGCTCGCTCGCCGGATCCCAGCACTGTCCAGGCTGGCCCGGTAGGCTTACCCCCGATGTAAACCTGGCGGTATCTGATGAACGGCCAGGATGTTTCCCGGACCCAGGAGGACTTGTGGCGCAGCCTTTCGGCGTCGGCGATGTGGTTGGTGGGCGGTATCGCATTACCCACCACGTGGTGACATCGGCTGATCAAGACATTGTCTTCCAAGCCAGCGACGAGGTCCTCGACCGAAATGTCAGCATTCTGCTGGCCTCCCGGTCCAATGCCAAGCAGGTGGCCACCTCGGCACGTGAGCTCGCGATGGGCGCCCGCGACTCCGACGTTCAGGTCCTTGATCTCGGCCTTGCCGACCAGCGCACCTACCTGATCTCCTCGCTCGTGGACCCGAATCATCTGCTCGATCTCGTAGTCCCTGATTCAGCTCCCTACGTGGAACCTTTCTTCACGGACTCACTTGGGTCTGAGCTGTTCGGCCAGTCCCGCGTGATGGAACCGGAGACCTTTGAGGACGACGACGAGTACTACGCCGCACTGCACAGCGACTCCGGAGATCAGGAGCGCCACGAGGACCCAGCGCGCCGATTCCGACGTCGCCGCCCCGCCTTCCTGGACAAGGTCTCCGACTCACTGAATCGACGGCTCAACACCGAGAACGACGCAGCAGCGCTGGCCGTGGCCGCAGAACAGGCCGAACAGGCCCGCACTGCTGCCTCCTCCTTCCTGCTGACCGACATGGAAGTTCTCAGCCCAGACTCGAATGGCGACACCGAAGAGGACTTCTCGGGACTTCTCGAGGCCCCCAGAACAGGCCTTTCAAACAACTCCGCTGCTCCGGCTCCGCGAAATTCAGGTGCTGATGCAGTTGACGGTCCTGGCGTTCTTCCTGCCGCCGGAAGCGCCTCGAGCGCAGATGCCAGCTCCAGCACAAACCTCACCGACTCGGATTCGCTCGATCATGCAGAGACCCCCGGCGCTGAAAGCGCTGATCGCAACTCACTAGGTGATGAAGCCGATGACGATGGGGATGACCTGGTGCAGCCCGACGGGGAAGAGGTCGTCGACAATCCTCCTTCCTCACCCGTAGAAGACTTCGACACCCCTGCGCCGCCACGCACCGGAATGGGCTCAGGACCAGCGCGACTCCGCGACGCGATGTCCTTCACCGGATTGATCCGCCCGGTGCCCAGCCTCGAGGACGAGGCAGCCATGGAAGCGCGGTCAAGCAGGCTCAACGCACCCGCCCCGGCACCACGTGCAGCTGCCCCGGCGCCTACCTCCGCCGCCACGGCTGTAGGGCCGCTGAGTGCATCCTCTGGCGAGGCAGAATATTCGGACACGGGTAGCGGGGCCACAGGACTCCAGGGCAGCGACGTTCAAAACGGTAGCTTTCAGGACCGCGACTTTCAGGACAGCGACTCTCGAGACACTGATTTCCAAGACACTGATTTCCAAGACTCAAAGCCCGGCATTGGACGCTGGCTCATGGCCGCAGCACTGGCAGCGGTCTTGGTGATCGCCGCCGTCGTGATGTTCATGAATCTGCGCGGGGGCGATGTGGATCAGACTGCCGACCCGGCAGAACCAAGCGAGGACACTCAGAGCGAACCTTCTGAAGAGGCCGCAACCGACGAGGCCACTGCTGAGGAATCCGAAGCTGCTGAGCCAGCGGGCCCTGAACCCGAGATCGCCGGCATCACCCGACAGGTACCGGATTCCCCCGATCTGATCGCCGACCGAGATGCGCAGCTTCCAAACCTCTTCGACGGTGACTCCTCCAGCTCCTGGGTCACGCTGTCCTTCGCCACGTCGGACTTTGGTGGGCTCAGCTCCGGGGTCGCCCTCGTCGCTGAACTTGCTGAACCCGCTGAGATCTCCTCGGTCACCGTGACTCAGCAGGGTGAATCCTCAGGTGGCAGTTTCGAGGTTCTCGTCAATGACAGCGCCAGCCTCGACGGCGCACAGGAAGTCGGCAGCGGCACCCTCAACTGGAATGAGACGACGGTGGACCTGGAGACCGAGGGTGACACCAGATACGTGATCGTCAACATCACGGATCTGCCCGACCAGGAGTCCCCCGCCGTGGATGGACTGCCCTATAGTCTGGAGCTCACTGAGATCAGCGTGAACTGACGCCCCTGATTTCCCGCCCTCTCCCGGATGGCTGACGCATTGCTCCAGTAGGCTGGTCGGTGAAGGAATATGCTGAACATCGATGATGTTCAATATTCCAGACACCACGACCGTTGCTAAGGACATGTGATTGTGACTGAACAGACCCCTGACCAGGTTCATGACGTGGTTATCGTTGGTTCCGGCCCCGCCGGATACACAGCAGCCGTGTACATGGCGCGTGCCAACATCAACCCGATCGTATTGACGGGCTCTGTCACCGCCGGTGGCGAGTTGATGAACACCACCGAGGTTGAGAACTTCCCAGGCTTCCCTGAAGGCATCATGGGTCC
>Ga0265798_10005891_pt1 | contig 16286 bp, 14 predicted proteins | sample P3T30metagenome_FD_192430 | JGI IMG/M metagenome (GOLD analysis project Ga0265798, IMG submission 192430) | Plant litter microbial communities from East Loma Ridge, Irvine, California - P3 T30 | ecosystem: Environmental > Terrestrial > Plant litter > Unclassified | place: USA: California... | reverse complement strand
TTCGACGCGAATTGCGAGTTTGCTGTTGAGAAGTTGTCCGAATTTGAAGAGGATGCAGTTGCCAGGGTTTGAGTTGGTGGACCCGTGTGGCAGGTGAGAGCTGGGACTGCGCACCTGCATAGTCGATGCCATGCGTCGCAAATGCGTCGCTGTGGCGTTCAAGGCTGGGTGATGTACTGTGTACGTCAGCAGAACACGCACATCTCCTAAGAGAACAGAACGCCATGCCGAATTGAGGCGTTCGAAGAGTTTGGGACTGCAGAGACAGTCAGTATCTCCCGCGGACTATGCACCGAGGCACACCGGGACGCAGCCCTTCATTCCAAGGTGCATGATCCACGCCTCCAGCCTTCAGATATGCAAGACCAGCACGGAACAGTTCTTCGAAACAGTTCAGGCCAAGTTATGGGTGTGGCTGGAGATTAGCAATCAGTTACCATTGGATCACACGCGGCATGAGCCCACCCTCTCTGGCTACGCATCCGTAATGGTCGAAGTTGACAACAACAAACTTTCGTCAACAAGAAGGTGCCGCTAAGTTGCGCGTTCCTGCAGCATAAATATGTCAGGGTCGCCGCCTCGCATACGAGCTCATTCGCCCTCGCCGTTTGGGCGAGATGTAAAGAGGGTCTTCTACCGCGGTACCGCATCCTCATCATGCGCGAACACGACAACACATTCGTAATGCAACATACTATCAGAGATGCTTCGTTTATCTAGTGGGTAGTATGGATACGTTGAGCCTGTTGACGGACAAGAGAGGTATATAACATGGTCAGCGCCACGGTGTGAGCTGAGCTGTGTACATATCTGGAAACTACGTGGACTCGCTACCACAATCGCAAGGTGGAAGAGTTATTTTTCTTTGTTGAGAGAATTTTTTACTAAACAGGGTCTCCTTTAACATATCGCTATTCTCACTCTTCAGTCCTTTCCAGGAGCACCGGAGGAACGTTCGCTCTTCTTCGAAGATGTCTTCATCCGACTCTACAATGGGTACGACACCACCTACACCGGAGCGCAAAGTCGACTTCGTCATTGAGGAACAGGACTTGGGAAGTGTACCACTCACTCAGCCCCAAGTCTTCAACAATACCCTCTCTCGCCGCCTCAGTCGCCCTACGCTTCCTCCATCCCTCCCCTCTCAGACACCCTCCGCCAAATGGAAGCGATCGGAGGGCTTTTGGCGATCATTCGTTGCCATATGCATTCCATTACTTCTCTCCGCTCTCGAGGGAAGTGTAACCAACACCGCCCTTCCCACCATTTCCGAGGCCCTGGATCTCGGCACCAAATTCTCTTGGGTTGCGACCGCGTTCCTCCTTGCGAGCACCATCTTCCAGCCCCTATACTCTCAGTTCGGAGACATGTGGGGAAGGAAAACTCCTATGATGACTGCTGTTGCCGTCTTCGCAGTGGGCTCAGCTATTTGCGGTGGCGCTCAGAGCGGCGCAGTGCTTATTGCTGGACGCATTGTTCAGGGCCTAGGGACCGGTGGCATTGACCTTTTTGCAGAGATGATTCTCTGCGATATCGTGCCATTGAGAAAGAGAGGTCCGTACTTGGCGATCAAGCATGTTGCTTTCGCCGCTGGCACCACACTAGGTCCACTCCTCGGCGGAGTCTTTGCTGAACACGGCTGGCGATGGTGTTTCCTCATCAACATACCCGTCTGCGCCATCTCCCTGGTCGTCATCTGGCGCTGGCTAAATGTCGGTGGAAGTAACACTACCCCAGAAACAACCCTTCGACAAGAGTTGAAGAAAGTGGATTACGTGGGAAGCGGCATGCTCACGGGTTCCGTCCTGATGCTACTCGTCTCCCTCAGCACAGGCGGCGCACCGAAGCCCTGGTCTCACTTCTCCGTGGTCATACCCATGGTCTTCGGTATTCTGGGTCTCATCAGCTTCGGTTTTTGGGAGCGCTGCTCCTACTGCAAATACCCCATCATGCCACCGCACGTCTTCTCGAACCGCACGACAAACATCGCTTTCGCATTAACAACCATGCACGGCTTCATAACTTACGGTTTCCAATTCTACCTCCCGCCTTTCTTTCAAGCAGTCAAGGGCTCCTCACCCACACAGTCAGGGCTAGAAGTCATGCCCACGACCCTTGTTATTGTTGTCCTCGCCGCAGTCGGCGGGCCCTTGCTCAGCTACTGGGGCAAATACAAACCCATGCATATCATCGGCTTCGCTTTGACGACCCTCGGTCTAGGCCTCTGCACACTACTCAACGCCAAGTCCTCAATTGGTGTCTGGCTCTCCCTACAGCTCATCACCGCAGTCGGTCTCGGGATAGTCATCAGCACCATGCTTCCCGCCGTGCAAGTCAAGCTCCCCGAATCCACAACCGGCGCAAGCGCAGGCTCCTGGGCCTTCCTCCGCGGTACGGGCTCTCTCTTTGGTGTCGCCATCCCCGGTGCCATTTTCAACGTTCGCTTCGCATCTCTCCTTCCCACCATCTCCTCCGCAACTGCTCGCGCTAAACTGGAAAATGGTCAGGCGTACCAACGCGCTACAGCTTCCTTCATCGCCACACAAGCCACGTCACCCACCATCAAAGCCGAGATAATCAATGCGTTTACCCAGAGTCTCAAGTGCGTGTGGATTGTTTTTGCGGTTCTAGCGGGAATTGGCTTTTGTCTTACGTGGGGTGAGAAGGAGTACAAGATGCGGAAGGAACTTAATACGGTGTATGGGCTCAAGGCGAAGAAGACGGGGGGCAGTGCGTGTACGACGCCAGGGATCGTCGATTCGGGGGTTGCTACACCGGTCAATGTGGATAGTAGTGATGACGAGGTGAACAAGGCGAACGGGGAGGATGATGGGTGTGCGGTTGAGATGGATGAGGATGATGTTGAGTTGGGGGATATTAGGAGGAGAAGTGGTGAGGTGTGATGAGGGTGCGCGCAGGGCAGATATCCTGCTTGTACTAATAGTGGAATGAAGAAAATGTTTTCATTCAGACTTTGCGCTGCGCGTTTGGACTGGTACAAGTAGGCGCCAAACATTCTGTTTAAGACTTCAATTGATTGATGCTAAATGCAGCGTACCTAGTGTATATCTACTCTAAAACCCCCACGAACGTATCTCCATCCGAGCGACAACCTCCTACCTTCCTATCTATGACTTCACCCCCTCTATCACCGCCACACCGCCCCTCCCCTCACGCTTTCCATCCTCCGTTTCGCCTCTCCAAACCTCCTCCTCGCCTCCTCAAACACTCTCTGCGCCTCAATCACCTCCATCCTCCTCACGTTAAACTCATGCGTCGCTCTTTGCGCTGCCTGAACCCGAGGATCTATCCTGGGAGCTGGATATGTATCACGCATGTATGACTCGAAGAGAGTGCCGTTTGCATTATTATCGTTGCTGGTGAGTTTGTCGTTACCGTAACTGTTATCCGCAATGTTAAGGAGATCTGATTGTGGGGGTTCGTAAGTGTTCTGTCGCACCGGACAAGGCGTATCCGGATCTCCGCCAAACTCCCGAGCTAGGCTATTGAACAGGGGCGTGAAAGACGAGAACAGTGGGACAATTCCAGGAGATGTAGCTGTAGGCGTAGGAATCTCAGCAATGACAATCGGAGGGGGTCGGGAGCGGCGCTGGGTCTGTGGTGTGGTAGTTATAGAAGGAAGCGTTGCTGTTATCGTAGCTTGGGAATCTGGAGGCGTGGGTATATCGTCGAAGTTGATGCAAATTGGCGTGCTAGGCTCGTTGTTGTTGTTGTTGGTAGTGTTTTTGTCTTCGGAGATGACACAGAGTTCTTCTTTCAGTCGTTTCGCTAATCTTTGTGCGTCTTCGTCTTCTTCATCCGCAGTAACGGCATTCATCTCCTGTCTAATCGAGTATTTCCTCTTCCTCGTTTCATCTTCTTTGATTGGAACGGGCCCTTGCATTTCGCGGCCTCGGCTCATTCTTCGTAAACTCTCACATGCCTTTTTGACATCACTGATTTCCAAGATGGCGAAGATCCTTTGGGATTTTCCGCTGTATGAGCCTTCGCGAATGCGCGCTTGGAAGTAGGTGTTTAGAAGGTTGTGCGCTCGGACTCGTTGGCCGATTGTTAGTGTCGAGAGTTCGTGGATGGCTTGGATAATTGGGGCCGGGAGGCAGTTGATTGGGACGCCGGCGAGGAGTGAGGGTGGAAGGATGGGTTCTTCTGAGGTCGCGGGGTGGATGAACCAGTTTTGTTGGATGGCTTGGATGTGGTTTATGATGTCTATCTGGCATGCTGCACTGTTGGAATTTGATGTGTTGGACATGTTTGTCATTCCCATATTGCTTATCGTGTGTTGGGCTCTTGGTTGATGGAAGATACTGGAATGCGGGTGCAGTTTGTGACACAATGTCACGATCATAAGATGTGCCTCGACGCTGATTCATAGCTAGAAGTGCTACAACAAAGAGTCGGTGGCTACAAAGGTCATGGGTTGAGTCCCGGCTTTGTCCGTGATCGAGTCCGAAAACTCGTGTCTGGTGGCGCTTTGTCCAGTGGCTCTAGAACAGTGTCGCAGACCGCACTTGACGTAACGGAGGCTGTGCGAGAGGCGAACTTCATAGTATAGAAGTCATGAGGCGTGTTTCAGCTTGAGGTCGAAACATTATCAGCGGATGGGCTCGTATCTTGGAGCGCTGGTGCGGTCGGCATAGACAGGAGATAAACATACATCAGAGTAGGAGCCTAAAGTAGAACAGATGACGACCCAGTATAAAGTATACGCATTAGTCGAAGAGACCCAGAAAAATCAAGATAAAATCATTGTCGACCCATTACCTACACTTCATGATGACCACCAAACGTCAACCTCTCCAACGTAGCCTCCCGCCTACCGATTCCCCCTCAGTATATCTCCAATCTGACTAAACGGATTCCTTAAACCCCGCGCACCCCCTCCCCTCCCAGCCGTCGTACCCATCGTCTTCGGTGGATCGTGTTTGTAGCCACAAGAGGGATTCGTGCACCCATTTGGCGAAGTCTGTTGCCACCTGCAAAGGGTCTCCGACTGAAGTAGCTTTGAGTGTTTTTCGTTCCTGCGCGCTCCAGATGCATTGATTATATCCTCTAGCGACTGTTCGATGCGAATGGTAGGAGGCTGGTGTTGGGGTTGATCGTTCTTTGTTATCCTGTCGGCGAGTGAACGGTTTCCTCGAGGACCAGTTGGTGGGGTATGGTAACCAAATGGCGTTTGGCTATCAAAAGAGGTGGGCTGTTCACCCCTTGTTACACGCTCAGCAAGTGTCGGTTTGCGCACTACTGGCGCTGGTGATGTAGCTTGGGCGAACAGGTTCTTGCTGTTGATGTTGTGAAAGCCAAAAGTCTGGTCTTGCTGCTTAGGTTGCAAGGTAGATCGCCCATCTCCCTTCATCTGCCCACCGAAAGGATTTGAACCACCCGGCAGGTGACTGGAAAAGGGATTCGTTTGGGAAAAGTTGCTGGATCGTGGTGCAGGGACAGGATCGATAACCATTTGGTCAGCCCGTGGAAACTGCTTTGACTGGCCTTTTGATGCCGCTTCTGTGAGGAAGAAAGGATCGTGGCTGTGTTTACATCTCCCACCGAATCTGCAACTACCGCTCAACCAGAATTTGCATGCGGTGTGGGGTACTTTGCAACTCCTGCCTAATGTGCAGGTCCCGTTCTTGTATGCTGGGCAAGCCGCCGTGAAGTTACCGTCGCCGGCTGACATTCCAAATGGATGTGAGGGAGCGCCATTGGTAACACGTGTATTGAAGGGGTTTGACTGGCCCACACCGCGTGTAATTGACGTGGAGAAATCGACCGGACCAAAGCTCGGGTGTTGCTGCGAGCTATCGAATCCTCGAGAGTCCGTCATTTGAACGTCGTCGTCTTTCGGCGTAGGATGTTGTGATACCTGGCCGAATGAACCTGGCTGACCATATGACCCAACGTTCACAGAGCTTCCGAAGGAAGTGCCTAGAGAGCTCTGTGGCTGGTAGAAGCTACTGTTGGCAGTCTGATTACTACTGAAAGAAGAGTTCATTGAAGTGCCGCTCTTTCCTGCAGTAGCTGGAAGCGACAATGTCGAAGTGGCTTCGGGCTTCTTTTGGGCTCCCTGCCTCGCAGACAAGTTGGCTAGGTCGGTCTTGAGTCTGTTGATCTCAGTCGTTTGTTGCGAAATCTGGTCCTGGTACGATTTCTCGCGTTGAGCCGTTGCTGCAGCTTTTGCGGCCTTCTTCACACTCTCTTGAGCGCGTTCCTTCGCGGCGGTCATCTCAAGCGACTTGATCTGTTGCTTTAGCTGCTCTCGTTCCGCTTGGGCTCGTTGGACTTCTTCAAGACGTTGCTTCTCTTGCTGACGGGCCCGTTCCTCCTTCTGCAGACGTAGGGCTTCGGCCTTTTGCGCTCGGTATTCTGCCATCTGCTGTGCGTCGGGGCCGATGCTGGTCCTCGCAATCTTGTCCTCGGTTGCTTTCCGCAACGTCTCCATCGTCTCGTCGATCGACCCGGTTGGGAAGATAAAGCTCGCAGGTGGCGGGCTGAGCCAGCCTTCCATTTCTTCAATGTTGGTGACCAAATCGCCGAGGAGGTGGTGCGACCGTGAGTACTTTATCAGGTCGCGGAGGGCTCGGAGCCGGTATATTGGCAGCGATATGTAAGGCATGACGTTGCGCCATTGCTCTCCTTTGGCGAGAGTATAGTGTAGGCCGTTGAGACACTCGCGTACTTCGACGATGGATTGTGCGTTGACCTTGAAGCCATTTCCCATGACTCTGTCGATGACTATCATGTCATTTCGCACAGTCTCGTAGTGCTTCGCAAAGTCCTTCACAAGCGCGCCCTTCTTTTCGTTCTTTTGAGGGATGAGAGTTGTCAGACGAGGGATGACATGACGAGCCGCTGCATTCTGCTTGATGGTTCCTTTCAACGCGGCGTGGCTGAACAACTCGACAAGATCCTCTCGCCAGTCGTTCGCAACGTCGGCAGTATACTGCGAATAGCCGGCGATGTGTAAGCGCGCCTTGTACGCGCTGAAGCACATCTCAGCCATATACTTGGCGTTGTACTCCTTTTCGTTGGGGCGACTCCTCTTCGAACGCGCTGCGATGGGAGTCGCATTGGGTTCAGCCTAGACGTCTGCGTTAGTTCAGAAGGAAGAGATCTGAAGATAAGTGGCTCACCAATTCTGACTGGCTGTTCGCAGTAGCTCGCTTCCTCTTTCCACCAGCCAGAGGAACTGCGTATGTTTGGTAGCCAGGGCCGTTGGCGGCCGAGGAGTGAGCCATTGCGCTTGGTGATTAGGAAGAGCTCGATGGAGTTGCTGTCGTTATCTTGTGGCTAGTAAGCGTGTTTTCAAAACGAAAGTAGGACTTGGAGAGCGAATTTGTCAAGTGGATGTCGGATCAAGTTTGTGTAGTCAAGCAGGGGTTGAGTACGGGCTATTGTACACGCCACTAAGCCCGAATCAGGTATCGAGTGGGTATTACGAATAGAGCGTGGTCGTGAAGGGGAAGAACGATAGCTATGGGTCCGTGCGAAGTGAATGTGTGTTGGACAAAGACGTGGCTTGAAAGACCAGCACAAGGGCGACTAGGAGTAGATGGTGAATGAGAGGCGTCACGATGGTTCATATTCGTTCTGGTTTGCGCATACAGTAGCTCTTCAGCTGTGGTGGTAACAGGTGAAGAATAAGAATCTAGTGATTATCGAGGTACAGTCCAGTCTTCAGTGCTGGGGCACAGGGAGAGAATCTAAGAAGGGTACCTGAGCTAGAAAACATACTCGATGTAGGGACGTAGAGAACTTGACTTTGAAATGGGAGACGCATGAGGGAAACAAGATAGGACGACTGTTTTGATAGCAAACCGCAAAGGGGATAGCTTGCTCAGGCTTCCCCATGGGCCACAGACCAGACCTATGAATGCTGTATGGCATGGTGGCTGTAACGATGCTGTCGCGACTACTCCACACTGGTTGATGTCCAGGGTCGTTCCTTCCTGGGATTTCTCATGCCGAATGTTTGTTTCACTTAGGCCTGGCGTTCTTGAAGGCCATATGTGAACTATGTGAAGAAGGAAAAAGGAAATACGAACAAGGTTCAGGTGTTGCTGGCTCGGCGATGGCCGCCCTAGCGCAAATGTTGGGCAGGCACGGGATGCGGAGAGCAGATCGCGACGGGGAAGAGCGACCGAGGCAGGGTCGTCCCTCACCCGTCGATGTTTGGCCTCTCCAACATTGGAAGGCATCGCGACCATGCGCAATCCCGTGGCGTGTGTGTCCTGCAGGTCCGCGAAACAGAAGTGCATCCACGAAGACCGGCCGCCGTGCGACAGGTGCAAGCAGTGCGGGCGCGCCGATCGGTGCGAGTTCCCAGGTGCGTCGAAGCTCCTGCCGTCCCCTATAGTGCGCGTGTTGACAGTCGATAGCGCCAGGAACCAGCGCGATACACCGCAAGCCCAAGCGACCACGGCCCTCTGAAGACGCAGGAGACGCTGGAGACACGCCGACACCAGCCAACTCCAGTACGACGGTTGTAGCGCCCCATCAGGGCCGCCATGACGCACATCTGCCGACCGGCACCCAGGCGGCACAGCACGCGTCGCCGAATGCGGCATCCGCGCTGCTCGACGGCCTCGATCCCTTTGAGCTGCTGACGGACGAGGTCAAGAACAGCTACCTCAGATGCAGCTACAAGTGGAGCTTCCACCACACGCCGACGCTGCTGCGCCGGATCCGCGATCGCACCCTCGAGCCATGGATGGCCTGGGCGATCCTGGCACTGGCCATCAGGTATGCGAGCACCCACAGTGCAGGCAGTCGCACATCTAACATGACGTAGATTCGTCAAGGAGCCGCCCTCGCCCTTCCGCTCGCAGACTGAGGCCAGCAATGCCTATGCCGCCCACGCCCGCCAGATCCTGCAGCAGGACCTCGAGACGCCCTCGATAAGCCGCGTCCAAGCCCTGTTGATGCTGACGGGCCACGACTGGGGCGCCGGCAATGGAAGGCGGGCGTGGATATATCTGGGCATGGCCATACGGCTCGTCGAAGTCATGGACCTGACGCGCGAGACCGGCATACCGCGAAACCGCGTGCCGACGCGCGAGGAGTTCATCGAGGCTGAAGTGCGCCGCCGGACTGCCTGGACCTGCTTCCTCATGGACTCGCTGCTCAGTGGCGGCAAGGGGCGCAAGCGATCGTTGACGGCCGCCGACATGAAGATTCAGCTACCCTGCGAGCGCGAGGACTTCGTCTTCGGGGAGCCTGTGTGCACACCGCAGCTAGACAACACACAGCGCATGCCGCCAGTAGCCCTGCCAGTAGGAGAGATTGGCATCATCGGATATAGTATGCGCGCTGCCAACATCTGGGGCAAGGTCGCGCGCTGGGCGTGCTCTGAAGACCTCAAGAGCGAACTGCCATGGGCCTCCTCGTCGCAGTTCCAGCAGCTCATATACGAACTCGAAGGCTGGAAGGCCTCGCTCCCACAGCGCCTGCAGTACGACCTCTTCACCCTCCACAGCCACAATGCCGTCGAGCAAGGCCAAGCGTATTGCTATATGCACTGCATACACTTCATGAGCTACATGTTCCTGCATCGCGCCTACCTGCCCGTTCTGGGACCGCAACAGAACGGGGCGAACCCTGAAGAGACGCCCAACTCCTACGACGAACACCGTGACATGTGGAAGAAGTGGGAGAAGACTTCACGCAAGGAGCTGTTCAAAGACTCCGTCATGGTCCTAGACATGCTCGAGGAGATGCGCACTTTCGGCGTCTACTTCCTGCGAGGCCTAGTGCCGTGGATCGGCTTCACCATCTACACTGCAGTCGGCGCAATGTTGTACAGTTTCAACTTCCCGAGTGGTGATGATGACCCTCGCTGGCGGGAGAAGGCGCGTAAGAGCGTCATCCAGGGCTGCAACTTCCTGAAGGAGATGAAGACGCAATGGCCCATGGCAGAGACCTGGGTGAGTAACTCAAGAGATCTAGAAAACACACGCTGACAGCCCCAGTATGATACCATCAGGCGCATGCAGGCATACTACCGCTCAATACTTGGCCAGGACGGCCCGGCATCACCCGAAGAACGACGAGCCTTGCGACATGCTATGATCGACTACGGCGCGTTGCAGCCCTCGCCTGTACAAAAGCCAGCTGATGCTCGAGACATCGCTTCCAGCAGGTCCCCTTCACAACAGCACAACGACCAGCGCAAACCCATGATCGCCAACCTCACCAACCCACCCGTTAGAAGCCCTTTGCCCGCTACAAGCCCCATGCCTGCCGCAGCGCCCACACCCAACAGCTACTCATCAAACTTCTCGTGGAACACGCCTCCAGCGGTGCCCCCGTTGGAAGCCGACGAGACCTTCAACCTTGACTCGTTCGAATCATTCGCCTTGACGAATGAAGAGTTAGAGGCTATGATGATCAATGCGACACAGGAATTCTGGGCTAGCTTCCCGGGCGAAGTGGGTGTGGGATATTAGGAAAACGTGGTTCGGATTGCTACGATCTGGCGTTAATGGAAGGGACAAAACGGGCGGTCTCGTATGTTACATGTAATAATAGTAATTTGTTTTCCAAGCAAGCGTCGTCGGCAGCTTCGTCTAATGTATACTGGAGATGTGCATTCCCGCTACGCCCCATGATGCAATTTGACTCTCACCTTCCATCACCTCGCAACTGCGAAGATCGCCACTTCACATTCAAGCCCACCCAAAAGCTTAGAACAAAAGCTAACCACCTATCGCAGATGCCCACAAGACGGGTACCTGAACACTCCCTCGTTTCGTCACACAGATGCCGTAGGTGCAGGGCGAAGCCGGATAAGTCGGCACACAGGCGGCTTGTTTTGTAGAATGATGGGCACACACCGAACTGGGGTGGAGCGCGATCCACAAGCTTAAGTTGACTACCTCTGGCAACTTCCTGACGCGTTCTCTTGCACTTTATCTCCTCTGTCGATTTCCAACGATGTTATCTTACGCCCTGAATTGGATGTCGTTGCGGCAACCGGTGTCTTTCGGTCCTTCTCTGGTAAGGAAGAGGAGCTTGCCCATTTGGACTAGCGCGATTTGAATGAAAGAGAAGGGACAAGGGATTTCGACTTTCGATGCGTCACGCTTCCGACGCAATGCATTGGAGATCGCACGCATTCACATTCTCTTTGATGGCCCTCGATCTTAAGAAAAGAAGGCACCAATCTGTCTGCAACTATTGGCTAGCTGTGGATGATGGCGACTGTAGCGGAATTAATCTGGTCTCCGAAACCACCCGTGGTGTCCTGATCACCACGCAGGCATTGGCAGGATCCCACACCAGCGGCGATATGATTTACATCGCCGCGCAACGCTGGGTACCGCTGCGTTATCTGATGTACACATCCCAAGAGACCGGACTTGTGTAGCCTGATGGCAAACACAGCCCCTCAGCATCATCTATGCAGATAGTGAGTCCATCATGGAGGTACTTCCTCATAGCGGTTGGCGGGCCAAGAGTTCGCCTCTGTTGGTAAACGGATCCTAGTGTACGCATGATACCACCGAGCCGGACTCTGATTGAGTTGACCCGCAAGTCACAAACTGGTCCAAGAGATGCCATGCGAGGTCCCCTTTGTCCGGTTTGCACTTCAACATCCAATATATTGTCTGACCTACAACAAGGCTACAGTTCGCTTCAAGAGCTTGACACAGGAAGTCGCCGACAACTCCAACTACATGCAGGTCACTAACTTTGTACGGCGGTTTCCGCATCTCATACATCAAAGCGCAACACCCTCCTGATGCCATCCAAGTGCATCCGCAACACTCTTCGACACCATGTGTTATCATACAGACACACTGTTGGTCAGAACAGCAACCTCGGCGCTCGCGAAGGATGGGCTCGAAAATCGCGCAGGAGCTACTTCCGCTAGACGATATTCCGGAGATGGCAGACCTCACGATGTCAGTCGCGTAGCCATGGGCGTTAATCTCTCGGCTTGCATGCTGGAAACGCCAAGGAGAATCTGTTGCAAATTCTTAGGCGTGCCCGTCAGCTTTCGGACACTGTTCTGGAAGGTGAATTAATGCATGAGCAAATAAGATGCGTGGGAAAGATGCCAGGACCCAGGGCCGTGGGAGGGCCTGGTTCAGCTGGTAGATGGATGTCGACGTCTGACGACCGTTGATGTTACCCACGTTTTGGCGTGCGATGCTCCCATTGGCTGACCTTTCTACACGAGACCACTCCACGCCCGAACGCTACGAGCTTTGCCAAGATGCGGCCAAGAGACATGGCTGTCAAAGTTATCGGCTTGGTAGCTTCAATGAGAGGTTGCGAACTGAAAGCGCTAAGCTCCGCCATCATTCACCAGAGTTGCTTGACTGCGCTAGTGGGGAGATCTTGACGGCCTTGGCAAAGAATCCGCCATCCTTCTACGCCCTGCCCAATCACAACTTCGGTTCGAGCACACGTTCTCTTGGCGAATGGTCTCACGTTGCGGCCTGTGAGTGGTGGCTGCATAGTAGCTGGACATGCAGGGCGTCGGATGTCACCCATCAGTCTGGAATCAATCGAAGGGATTGACGCCGTAAGCCAATACGGGCCTTCTCCGCCGCAAAGAGCGACCTGAAGCGTCTCTTTCAATATATATACATGTCTTACAGAGGGCCCTCCCTTACTTTCGGCATCCCAGCTCCAACTTCAAACAGCCTTCTTTGTCATTGAGCGACTTGTACTGCTCAAGGATCAGTCATCATGGCGCGTCTTACACAGTACAACTATGTCTTCGCCATTGGCACTTTTTTTGCCATGCTCGATGCATACAACAACGGTGCCAGTACGTGCAGATTACTGTCACTTCATCATGCTCCAGACTAACACTGTACAGACGATGTTGCCAACGCATGGGCTACCTCTGTGTCTTCCCGTTCGGTCTCCTACCGCCAGGCCATGATCCTGGGTACCATCTTCGAGATGGTTGGTGCCATCACCGTTGGTGCTCGTACCGCTGAGACGATCAAGAATGGCATTATCCCTCCCAATGCTTTCAAGGACGATGCCGGTGTTCAGATGCTCGCATTCACTTGTGCTCTCGCTGGTGCCTCTATGTGGGTTATGGTAAGTGTCACTGTACTAATCGCATTTGCAACATACACTGACTCCGTATATAGTGGTGTACCAAGCACTCCGCTCACGTCTCATCGTCTTACTCGCTCATCTCTTCCGTCGCTGGTGTTGGTGTCGCCGTTGCTGGCGCTGCTAACGTACAATGGGGTTGGAACAAGGGCAAGGGTCTTGGTGCCATCTTCGCAGGTCTCGGAATGGCACCTGCCGCTTCTGCCTGCTTCGGTGCCATCATCTTCATGCTGATCAAGATGACCGTCCACGTCCGCAAGAACCCCATTCCGTGGGCCATCTGGACTGCGCCTTTCTTCTTCCTCGTTGCTGGAACCATTTGCACGCTTTCCATCGTCTACAAAGGATCGCCCAACCTCGGTCTCAACAAGAAGCCAGCGTGGTATGTCGCAACCGTCACCATGTCTTGCGGTGTCGGTCTAGCCTTCCTATCCTTCCTCTTCTTCGTCCCTTACCTACACGCCAAGGTCGTGAAGCGCGACCACACCGTCCGCTGGTACCACGTCTTCCAAGGCCCTCTTCTCTTCAAGCGCCCTGTCCCGGATGGCGCCGAGGCTGCCGTTGTTCCCGACTACGCCGTCGTCCAGGAGGACGAAGAGATGAAGAAGCCCGAGCAGAACAACGACTCCGAAGAGGGCATCACCGTCCACGACCACGAGAAGATGGCCGTCTCCACCGACATCGCCGAGCACCAACAACCCAGCTACAAGGAACTCGTCGCCCAAGGCCAAGAGCGCTTTCACTCCAAGCTCCGCGCCAAGAAGGGACCTCTCGGCTGGGCCATGCGCTACCTCCACGAGAACAAGATCCAAACGGGCGAGATCTACGAAAAGAAGAACATGCTCATCACTCTGAAGCGCATCCCCGCCATGCTCGTCGTCGGCGCCCTCTACGGCGTAAACTACGACATTCACGCCGCGCAAACCGGTATCCACGGCACACCCGAAGGCCGCCGCATGGAGCGCGTCTACAGCCACGCAAAGAAGTACTCCAACGAAGTCGAGCACACCTACTCCTTCGTCCAAGTCCTCACCGCCTGCACCGCCTCCTTCGCCCACGGCGCCAACGACATCGGAAACGCCGTCGGCCCCTGGGCCGTCATCTACGGCGCGTGGAATACAGGAAAAGCCTCGCAGTCCAAAGCATCCGTGCCCGTCTGGCAACTCGCTGTCCTCTCTGCTACCCTCTCACTCGGTCTCGTTACTTACGGCTACAACATCATGAAGGTCATGGGTAACAAGATTACGTATCACTCGCCTAGCAGAGGTTGCAGCATGGAAATGGGTGCCGCGCTTACGGTGCTTATCTTCTCGCAGTACTCGCTTCCTGTTTCGACGTCCATGTGTATTACCGGTGCGACGGTTGGTGTGGGTCTTTGCAATGGCACGCTCAAGGCTGTTAACTGGCAGAGAGTGGGTCTGCTGGTGTTTTCTTGGATTATGACTATTCCCATTGCGGGGACTATTGGTGGTGTTTCTTGCGCGATTGTGCTTAACGCTCCTCACTTTGGTTAGATGGAGGTGTTGGAGCGGTAGAGAGATCTTGGGGTGTTTTCAGTCGTGTCTTGGAAAAGGATAGTAGATTGGGTTTTGTACCTGCTTGCGTTTTAGTAGCGACACCTTTGGGTGATTAGCATGCGAATCGTCTATTCATGTGCATATTTCGTCAACTTCCCTCGTGTTTCCATGTCTCAATTACCATTTTTGGAGAACTTGCTATAGACACACTGACCCCTTGGCTCGCTTCTACTGCCTTTGATACCCTTGCGTAATTTATAATCTACGATGCAGCATTTTCGACAAAGCAATCTGCCTTCACGGGTGCAGTAAGTCGCATGTCCTTATTCTCTACACCACCACGCCGCAACGCGTCGTCAAGACCAATGAACATAAATGACTTGGGAGAGTATTGAAGAAGTTCACTTTAGGCCATTTTAGTGAAGAACTAATGATGAAGGCAGAGCTCTGGTAATTTGAAGATCATCGCGCCAAGTACTTCCAACCCCGACAACAGTCTTCCTACTTATAGCAGATTCGAGATTCAAAAACTTTGGGAAAATAAAAGAAGAATATACGCGGTATCTAACAGGCTGCGCGTCGTGCTGATAGTAGAGCACCTGATTTGATCCACCCAAACTGCCCTGCTCTTGCAACATAAGAAGAAAGAGTTGAGAAAGGAAAACATCTCGCTGAAAACCTGAAAGATGCAAAACGCATCCCAATCTGTAACAACACCCACTATCTTCGAAGCAAGAGGCATTCCAAGCTACTGACCACGTCCGTTTCCTCGGCCACCTGGTCTACCACCACGGCCTCCACGACCTCCACGGGGACGCCAGTAGCCACGCTGCCGGCCTGCATTGATGCGGTCAGCATCGGCTTGAGTCAGGCTGTAGCCTGCCTGATTGTAATTCCATGGTGGCTGTACTACTTGACCGGAAGGCTGCGCGGAGCCCCGACCCCGTCCTCATCCAGACGAGCGGCGGTTGGAAGAAGATCCTCGTCCTCGTCCACGTCCACGGGGAGCTGGTTGCGGTGGTGCTGGGGTCGGGTCTTGGACTAAGTTTAGGTTGCGCAACACGGCCGTGAGGGCCGACATATCGGGAGCTGGCGGGTCAGGCGACGTGGTCTGGGAAGCGCCAAATGGGGAGTAGGAGCTCGAGGCCTGTGGAGGGTTCGACGAGCTGGGGGCGCTGGGAACGGGTGGGTTTAGGACACGGTCCAGGACATCTTGAGTGACATTGTTAAAAGCCTGGAGGACAACCCTCTGGCCTGCAAGTGTTGTGCCATTGAGCTGCTCAACAGCCTGGTCGCGGCCCTCAGCTGTTTGCATCAAGACGATACCAGACAACATGCGATTTCCTCCGACTTCAGCACGATCGATACCTTCGGGGCGAAACGGGTGGAGAAACGCCATGACCACATCGTTATCGAGCTCGGGCGGGATGTCGGTCATGAAGAGTACTCGGTTTCGCGTATCTTCTCTATTATCGAGATCAGGAGAAGGGACGCGATGCGCAGGCAAAACGTCACCCAGATTTTGGAGAACTCGTGGGATCAGGTCAGCAAGAGCTAAACGCTTCTTCTCCGCCTGAGCTTTGGCCTGAGCTTCTAGTTCTTTCTCCTTTCGAGCTTTCTCTTCACGCTCCCGCACGACCTTTTCGTGTTCTTCTTGCAATGCTTGGCTCTCCTTTA
>Ga0265798_10005890_pt1 | contig 16292 bp, 13 predicted proteins | sample P3T30metagenome_FD_192430 | JGI IMG/M metagenome (GOLD analysis project Ga0265798, IMG submission 192430) | Plant litter microbial communities from East Loma Ridge, Irvine, California - P3 T30 | ecosystem: Environmental > Terrestrial > Plant litter > Unclassified | place: USA: California... | reverse complement strand
ACAGGTCGACCTCCTTCTGGACGTCGGGCACCCAGGTCCAGAAGGTGAGGGTCGTGTCGGTGTCCATGGCCTTGTCGATGTCGGCCTGCGAGACGGGCGCGGTGTCGCCACCTCCACCCGCGCCTCCGCCGGACGGGGCGCAGCCGGTCAGCACGAACGCCGACACGACGGCGAGTGACACGAGCGCCTTTGCTGTGGTCTTTCTCTTCATGGTGGTTCTTCCTCGAGGGGGTGGGGGAGTGGTGCGGGGGATCGGGTGGTGCGGGGGACGTGGTGCGGGTCGGTGGGGTGGGGCGGTGCGGGTCGGGTGCGGTGGGGGACGTCGTGCGGGTCGGGTGCGGCGAGGGACGTCGTGCGGGTCGGGTCGGACGGGTCGGGCGCCTACGAGGCGTCGGCGTCCACGAGCTCGTAGACGTGGGCCGCGCGCGGGGCGAGGGTCAGGGTGGTGCCGGCGGCGACGACCTCCCGGGTCTCGAGGTCGCGCACCGCGGAGGGCGTGGTGACCGTTCCCTCGTGGGCCGACCAGTTCGACACGAACGCGAGCCCGGGGGCTCCGGCCCGTGAACCGGTGGTGACGGTGACCGTCTCGGTCGCCGCCCACGCGCTCGCCGCCGTGGCCGGCACGAGCCACCGGGCGATCGAGCGGGAGAGCTCGGGGTTGGGCACGGTCGCGACGTAGCTGACGCGTCCGGCTCCGGAGGCGCGGGTCGTCAGCATCGCGTCGGCCCCGATCTCGGTCGGCGCGGCCCGCAGCACGACGGTGGCGTCCTCGACGTGCAGGACGTCGGCCCAGCGGGTGCCGGCCGAGCCCGGCTCGAGGACGAAGGGTGCGTCGGCCGGGTCGGTGGCGGCGTCGGGGACCCCGCCCGCGCCTCCGGCGGTCGTGTCGTCGGTGCGCTCGGCGGCGCCGGCGTCCGCGACGTGGACGGCGAGGGGGGCGTCGAGGTTCGTGTACTCCTCGTACCAGACGCCCGCGGGGCCCGAGAGGCGGGCGGGTGCCGGGTCGCGGCGGGCCCGGGCGAGCTCGTCGCCGTAGGCCGTGCGGATGCCGATCACGAGGTGGCCGCCGGCCTCGGCGTAGGCGGTGAGCGCGGCGAGGGTCGCGTCGTCGACGACGTACAGCGCCGGCACGACGAGCACGGGGTGCGTCGCGGCCGACTCGGCCGGGTCGGCGGCGAGGAACTGCGCCACGTGCTGGATGCGCACCTGCACGCCCGCCTCGGCGAGCCCGCGGTAGTGCGCGTCGAACAGGTGGAGGTACGACTCGGGGTCGGGGCCGCCGTCGGGCAGGGCGAGCGGCGGGTAGGTCTCGAACGACCACTTGGTCTCGGTCGACCAGAGCATGAGCACGTCGGCGTCGGGTTCGAGGCCGTCGACCGCGCCGCCGACCGCCTTGAGCGTCGCGCCCAGGGCCGCGACCTCGCGGTGGATGCGACCGGGACGCTGGCTGTGCGGCAGCACGCCGCCCCAGTACGTCTCGACGCCGAAGTGCAGCGTGTGCCAGTGCCAGTACTCGACCATGCGGGCACCGCGGGAGACGAGCGCGAGCGCGGCCTGCTTGATCTGCCCGTCGAACGGCGGGTGGTTCTGCCAGGGGCCGCCGATCGACTGCGCGTTGGTCTCGGTGACGAGGAAGGGGGCCTGCGCCGACGAGAACGCCCGGTCGCCCCACTGCTGCAGGGCCCAGACGCCGGTGTGCCACCAGCCGGCCTCGCGGGGCACCTCGACGCCGAGCGTCAGGCCGTCCTGCATCTTGTAGTAGGGATTGCCGGCGGTGACGTCGAGGCTCTCGACGAGTCGCTCGTCGGCGACCTGAGGGCGCGAGTACGAGATGCAGGTGGTGACGAACTGGTCGTCGCGGGCGTACTCGCGGACGACGTCGGCCTGCCAGGCGATCAGCTCGTCGGCCAGCTCGCCCTGGAAGCGCCGCCACTCGAGGTCGTACTGCGGCTGCACGTTGCCGTCGGGACGCCAGAGCTGCGACCACTCGGTCAGCCGGTGCGACCAGTAGACCAGGCCCCACTCCTCGTTGAGGCGCTCGACCGTGCCGTACTTGCGCTGCAGCCAGGCCACGAAGCGGTCGAAGACCTGGTCGTTGCGCGGGCGCTCGTTGCCGGGCTCGTTGTCGACCTGCCAACCGATCACGGCGGGGTGCTGCGCGTAGCGCTCGACGACCTTGCGCACGACGCGCTCGGCGTAGAAGCGGTAGGCGGGGTGGCTCTGGTCCATCTCCTGGCGGGCGCCCCAGCCGGCGCGGACGCCGGTCGTCCGCTCGGCGGCGATCTCGGGGTGGCGCACCTGCAGCCACGGCGGCACCGCGTAGGTGGGGGTGCCGAGCACCACCGCGATGCCGCGGGCGTGGGCGCCGTCGAGCACGGGCTGCAGCCAGTCGAGGTCGAACTCGCCCTCGCGCGGCTCCCACGTCGACCAGACCGACTCGCCCACCCGGATCACCGTGAAGCCCGCCTCGACCATCAGGTCGAGGTCGCGGTCGAGGGTGCCCGCCTGCTGGTACTCGGCGTAGTAGGCGGCTCCGAAGAGCACCCCGGAGTGGCGTGGAGCAGAAGTCATCGTTGACCCGTTCGTGTGTGTCGGCTGCGGTGGCGACCGCCGACGTCGTCCCGCGTGTACTCGGGACGTCGAGTAGATGTTGTCGATAACATCGGCGTCTGCGGAGAACGTAACCCACGCCGCGCCGCCTGCGCAAGACCCCACTTCCGACCCGCTCCGCGCGCCGGCCGCGCCGTGCCTCCTGCCCCGCCCGCGCCACCATCGGTGTGCAAATCGCGACACCTGCGCCCTCGATCAGGCCTCTGCGCGCACACGAGCGGCGTGTCGGGCTCGAGTTGTCGGGATGTGCTCGCCCGGCCGGTCACCGCCGGTCGGGTTCGGCACGTCGGGACGCCTGCGGCGGCGGACGGGCGGCGAGGAGGCGCGGGCCGGGTCGAGCGCGCGGCGGCGGCCAGCCGGCCGGGCGGCGAGGAGGGGCGGGTCGGGTCGAGCGCGCGGGGCGGCCAGGCGGCGAGGAGGCGCGGGCCGGGTCGAGCGCGCGGCGGCGGCCAGGCGGCCGGGCGGCGAGGAGGCGCGGGCCGGCCCGCGCCCCGGGGCGTCAGCCGCGCGCGGGTGCGGTCGAGGCGCGCGCCACGAGGGACGGCACCGGCAGGCGGCTGGCCGTGTCGGGGCTCCGCCCCTCGATGCGGGCGATCAGCGACGTCATCACGTGCGCCCCCTCGAAGCCGAAGTCGAGCGCCACGGTGGACAGCGACGGCACCATGAACCGCGCCTCGGGGGTGTCGTCGTTGCCGACCACGCTGACCTCGTGCGGCACCGAGACCCCCTCGGCGGCGAGGGCGGCGAGCAGTCCCATCGCCATGGCGTCGTTGGCGACGGCGACGCCGGTGAAGTCGTCGGTGCGGGCGGCGAGCCGCAGTCCGATGTCGTAGCCGGCCGCCGCGGACCAGTCGCCGACGTCGGTGACCGTCACCGCGCCTCCGGACGCGGTCGTGGCCTGGTGGAACCCGTCGGCGCGCTCGCGGGCGGCCAGCCACTGGTCCGGCCCGGCGACGTAGGCCACGCGGCGGTGGCCGAGGCTCGCGAGGTGCTCGGCCGCGACCCGGCCCGCGTGCTCGTTGATCGACTCGGTCGTGCCCTCGACCATCAGCCCGAAGTCGCGCGCCACGGGCACGGAGATCGCGCGGCGTTCGAGTGCCGACCGGGCGACGGCCGTCTGCGCCGTGACGACGATGCCGGCGATCTGCTGCCCGAGCATCAGGTCGAGGGCGTCGTCGACCGAGCGTTCGTCGACGCCGTCCATCGACACGATGTCGGTGACGTAGCCGAGCGAACGTGCGGCCTCGGTGGCCCCGGCGATGGTGCGGGCGGGGCCCGACTGCTGCATGTTGTCGGCGAGCAGCCCGATGCGGTTCGTCCGCTGCAGGCGCAGGTAGCGGGCCGCCGAGTTGGGGCGGTACTCGAGCTCGGCGAGTGCCTGCTCGACCTTCTCGCGGGTGGCGGGACGGATGCCCTCGAAGCCGCGCAGGAACCTGCTGACGGTCTGGTGCGAGACGCCCGCGCGCTTCGCCACGTCGTAGATCGTGGCGTCCTTCATGCCCCGAGGGTAGCGGTGCCTCGTGCCCCGCCGGGGCGTCGGATGCACGAGACCCCACGAAGTCGCCGAGACCCTTCGGCGCGCACGGGGGTGTCGGCGGGTTCCTGGGGTGTGGGCGCGATCCCGGGGTGTGGGCGGGGCCGACTAGGCGGTGCGCTCGATCTCGCGGGTGATGCCGACGAGCACGCGCCGCATGTACGGCGCCCAGGCGAAGCGCACGATGCCGCGGACGATCGCCCCACGCCCCGGTCGGGCGAAGAACGAGTAGGTCCAGTCGACCCGCGTGCGCCCGCTCGGGGTCGCGCGGTAGCTCCAGTCGGCACGGCCGCCGGTCACCAGTCGCCCGAGCAGCCCGGTGAACTCGCTCAGCTCGTAGACGAAGACCCCGTCGGGCTCCACGCGCACCAGGCTCTCGACCACGCTGCTGCCGTCCGACAGCTCGAGTCGGCGCGTCTGTCCGGCACCGTCCCACGGGCCGGACTGGTCGTGGACGGCCACGACGGCCGGGATCACCCCCGCCCGCGGATAGAACCCGACGGGGGTCAGCGGCGTCGCGATGCTCCACGCCCGGTCGAGCGGAGCGGCGGCGACGCGCGCGGTGCTCGCGCTCGCGATGACGGTCATGCCGGGCATTCGGAACGGAGGGCGCGATCGACGGGACGGGTCCTCCCCAGGCGCCCCGCGCCTCCCGACCGTCCCCCGAGGAGGCGCGGGTCGGCTCCCGGGGACGCCGGACGAGAGCAGACTGGCCGCGTGAAGACGACGACGTTACCCACCACCGACCGCCCCGCCTCGACCATCGTCCTCGGGCTCATGCGCATCTCGGGCATGACCGACGACGCGATCCGTGAACTCGTGGCCGAGGCCCGAGACCTCGGCATCGACTTCTTCGACCACGCCGACGTGTACGGCGACCACCCCCACCACTGCGAGCAGCGCTTCGGCGACGCCGTCACCATGACCTCGTCCGAGCGCGACGCGATCCAGCTGCAGAGCAAGGTCGGCATCCGTGACGGCTTCTGGGACTTCTCGACCGAGCACATCCTCGAGTCGGTCGACGCCTCGCTCGCCGCCCTGCACACCGACCGCCTCGACGTGCTGCTGCTGCACCGGCCCGACGCCCTCGTCGAGCCCGACGAGGTGGCCGCCGCCTTCGACCAGCTGCACGCCTCCGGCAAGGTGCGCCACTTCGGCGTCTCGAACCACACGCCCGCCCAGGTCGAGCTGCTCAAGCGCAGCGTGACGCAGCCGCTGATCGTCAACCAGGTGCAGCTCAGCATCACCCACGCTCCGCTGATCGCCGCGGGCGTCGCGGCCAACATGGCGGGGCTCGACCAGTCCGTCGACCGCGACAACGGCATCCTCGACTACAGCCGCCTCAACGACATGACCCTGCAGGCCTGGTCGCCGTTCCAGAAGGGCTTCTTCGACGGAGTGTTCCTCGGCGACCGCGACGGCTACCCCGAGCTCAACGACGTCATCGACGAGCTCGCCGCGAAGTACGACGTGCCGACGTCGGCGATCCCGGTCGCCTGGATCACCCGGCACCCGGCCGAGATGCAGGTCGTGCTCGGCACGACGAGCGTCGCGCACCTCCGCGACAGCGCCGCGGGGTCCGACGTGCCGCTGACCCGGCCCGAGTGGTACCGCCTCTTCACGGCGGCCGGCCACACGCTGCCGTAGCGAGCTGCGCTGCGCGGCGCGGCGCGGCGCTGCGCGGCGCGGCGCTGCGCGGCGCTGGACTGCGCTGCACCGCGAACTGGACACACCGCCACGAAGTGGTCACCCCGCCATCCTTTTTCGTGGCGGGTTGACCACCTCGTGGCGGGATGGCGAGCCGGGCTGCGTGGCGCGGCCCCGCGCGGCGCTGCGCGGCGCTGCGCGGCGCAGTGCGGCGCCCGTCGGTCCGCCCCCATCCCTTCCCTCCCCGCTCGCCGCTCTCCGCCACGAAGTGAACACGCCGCCATCTTTTTGCGTGGCGGATCGTTTACTCCGTGGCGGGATGGCGGGATGGCGGGATGGCGGGACGGCGGGACGGCGGGATGGCGGGCCGAGCGGGCCACCGGGCCGAGCGGCCGGGTGCGGGGTCACACACCGACCGGCGCGGAGGGAATGTCCTAGGGTCGACAGGGCGTTGGGACGCACAGATCGGTGCAGAGGCCGAGGCGCCTCCCACGCCCCGCCCGCACCCCGAAGGGACCATCGTGACCCAGCCCAAGATGAACGTCGAGTCGTTCAACCTCGACCACCGCACCGTCGCCGCGCCCTACGTGCGCGTCGCGGACCAGAAGACGCTGCCGCACGGCGACGTCATCACGAAGTTCGACGTCCGGTTCACGCAGCCGAACGAGGCACACCTCGACATGGCCTCGGTCCACTCGCTCGAGCACCTGTTCGCCGAGCACTCCCGCAACCGCTCGGGCGACGTCATCGACTTCTCGCCGATGGGCTGCCAGACCGGGTTCTACCTGATCCTGCAGGGCGACCCCGCGATGGACGACGTCCTGTCGCTCATCGAGGGCACCCTCACCGACATCACCACCGCCACCGAGGTCCCCGCGGCCAACGAGGTCCAGTGCGGTTGGGGCGCCAACCACACGCTCGAGGGTGCGCAAGGCGTCGCCCGCGACTTCCTCGCTGCCCGCGACGAGTGGTCGACCGTCACCCGATGACCGGGACGCACGCCGCGCCTCCTGCCGACGGGGTCGCGGCGCTCGCCGCACCGCCGATCATCGTGATCGTGGCGATGGCCGACGAGGCCGAGCCGTTCGTGTCCCGGGCGTCGCGAGTCGACGAGCCGATCGCCGTCGGCGGGTCGCTGCAGCGCGTCGTCGAGATCGACGGGGTCGAGCTGCTGCTCGTGCAGAGCGGCATCGGGTTCGTCAACGCGGCCGGTGCGGCCACCTCGGCCATCGTGCGGACGGGCTCGCTCGAGGGCGTCGTGCCGACCGTGATCAGCGCCGGCACCGCCGCGGGCATGGGGGTGGGCATCGAGATCGGCGACGTCGTGGCGGGCTCCGAGTACGTCAACCTCGACGCCGACGCGCGCGTCTTCGGCTACCGGCTCGGCCAGGTGCCCGGCATGCCGGCCAGCTTCCACGCCGACGAGGCCCTGATGGAGGCGGCGGTCGCCTACGACACGTCGGTCTCGTCCGGTGCACCGTCCGGGGACGACCCGGCGGACGCGGGTGACGCCTCGGGCGACGGTGTCGCTTCGAACGCGTCGAGCGCATCGAGCGCTGCGGGAGGCCGCTGGGCCGTACGGCCCGGGTTGATCGCCTCGAGTGACGCGTTCATGACCGCCGAGCGCGTGATCGGCGTGCGGAGCGCCTTCGCCGACGTCGTCGACGTGGACGCCGTCGACATGGAGTCGATGGCGATCGCCCAGACCTGTCACGTCCACCACGTGCCGTTCGTCTCGGTGCGCGGCATCAGCGACCTCGCCGGTCCGGACGCCCACGACGTGCACGACGAGAACCTCGCCCTGACGGCGGGGCGGTCGGCGGACGTCACGATGCACCTCGTCCGGGCGATCACCGCGCGCTGAGCGGCTGGCCGCGCGTCGCGCCGCGTCGCGCCGCCTGGCGGTGGTGCCGCGTGCCGTCCTCGGCAGCCGGCCCGCGCCTCCCCCTCGATGCACCCGGCATCGAACGATGCACCCGATTCCTCGTGGGTGCATCGTTCGGAACCGGGTGCATCGGCACCCGCTGCGCCGACGTCACGAGCCTGAAACACGCGTGCCGTCGCGACGAAACCCGCGTTTCGTACGCTGACGACGACCACCCGGCATCCCCACGATCAGGAGTCCCGATGTCCCAGCCCTCGTCCGTACCGGCTGCCGCCGGCGGCGCGTCCGTCGACACCGTCGAGAAGCACCCCGTCGACCGCGTCCCTCCGCTGCGGAGGCTCTTCCCGCTCGGCCTGCAGCACGTGCTCGCGATGTACGCCGGGGCGGTCGCCGTCCCGCTGATCGTCGGCGGAGCGCTGGTCGGCATGGGCCAGCTCGAGCCCGGCGACATCGCGTACCTGATCAGCGCCGACCTGTTCGTGGCCGGCATCGCGACGATCGTGCAGTCCGTGGGGTTCTGGCGCTTCGGGGTGCGGCTGCCGCTGATGCAGGGCTGCACCTTCGCCGCCGTCGGCCCGATGATCGTGATCGGCGGCGAGTACGGCATCACGGCGATCTACGGCTCGGTCATCGCGAGCGGTGTCTTCATGATGCTGCTCGCCCCGTTCTTCTCGAAGCTGGTCCGGTTCTTCCCGCCGATCGTCACCGGCACGGTGATCCTGATCATCGGCGTCTCGCTGATGGACGTCGCCGCCGGCTGGGTCGGAGGAGGCACGGGTTCCGACGACTTCGGACGTCCCCTCGACATCGCCTTCGCTGCGGGCACCCTGCTGCTGATCATCCTGATCGAGCGGTTCGCGCCTCCTGCGCTCCGCCGTCTGTCGATCCTGCTGGGGCTCGTCGTCGGCACCCTCGTCGCCTGGCCGTTCGGGCTGACCGACTGGAGCGGAGTGGGGGAGAGCGCCTGGTTCGGCCTCGCCCTGCCGTTCCACTTCGGACTGCCGACCTTCCCGGTGAGCGCGATCGTGTCGATGTGCATCGTCGGCCTGGTGATCATGACCGAGACCACCGGGGACATCATCGCGGTGGGCGAGATCGTCGACCGGCCGGTGACGCCGCGACGACTGGCCGACGGGCTGCGGGCCGACGGCCTGTCGACCGTCATCGGCGGAGTCTTCAACACGTTCCCGTACACCGCGTTCGCGCAGAACGTCGGCCTGGTCAGCATCACCGGCGTGAAGTCGCGGTACGTGGCGACGCTGGCGGGGGGCATCCTCGTGGTGCTCGGCTTGGTGCCCGCGCTCGGGGCCGTCGTCGAGGGCGTGCCGGTGGCGGTGCTCGGCGGGGCGGGTGTCGCGCTGTTCGGCATGGTCGCGGCGAGCGGCATCCGGACGCTGTCGAAGGTGCGGTTCACCAACAGCAACATCCTGATCGTGGCGGTCGCCCTGGGCGTCAGCCTGCTGCCCACGGTCAGCCCCGAGATCTACGCGCAGTTCCCGACCTGGTTCACGATCGTGTTCGACTCGGGCATCAGCGCCGGGGCGATCGTCGCCGTGCTGCTCAACCTGCTGCTCAACTCGCCGCGGGTGCCGGCGCGCGACGAGGGCGCGGACCGCGACGTGTCGGCGCACGACGCCGTGCGCGGGCCCGCGGCACCGGCCGGGGTGACCGAGCGCGAGGTCTGAGCCGGGGCCCGGGCCGGGGCCCGGGGCTCACCCCGCGCTCGCGTCGCACCGTCGACTGAACGTCGCACCGCGCACCTCGGCGGTGCGACGTTCGGTTCGTGGTGCGACTCGTGATCCGGTACGGACCGGATCAGGCTCGGAGGGAGAACGGATCGGCCCGACCTGGCCCGGCCCGACCTGGCTCGGCCCGGCCCGGCCCGGCTCGGCTCGGCTCGGCTCGGCCCGGCTCGGCTCAGCGACCGCCGGCGAGGCGCCAGAGTCGGTCGCGCGACATCGGCAGCTCGTGCGGCCGCACCCCGAGGGCATCGCGGATCGCGTTCGCCAGGGCCGGGGCCACCGGGTTGTACGGCGCCTCGCTCATCGACTTGGCGCCGAGCGGACCGAGGTCGTCGTGCGTGGTCGCGAAGTGCACCTCGGTCTCGGGCACGTCGCCGAACTTGGGCATCCGGTAGTTGCGGAACGCCGTCGTCAGCACGCGCCCCTCGTCGTCGAGCATCATCTCTTCGTAGAGCGCGGTGCCGATCGCCTGCGCCGTGCCGCCCTCGACCTGGCCGCGTAGCTGCTCGGGGTTCAGCACCACGCCGGCGTCCGCCGCCTGCACCGAGCGCAGCAGGCGCACCTCGCCGCTCGCCCGGTCGACGGCGACCTCGAAGCCGTGCACGTTGAACGCCACCGAGCGTGGGGTGCCGTCATGGGAACCGTCGGCGGTGAGCGGACCGTCGGCCAGCAGCCGCTCGCCGGACACGAGGACGGTCGCATCGGCACCGGGGCCGACCCGCACCACGACGCCGCCCGCGACCACCTCGGGGGCCGTACCGGTGTCGACGGCGTGACCCGCGCCTCCTGCGATCGCCAGGGCGCGGTCGACCATGGCCGCACGCAGCTTGTGGGCCGCGGCGAGCAGGGCCTTGCCCGCGACCACGACGCCGGCCGAACCGTAGGCCCCGGTGTCGTAGCGGGCCACGTCGGTGTCGGACTGTCGGACGACGACCCGGTCGGGTGTGGTGCCGAGCGCCGAGGCGACGAGCTGGGTGTGCACGGTCGTCGTGCCGTTGCCGAACTCGGCCGTGCCGACGCCGATGTCGTAGCGGCCGTCGGGCAGCAGCTCGATCGAGGTGTCGGCGAAGTGACCGCGCGGCGGGATCGTGGCGATCATGGCGAGGGCCATGCCTCGCCCGGTCGACCAGGTCGGGCCGACGGGGGCAGGAGGCGCGCCCTCGGGAGCCGGAGACTCCAGCGCCTGCTCGACCAGGTCGAGGCACTGGTCGAGTCCGTAACTGCCGATCAGCAGGTCGCTCTCTTCGTCGGGGTCGGTGACCACCATCGGGTCGCCGGGGACGATCACGTTGCGGCGGCGCAGCTCGAACGGATCGATGCCGAGCTCGCGGGCCAGTTCGTCCATCGCGGACTCGACGGCGAAGACGACCTGCCCGAGCCCGTACCCGCGGAACGCCCCCGAGGGCAGGTTGTTCGTGTAGACCGACTCGGCGTCGACGCGCTTGTTCGGGCAGCGGTAGACGCTGGTCGACTCGTGCACCGAGTGGTACATGACTCCGACGCCGTGGTTGCCGTAGGCGCCCGTGTCCATCAGCTGGTCGACGTGCAGCGCGGTCAGCACCCCGTCGCTCGTCGCGCCGACCCGCACGCGGACCCGCATCGGGTGCCGGGTCGGGGCGATCGTGAACTCGTCCTCGCGGGTGAACTCGTACTGCACGGGCTGACCGGTGCGCAGCACGGCGAGGGCGACGAGGTCTTCGGTGATCAGCTCTTGCTTGCCCCCGAAACCGCCGCCCACGCGGGCGGCGAAGACCCTGACCTGCTCCTGCGACAGCCCGAAGACGTGAGCCAGCTCGTCCCGCACGAGGAACGGCACCTGGCTCGCCGTGCGGATCACGAGGCGTCCGTCGTCGTCGAGCCAGCCGCGCGAGGCATGCGTCTCGAGGGCTCCGTGCGAGACGCGCTGCGTGCGCCAGGTGCCCTCGACCACCGCGTCCGCCGCGGCCAGGCCGGCCTCGACGTCGCCGGTCTCGTCGTGCATCGCGGCCACGGTGTTGCGCTCGGGGAACGCGATGCGCGACACCTCGCTGGTCTTCTCGCCGTGCAGCAACGGGGCCCCGGGCGCGCGCGCCGTCTCGGGGTCGAACACGGCGGGCAGGGGTTCGTACTCGACCACGATCGCGGCCAGGGCGTTCGTCGCCGTGCGCACGTCGTCGGCGACGACCGCGGCCACGCGCTGTCCGCGGAACCGCAGCACGGGGTCGAGGACGAGCCCGTCGTCGGGGTCGTCCTCGCGGTCCTCGTGGCGACCGGTCGAGAACAGGGTCGCGGGGGAGTCGCGGTGCGTCAACACCAGGTGCACCCCGGGCAGCGCCTCGGCGGCGCTCGTGTCGATCGACGTGATGCGGGCGTGGGCGTGCGGGCTGCCGAGCACGGCGAGGTGCAGCAGCTTCGTCGTGCTGCGGAAGTCGAGCGTGTACGGCTCGCCGCCCGACACCACGCGCATCGCCGCCGGAGCCCTCACCGATCGTCCGGCCGCCTCGCCGTCGGCCGGGGACACCGTGTTCGAGACGCCGCAGATCGCGTCGCCGATCGCCCGGTACCCCGTGCACCGGCAGAGGTTGCCCTTCAGGAGGCGCGGCAGGTCGTCCGCGTCGGCCTCGGTGAACGTCGAGGCCGTCACCACCATGCCGGCCGTGCAGAAGCCGCACTGGAACCCGGCCGCGTCCGCGAACGCCTGCTGCACGGGGTGGGGGTGCTCGGGGGTGCCGAGGCCGGCCGCCGTCGTCACGGCCCGGCCCTCGAGCCGGTGCGCGGGATAGATGCACGAGTGCACGGGCTCGCCGTCGACCAGCACCGAGCAGGCGCCGCAGTCACCCGCGTCACACCCCTTCTTGACCGAGTGGACGCCGTTCTCGCGCAGCACCGTCCGCAGCACCTGGCCGGGAGCGACGTCGGCGTCGAGGGGCAGGCCGTCGACCTCGAACGTGACGTGTCTCGGGGTCATCGCGCGCCTCCGGGGGTCGTGGTGGTGGGTGGCGTCCGCCTCGCGCGGGCGGCCGCGCTGCGCGGGTCGTGCGTCGTCTCGCGCACGGGTCGCTCCGATGCGCCGGTTGCGGGCCGTCCGAGCTCGACACGCAGCTCGTCGGCGAAGCGGATGCTCATCGCGCGGCGCCAGTCGGGGTCGCCGTGGGGGTCGGAGTACCAGCAATCGACCCGGGCGAGGGTGTCGGCCAGGGCCCGCTCGCCGGGCACCTCGTCGAAGCGCAGCTGGACCGGACGCGTCGTCCCCGCCGTGACGGTGACGACGAACTCGCCGTCGAGGCCGAGCCGGGCCGTGACGAGCGTGCCCGAGCGGCCCAGGGGGCTGAGCGAGATGCGGCGGAACCCGGTGCGCGAGCGCAACGAGTCGACCGGCACCTCGAGGGCGCGCAACACCTCGCCCGGCTCGAGGGCGTTCTGCACCACCCCGGTGACGAAGGTGGAGACGGGCTGGCGGCGTTCGCCGCCGTCGGTGGTCCAGACGAGGGCCGTGGCGTCGAGCGTGGCCATGAGCGACGTCATGGCCCCGGCAGGCAGCCCGAGGGCGACGTTGCCGCCGACCGTCGCGACGTTCCAGATCTTGAACGAGGCGAGCAGCGAGTTCGCGCACCGGTCGATCAGCGGGTGGGCGACCCAGTCGGCGTCGGCGGGCAGCCGCAGCAGCTCGGCGATGGTGCAGGTGGCGGCGACGCTGACGACGTCGCGGCCGTCGGCGGCGATGCCGCGCTCGACCGGCGTCCACCCGAGCGAGGTCAGGTCGACCAGGCCGGTCAGCCCGGGCTGCCGCTCGGAGAACAGCCACGTGCCGCCGCCGAGGGGACGCTCGCCGGGCGCGAAGACGATCTCGTCGCGGCGTGAGGGGGTGCGGATCTCGCGAACGGTGGTCAGGTCCATGGGAGACCCCACTCTGCACGACCGGGGTTTCGAGCATGTGTCGGCTCGCTCGGCGTCGAAGGACCCGTGCCCGCGCGCTGCCGGTGGCCCGACGTCCGGGAGGCGCGGGTCGGCCAGCCACGTCCGTCGCGTCGGGGCACCGTCGCTAGGGTGTGCGTCATGATCGAGCTCGACGACGCCACCCTGCGTTCGCACCTGCTGGCCGCCCTGAACGTCGAGCGGTGGGCCGACGACGTCGCCGCGCAGTCGCCGTTCGCCGACGTCGACGCCCTGATCACGGTCGCGGCCGCCGCGGCGACGCCGCTCAGCGCCGCCGAGATCGACGAGGCGATGGCACACCACCCGCGGATCGGCGAGAAGCCGGTCGGCGACGGGGCCGCCCAGGAGTTCAGCCGACGCGAGCAGGGTTCGGCGGCCGACGCCGACGACGAGACCCTCGCGCAGCTGCTGGTCGAGGGCAACGCGGCGTACGAGCAGCGCTTCGACCGGGTGTTCCTGATCCGTGCCGCCGGTCGGAGCCGTGCCGAGATCGTGGGCGAGCTGCACCGGCGACTCGGGCTCGACGACGACACCGAACGGCGGATCGTCGGGGCGGAGCTGCGCGACATCGCCCTGCTGCGGTTGCAGTCGACCTTCGCCGAGCCGGCGCCCGCCGCGCCATCGTCCACCGGCCACGACGAGGCCCGAGCATGAGCCACGTCACGACGCACGTCCTCGACGCCGCACTGGGCCGCCCGGCCGCCGACGTCCCCGTCGCGCTCCACGACGCACGGGGCACCGAACTCGCCACCGGCGTCACGAACGCCGACGGGCGCGTGCCCGAGCTCGGCCCGGACGCCCTGCCCGCCGCCGACTACCGACTCGTCTTCGAGACCGCCGCCTACTTCGCGGCGACCGGGCGCGACACGTTCTACCCGCGTGTGACGATCGACTTCACCCTCGCCGACGAGTCGAGCCACTACCACGTGCCCGTGCTGCTCAGCCCGTTCGCCTACTCGACCTATCGCGGCAGCTGACCCCCCTCGCACGACGGCTCAGTAGTCGGTGCGGTGGTCGTGGGTCAGCCACGCCTCGAACGGTGCCGGCGCGTTCGTCGGGCGCACCTCGTCGACGGGGAGGTCCCAGGTGGACCGGTCGCGCGCGAACAGTTCGTAGAACTCGAGGTCGTCGAAACCGCCGCGTGCGGCGTCGTGCCGGTCGGCGGCGTACACGACCCGGTCGACCCTCGCCCAGAGCGACGCCGAGAGGCACAGCGGGCACGGTTCGCACGAGGTGTAGAGGGTCGTGCCGGCGAGGGAGAAGTCGCCGACCACCTGGCAGGCCGCGCGGATGGCGGTGACCTCGGCGTGCGCGGTGGGGTCGAGGTCGGCCGTCACCCGGTTCCGCCCCTCGGCCACGAGCTCGTCGCCCCGGACGATGACGGCCCCGAACGGCCCGCCCCCGTTCGCGACGTTCTCGACGGCCAGTTCGATGGTGCGGGCCAGCCAGCGGGCGTCGTCGGCGTCGGTCACGGTGTCTCCTCGGGATGGGGCGGGGAAGGCTGATGCAGCGGGTGGTGGTTCGGTGGACTCGACGAGGCTCACGCGAGACCCGCGGAGGCACGCCACGCGTCGTGGGCCGGCGGCGCGTCGTCACGCAGCACGGTGGCCTCGATGAGACCGTACGGGCGATCGGCGGCCCAGAAGACCTCGCCCGGGTTCTCGAGCCCGAAGGGCGACAGGTCGTAGGCGAAGTGGTGCTTGTTCGGCGCCTTGAGTCGCACCTCGACGATCGACGGGATCGCCTCGAGGACGGCGGTGCCCATGTGCCACAGGGTCTGCTGGAGGGCGAGCGACTGGAGGGTGGCGAACTCGCGGACCATCAAGCGCTTGACCTCGGCGTACGTGGCCTCCCAGTCGACGTCGGTCGTGCCGAAGCGCCACTTCGCGTCGAGGGCCGTCGCCATGACGCGGTCGTGCGTCTCGGGCAGGGTCGTGAACTCGTCGGTCAGGAACCCGGCGAACTCGGAGCCGGTGGACTTGAGCAGGACCAGGTCCTTCAGGCCGCCCACGACGTACTCGCCGGTGTCGTCGACCGTGACGGCGGCGGTCCGGACCTCTTGCCCCGAGCGCAGCCAGGTGTGGTCGTGCTCGGTGCCGTCGACCACGGCCCGCTGCCAGTCGTACTGCTCGATCTCGATGCGGGCACCCGTCACGGGCTCGACGTCGTGGACGAAGTGGCGGGCGAGCTCGAGCCCGAAGCGCTCGACGGCCTCGACGCCTTTCGACTTCGCGAAGGCGAACGCGGTGTTCTTCTGGGTGTCGGTCGGCAGGACGGCGCTCTGGTCGCCGCGGAGGTACGCCGCGTCGAAGGGGCCGCGCAACGCGGTCGTGACGTTGACGTCGCGGATCTCGTGCCGGGGTCCGTCGCGGTAGAAGCGCACGAGTCGCGACTCCGCCTTGCCGTACTGGTTGTCGCCGAGGATGATCGCCATGCGGCGATGATCACACAACCGTGTGAACGACTTGTTTCACGATCGACGAATTGTGAACAACTCGTTTCAGGGGGCTCATCGGGACGAGGCGTCCACTCGCTACTGTGCTGGGCATGGCGATCTCCGAGGCGACCCCAGCACCCCCGTCGGGCCCCGTTCCCGCGACCCCGATCCTGCAACCCCTGTCGTCGGGCGACCGTGACGGGGTCGTCCCCTACGTGCCCGCGACCCTCGCCACGACCCTGTGGGGGCGCTTGCCCTGCGCCTCCGACGAGCCCGTGCTCACGATCGACCCGGGCACGGCCGTCCTCATCGACACCCTCAGCCACGAGGGCGTGCTCGACGACCAGGGACGTGACCCCCGGGCCTTCTTCGCTCGTCACGGGGTGCCTGCCGACCACGTGCTCGACGACGCGGTCGCCCTGGCCGCCGCGAGCGACGACCAGCACGGTCGCGATCCGGGTGCCGACGGCCCGCACGTCGTGACGGGCCCCATCGCGATCCGCGGCGCCCAGCCCGGCGACG
>Ga0265798_10005889_pt1 | contig 16294 bp, 15 predicted proteins | sample P3T30metagenome_FD_192430 | JGI IMG/M metagenome (GOLD analysis project Ga0265798, IMG submission 192430) | Plant litter microbial communities from East Loma Ridge, Irvine, California - P3 T30 | ecosystem: Environmental > Terrestrial > Plant litter > Unclassified | place: USA: California... | reverse complement strand
TATAGCCCGACGAGCATGCTCCAGAGCGTCCTCCATCCGCTTATGTCATCTTCTCAAACCGTATGTACCTCATCGACATACCGTTATCGTCATCACCGTCGTCATCACTAATGCCATGCAGAGGTCAGAGAATCGCTAAAGGGGCAGGATCTTTCTTTTACCGAAATCGCCAAGGTGGTTGGCGAGAAATGGCAGGTTCTGCCTGCTGAGGAACGTGAAGGCTGCGAACGACAAGCCAACGGCGCAAAGGAGAAGTACTATGCCGAGCTGGCAGAGTACAAGAAGACCCCGCACTTTGAAGCCTACCAAAAGTACTTGGAAGACTTCAAGGCGAAGCATTCGGTACCGACAAAAGGTCTGTACCCCATTCCCAATAACTCGAAACCCAGGCCGTTAACCGGCTCAGAAGGCAAACGTTCGAAACTAGACACTGAAACTAGCACCTCCACACGAGCTGGCAGTTATGAACAAAATGATCGGTCAATAAATAGGAGACTAAGTTCAACCCAGTCAGACGCTTATGCATCAGGTCAACAGAAGCCAGACTCCAATCAACCCATCGGCCCTTCACGTCTTCCAGCCGGTCCGCTTTATGCATCCAAACCAACATCACCCATCAACCGTCCGCTTTCAGGCTTCAACTCCCCCCGCTCGGGCGAGCACTTCTCCCCTGCTTCTGCGTCTCCACGACCTGCTCCCTCACAAAGAGACGGTGTCTTTGAACCATCTGCACCCAACCCTATACGAGACCCGAGGATTGCCTTTGACGCCAACCCCTATCACCAACCCGTATCTACGCCATCACCCTCGTATCCCTACTCGGCGCACTATCAGTCACCTGCGGAAATGCATTCCCGCAGAACCACGCGAGATACTACGCGCTTGCCTCGTCTTAGCCATGAAGACACAACGTTATCATCTGAGAGTAGTCACAGTGGTCAAGGATTGCCCACATCCGGTTACCTGGAACAGACGTTGCCTGCAGACCCAAGCAAGACCATGCGTATGCTTCCACAACCAGTGCCTAGCATCGGACCGTCGCCCTCGCCGTTGGATCGGCCTGTACCGTCTATGCAGGCTTCATATTTCTCACATCATGCCAATGATTACCGGACGCAGGGTCCACTTGCCGTCTTAGTAAGAGCAGGCGAATTGGCGTCACGAGTAGCAGATGACGACACAATGGAGACTGCAGTTTCGCCTTGATTTTCTTGACTTGCACCATTGTTTACAATACATACATCTTAACGAGCGTTCTTCATCGCTTGCATCGGAGCGCACGGCGTGTGGCGGGGCGTTTACCAAAGCCCGTATTTTGGCGCAATATCAGTAACGCCAGGATTCGTATGGTTTATTGCACACACCAACCAGGCAACCGCCAGTGGAGACGCTTTACGTTTTCCTATGTTATTTGATGTTTCAGGATGATACCCCCACACGCAAACAAGTTTGCTTTCCCAGACAATAAGTAAACACATGGAGGAGGGAGCTGCATCTGGCAGATTGAAGAGAGTTGTATTTGCATCTATGGACCGTTCTAGATGAGGAGATAATATGCACGGGGTAGATGGGCGTCGCATCGCTTGCCCATATCAGCGTCAAACGAGTTCTAGCTCTAAGAGCACACGCCACCATTATACACGACAAGGCTACACTCAGCTGCTTGAGCACGCGGAGAATGTATATAGAGAATCTAGATTTTTCGCTTCTAGGGCTCTACATGTTTCACCAAGTTCCGTGATGGAAAAGGTCAGCTCTCCGTAGTCTGGGCCCGGCCATTAACCACCAACACAACATTGTGACACACAAACAGAACCGGCTTTCCCTGCCACCGTCGAGTCCATCACGACGTATATGCAAGGCGGGTGCGACGACATCCAATAGAAAGTGACAGATGACTAGCTTCGCTTTTGGAGCAAAAGACGCGGCGAGGCGGACGCCTTCGGTAGTTTTCCCCGAGCATGCTTGATCCCGATCAGAAACATCGAGATTGTTGCACTTGTGCATGTCTGCCGCCTTGTGTTGGAGAATCAGATTTTTTTTACCGAGAAAGTCAGCATCGAAGATTCGGGTACACACGCCGATCAGGGATCGATGGCAAGGGTTTCGACACTGCATGTGATGGATTATCATATCACGTGATGCACATTCTCTTTGCTGCGCAATGCTGAAAGGAGTATTTCCAGTCGGTATCTTGTCCCGAGCCGGCCCTTGCGGTTGTTCGACCGATCGATCATGCAGGCTAAAATAAACGAACCCGTCGCGAAAGGAGGGTTCACAGATGGCTGCAGTCTGCACACGTACTATACAGTACTAGAAGTTTCGAGCACAGCCAGGGCTCCATCGGCGTGCTTCTCAACCCTTGGTTGTCGGCTTTTTTTCCTGCATCCGCGGGCTGGTGTCGATCTCAAGACCCTTGTCTTTCCGCGGAGGTATTGTGGCTCTGTGTGGTAGTTGCGTGGTCCCACGGAACACGGGTTTCTTTTCCAATTGCATCTTCTCCTGGGAAATTTATTTTCTCAGCTGATTCTGGCATTAGCCTGTCCATCACTTTACTCTATAGGATGATGTTGTCTCATCGGTCGGCATATCGATTCGCTGCTGCAGTCCAACATGGTCAAAATTCTGGGCATATGCCGGGACGTTGCGCCGAGAACAATGGTCTCCGCTGTACTGAAAGCGCACCTTTGATCAACGTGACGTCCGCGGAGCATCTTCGGTTTGCCGAGCACTGTGGTACTCGTTGAATCGGCATTGGAAGCCTATGGCACGGTGCGAGTCTCGGCATGGCAGCGGCACAGTACGGCATCTTCCATGTTATTTCTCTAGCGAAGAGAGTGTTGGAGGCGACTCGAGTTTTCATAGCCTTGTGGAATAAGCCGGCGACGCCACGGAAAGATTTTCGTACCGAATTGTTGTTCTAACTTGGTACTGTTGTACGTACAGTCAGGGAGGGGGGTTTATTTGCTTGGGCTATGTCATACATGTGAGCTGACCGCTGCATGTATCCTTGTCTAGCACTTTTATATACGCAGGCATTGACAGAGCTTACAGTCGTGTGTGTGTTTTTGATTGTTATTATCGCCAACCCAGCTGCAGCTGCCATCGTTCAGTGCGCACGTGTTCCAAATTCGTTGCCTTGACAAACATACCGAATCGACCATCATCTGGGTAATGATACTTGTGCTTCTCATCACATCTTACAAATATGCAGTTCTTTGGTAATAGTTTAGTGGTACAAGTTCGGTGACATTCCACATCATACGTGACACGATTAAGCACCTAGCCAATCAGTCAAGTCACAACTTCCGCTACTACGACGATCTCCCGTCTCACCTGTTGAGACTTCACTTGTACCACCTGCCTGCATCAACTATCTGCTTGGCATCTTTTACAATCGCCTCCACATATCACGCAGCACCTGTCGCGGTCGCGCATGCTAGTCTTCTTTTCGAAGCGCGTTCCAGACGTTACCTTGTGCCACATCGACTAGCAGCTCAGCTACCGCAATCGTACCACTTTCTTGATTTGCGTTAGCTGCCACAGCGTTGACTCATCAGAACTGGGATATTGTTTGAGTCGGTACGCACATAGACACTCCAAGTGGCATGATGCTAATCTGCTATGCTGGTAGACGCCACGGACACCACGTGGTCCTTTGTAGGGCCACCGTCCAGATCCTGTACGCGCTTGTCCTTTCGGTCCTAGGACGACTAGAGCATCTTGGCTTTTAGTTACTTGTTGCGGTCCGCTGCATGTTCCAAGATCCCCGCTCCACTGCCTAGACTTTCTGTCATGACGGATTCTGGTGCGATTACCACCGTGGGCACATCTCCAGCACGCCAATACCTCGGACTGGATCATCTCAAGAAACTCGAGCTGCCCCCTCACCCATCCTACAATAATGTGGCATCTGATCATAGTGTAAGCTTGGTGCAGTTCCTCAACAACCTCTTCACCGAAGTGCAAGAGATCAACTTCGATGAAGACTTTAAAGCGTGTGGTACTTGGAGCCCCAAGGGTGGCCATGTGACGATGCCACCGCTGGGAGATACGGAGGTAGGCAGTGAGGCTGCGGTCCCAATCTCGGTTGAGAAGCGCACCAAAACCGTGAACGGAGCCAGTTGGGCGCTCAGAACATCCCATCATAGCGATGCCCATGTCAAGTTTTCTGAATTGGCTGAGCTGCTGGCCAAAGATCATAGCCGTAACGAATCTCTCTATACGCCGAGTATCCTCGATGCTGTAGAGCTTTTGAGGTGGGGCAAAGAAGACTTGGCGAAAGCCTTGAGTGAATCGCATCATTGGGAAGCGATCCACAACGTAGACATGTTTAGTAAGTTTGGTTCTTTCTTCAAGATCCACGTGACTTTTGGTTTATACCATTTCACGAGTATACAAGGTCATGATCATAGCACATGTATGGCGAATGCAAGGGTAGTAACGGATGGCCTTTCTTTAGAAGGAGATGTGGCCGCTGTGTGTATCATGTCGTGAGATTCTCGCTAACGCGTGTCAGTTTCGCAGATGGTCCATATGATGCCAAAGGTTGCTGGGTGCGACCTGCTGCAACATCGTGTATTCCATGTGCTAGTCGTAACTACACAAACTTACCGTGCGGATAACTCTACCGAGCTCTCGCGCTTCACCACAGTACAACTTCCGATCGATTATGCCTCCTTCGCCGACGTCGATAGCGTCAAGGCAAAAAGCCACGTGAGGACATCAGGATCTTCTCTATGCTATTATTTCCCGCAAAGCATCGAGCGTCATGGGCTGCAACCCAACGTCACGCAAAAGTCACGCGAGGGCAAGAAATTAACAGAGGGCAGATACGTATCGCTAGAGCGGCTGCTTGGAGCATCGACAAGGTCCTCGTCGGGTAATGACACAACACAACAAACACACGCTGCTAGGGACGGCCATCATCGTTGGGACATGGTAGCTTGCCAACAGCTGCAGGTAAAATACAGACTGACGTGTTACAGATGACATTAAGTACAGCTGGTGGCATTACACGCATAGCGCCGAAAGGTGTGCAGGAGAAGGAAACTTTGAATGCGATTGCAGAAGATGTAGAATATGTCCTCACGCATATCGCGAAACAGAGACGTGAAAAAGTGCGCTAGGCGTGGTCGGCGATGGTGCCGTTTCTCTACTCGCTCATCGATATATCTGTATATTTTGGAACCCGACTAGTGCTACGTTATGCTGGCTCCAACTCGTAATGGATAATGCTACAGAAAATATGGCTGTATCGGGCGTATTGATGTAGGTGACACTGTGCAGCGAAACAGCGGGACACGAGCACGTGGCTCTGTCATCGGCTTGTTCCGAGTCACATTCGGAACGGCCAAATGGGGAGCAGATGCGCATGCGGGTCGCGTGGCTGTGGTTTCTGCGCGCTTCTACTTCATCATTCAGCTTCGCGCTGGACAGCCACGAAGCATAGTGTAGGCGCCTTCTGCTTAGCTGTAACTACTTGACATATCAATAGCATTCAATATCACTCTACCGCCTTTGTGATCAGTTCCCAGCCTCCGTTGTGCATCTGAGTGTTGGGCTTCTAGCGAGACCGTAGCTATTAATACACGCAGACACCACCTCGCATCTCAAACACGAGCTTCCGGTTAAGCCAATCTACCACATCGTCTTTCGATAAGGACTGGCGGTGTTGGATAGCGACAGTAGCCACAAGTATAGGAAACCGTTACCATGCAGAACTACGGACAAGCACCGGGCTACCAGCGTCCAGGAAGTACAAAGAGCTTCGCAGGGCACCAAGGCGCTCTTCCACCGGCACCGGCACCGGCACCGGCGCCGCCACCTAGCTACGGAGGTATGGCTGTATCCGCGAATGATCAATGCAAGCATAGAGTAAGACGCTGACATGACGGTAAAGCACACCAAGGATACCAGTCTGCTGGCCCCCAGGCCCACAGTCAATGGGCTGCGCCGACGCCGACGCCGACTCACACATCAAATCCATGGAACCAGCCACAACCACATGGGTCAGGAGGTTATAATCCGGGAACGTATGGGACCATGCCTGGGGCACAGCATCCATCATATCCTCTGCAACAAGATCAGCCTCCTCCACCTCCACCGAAACCATACGGCTTCGCAGCGGCAGTTCAAAGGGAAGCCGAGAAGCAGCAGCAGCAGCAGCAACAACACCATATGAGCACTCAGAACTGGTCCCAGGAACAGCAACAGAATCCTGGCTTTGGGCCGCATGCAGGAGGATACCCAGTACAAGGGATACCACCTCCGCCTTCAGCTACACCGGGAGGATCGCAATATCCATCTGCCCCAGGGGGACGGCCCAGCTCTATTTATGGTGCGAATCCGCCTGGATCGTACTCAACCCTCCCATCAGGTGCGCCTCAGCAAGCCTCCACAGTCACCACTTCAAACGAGCAGCAAGTGACATACATACCGCCTTCTCAATCTGGACAGGGTATACAATCGTACGGGACTTCGAATACGAATACAGCATCAGGTGTATGGGCTGCTCCGCCACCAAACGTTTCCGCATGGCAGCACGCACACCACGCGCCGTCTCAGGGCGGTGTGGATCAACCAACCAACCCAACGTTCTACACACATGGATATCAGGGCACACTATCTATACAACAGTCTCATCAACCACCCCCTCTTCCACCACGTCCTGGTCAGCACCCAGAGCAACCCCAGCAACAGTATCATCAGCCTCAGTATGAATCACAAGGACAGTTCCAGTATACTCCGCAGGCGCAATTCTCAACACAGCTCGGACAGGGGGTACCACCTCAACAGCAACCCGTAGGGCAGCCAGAGCGTCTACAAGCTCAGTTCCAACAACCTCCAACACCCGCTACCTATACTCAAACTATATATGGTCAGCCGATACAGCAATCTACACAATATCCCCTCCCTCAAAGTCATTGGCAGTCCCCACCGCTAATACCCGACTCTACTCTTGCCCAACAAAATGTACAACAGTCACTCGAATCCCGACAGACAGGTTGGCAGGCAGGAGTTATGTCGCAGGCATCATTTCACGGACAGCAACACTCACATGAGCCCAACGAGGAGATTCCAACACGTACTTCATTGAATCGAACTGATACTGCCCAGTCAAACGTCTCCGCACCGGACTTTCCCCATCAACCAAACCCGCAAAGCCAACCTGTGTCGCCGATATCCAATCGCGCTAGTCTCAGCACGGCTTCCGGCTACCAGCCTAGCTCTAGACGTAACGAATCCATAAGTTCCGTCGCTCTAGCCAATCTTCATGCCCAACGCGCAGAGAACGGGGTATCCTCCCCTAAGCCCACACCACCTAATCTTCCCATGCCACCTCCACCTCGGGATGATAAGTCCAAGTTTAGTGTCTTGGCTGCTGGGGCTCCTTCAGATTGGGAGCATCTAGGCGAAAGTGAAGAGGTCGACGATGAGGCGCTTTTTGGTGCCAAGGACAAGGGGGACGAAGTGGTTCAGCCGACTGGCTTTGAATTACCGGCTCATGTTCCCTCACCTCATTCCACGCACGATTGGCCAAGCCCAGTTACGCATTCCACGCCGTTGGTATCAAACGAGTGGAGTGAAAACTCTGCGCCAACGCCGTCATCTGGTGGTCTGACTGGGCGACTTACTCCACAAACAACGCAACAGGGCTTCGTCGTAGAAGATGCAATTGTTGCGCCCTTGAGAAAAACCCCCAGACCTATACAAGGCATTCAACTTCCTGCTCAAGAGAGCATCGATCAAATCGGCAGTGAAGCCAACAGTGTCACAAAACCCACTAGTCCCAACCATGCCGCAGATCTCAGAGCCAAAGATGAGGTCATTGATCAGCTACAAACAGAACTACAGCGGCAGAGAGATCATTCCAAGAACGAAATGGAGATTCTCAGAGCTGACACACAAAAGCTCGAGTCTGAATCTGAGGCTGCGAGGAAGCATACGTTGAGCGAGATGGAGGTTTTACGTGCACAAATTGAGACGATGAGGATTACTGCGGACCAAGTTAGTGCCAACTCTGACGCCTCAGCCAAGGAGAATAGCGTGATGATTGAGAGGCTAAAGGAAGACTTGGAAGGGAAAGAGCACAACATCGAAGAGCGAAACAACACCATCGCCGAGCTGCGACTCGAACTCGAGGCCGAAAAGGCGAAAGAGGCACCAAAGCCTACTCTTGCTGATTTTATTCCCGATCTCGACCCATGGTATGTTGGCTCACTGGAGAGATACATCGCTATGCTTCGTGGCGAGGCGACTGAACCGCAAGTTGAGGATAAGATCAAGATATTCAGGGCTTTCGTGAAAGCTGAGTCCGAGATAAGGGGAATCGACTACTTTGATGCTCCGACTCAAGTACCTACAGTAGATCCAGAGGTATCACAACAGCAAGATCAGACTACGCGCTCCCGAGGCGCGTCTAATGCCTCTACTAGGAAACCGCATTTGAACGTACAGGTGCCACAAGATTCAGTTAACGATGATGAGGATGAATATCAATACAGTCCGGGTGGGCGACCGATTTTGATGCAAAGAAACACCCTTCCGCGCAATGAAACCGCACATGTACAGCCACCTGCACCTCCTTCTGTACAATCAACTACTATCCTAACCCCGACAAGCTCAGTGGATGATGGCACCAACAAGACCCCAGTCCAGTCTCAGCCCGAAGAATGGTCGCAGCCGAAATACAAGGCGTATGTGCCGTCAGCAAGCACATCAGTCTCGCCTGTTCCATTGGGACATGGACATAGAATGTCAATTTCCGTTGTTTCAAGTGCAGGCTCACCATCTGGTCGTAGCAGCAGCAAGGGTCATGACGAAATTTTCTTTGGTGCAAATCAACCAAATGTACAGAAGCCTACCAGTAGGTCTTCTAGTCGCGAATCTAGTGTCCCTGTCCCTGCGCCGCTGGCCTTTAATTCACGACGTCCATTATCTACTGTCCAACCTTTGAAGCTCAATCCAAACGATATCTTGGATGCGCTGCTACCTAGCCATACCGCTCGAGATCTTCCATGCGATCAATTGCGGGACCTCAGAGTCAAGCTTACCAGTATTGGTTCAAAGTCAGACGATATTGATGCACTCACAAAGTCGTGGGAAGTCTCGGCATCTCGAGTGCGTCGGGGGAAGGACGACGCACGCCGCAAACGTGAGGAAGAGAGTGAGGAACACAACGAGGAGTTGTTCAACAGTAACGAGATCTCGTACGCAGAGATGACCCAGATGGAAGACGAGTTCAAGCGGCAAGAAAGCGAGCTGAGGGCGCAAGAAGACAAGGACGAATACGAGAGTTATGTGAATGCTGTATTCGACCCAGTCTATTCCGAGCTTCAAAGGGAGATCCTTGCACTCGCGGACCTATATCATGAAGCGGAACATGAACTTCAAATGTCGACGTCTGGACTCAAGAGGCTGCAAAACGACCACGTGACAAGCACAAAGGACTGTCTCGAACTCGTCAAAGATGTGCACGAGCAAATGGAGAAGAGACACGAAAGCGTCGCACAGCTCATCGCGAATCGTGACAAGCGGTACAAAAAGACGGAAATACAGCCTCTTTACGCAGCGGGTAATATCAGCAAGATGAAGACTGTGGAGAAGCGTTACCAAGATGCAGAGAAGCAGGCGGTGCTAAAAGCCAAGCACGAGAAAGCGACTCGTATGGGCGACCTCGTTAGTGTCGTGGAAAATGTCGTTGTAGACGCAGTCAGCGTCGAGCAACAAGACATCGACGCCATTGTCACGCATCTCAAGGAAATCACCGATGGCACAGGCGATGCAGCCATCTTGTCCCGCGCACAAGCTACCATCAAGGCGCTCAAGGCATCTTCCAAAACTCTGCTCTCTCTATTCAACGCGCTTGAAATCCAGCTCAACAACGCCGTCATCGATGCTGAGATTGCGCAGTTGAAGGCCGAGGAGGGCGCGGATGCAGAGCGGATACGCGAACTGGAGGCGGAACGGAGCGAGGAGGACAGAAAGGCTGTGGAGGAGTTTGAGAGGAAGATGGCGGTTTTGGAAAGCGATGAGGTGGAGATTGGGGATTTGGTGCAGAGGAAGATGGCAAAGGGTGGCGAAAAGGATAGGGGTAGGGAGGCGGTGCAGGAAAAGTCGGGAGGAGACAGTGAGAAGAATGAGAGGCTGCGTATGGCGCTTGAGGCGGCGAAGAGGAGAAATGGCGACATGTAAAAAGGGGAGAATAAGTAGTATCATGTCTTTCCATGTTAGTATTTCCCTTGCCAACTATTTGCAGAGCCCTTGTTCAACTCAACCTCAATGCTTCCTTCTTCCCCTCATCCTCATCCAAATGCGTCGTCCGGTCAATATCTAGCCTCTTTTGAAAGTACTCTCCCACGCCAAACTCGTCGTAGCGCTGGCCATCCTGCCTCAGATGCTCCAAAACAGCCACCCTCGCATCTTCATTCGGGCTGAAGAAAAACGGCATACTGTACCTCTCTTCCCCACCAATGTTCCGCACCCGATGCACCGTACTCTGCCACGTGCCGCCCGTAACCAACTTGAGGAAATCCGCAATATTCACCACAAACGCGTTGGGCTCAGGGTGGACGGGCACCCACATGCCATTTGCATTCAGCACCTCGAGGGCTGGGTAGGTAGTGCGGCTTTGGCAGACGAGCGTGAACCAGCAAAAGTCTGTGTGTGCGCCAATGCCCACGTCAGACTGGCTTTCTTGGGGTGGGTAGTGGACGGCACGGACGTTTGTCATGGGATGTGTCGAGATGTTGTCAAAGTGGGTTTCGGGGAGGTCGAGGGCGAGGGCGAAGATGTGCAGCATGCGCTTGCTGAACTCGAACATGGAGCGGTAGTAGCGGTAGATTGCGGGACGGAAGAAGAGGGCGGATGGGTGTGTGGGCCATTGGTTGCGTGGGGTGTGGACGTGAGGCGGGGGCGTCGACGTGAGGAGGGAGAGTTGTTCGGGGTCGGTAAAGTCCTCGCCCATGAGAAAGCCTTCTTTGAGGTCTGGGTGGCGGTGTTAGCGAACGGTTTGCTTCAGAGTGAAGGGGATGGATGAACAAGCTGGATTCAAGCATACCCCCTCGTGTGCTGGGATCCAGCTTGCCTTCTAGGAAAGCCTCGTATCCCCTGAACTTCTCCGTCTTCTGGTTGTGTGTTTCCATCTTGACATCTGTGGGTAGCGCGAAGTATTGCTTCAAGGCATCAAAAGTGCCCTCCAGGACTGTTTCGTCCACCCCGTGGTTTACTGCATAGAAGAAGCCGATATCTCGGCACGCCGCGCCCACTTCCCTAGCTAGCTCTTTTCTGTCCTCGAGGCTGTCGGAATATATGCGTTGGAAGTCGATTTTGGGTAGTGCTGTGAATGTTTCTTTGGCAGCAGCTCCTTTGAGTACTCGTCTTCTGCCAGGTACACCACCGTCGTGGTAGTGGACCCAGGTATCTGTCTGTGTTTGTGTGGTGGTAGTCGACATGTTGAAAGGTTACGATTGATTGTCTTCTTTCCTCACTACTCAGATATGAACTGGCAAAGAAACAGTAGTGGATTTGCGAAAGGGGAGAAAGTATGCAGAGCCAGTGAGCCATCAGCAGCGGGACGTGCCGCAACCTTAATACGCGCAAAACGGCCATCCACACCTACTTTGCTGGCCGGGTCTTCTTAGCCAAAAGGAGGGGGGGGTGCCCAATTCCCAGGCTGAAGATGATTCTGCAGACCAATGAATGCCGACCACGTCGTGGAGCAAGCCGTGCTTGTGGCATGAGCCTGAACCACACCAGCGTGTACGCCCATGTAAGGTGATGTGATTTTTTCCAAAACATCACCAGGCTTGCGCTTTCGGACGAGAGCGCATACTAGGCCGTTTTGCCACAGCTCACCGGATTTGGGCTCACTTTTCTGGCTGGGTAACGGAGTGTGGCCTGGGGCTGGTATAGCGCATGGTGGACGGACGGATTGATGGTGTGGTGGGTGGGTAAAGTGTGGGATGCTACAGGCTTGATGTGAACTGCTCGCATACTGCGGTTGCCTCTGGGCCTGTGATATACCTGGTATCTGCAGCCTCCTTGCTCTTTTCCCCACGATTCCTTTTGAGAAATCTGAGACGGATTGCCAGGAGTTTACGTCATACTCACGTGTATGGCATGCATATTCGGGCTACTACATGTAGATCCGCAAGCAGCCACGGCATGTTGCCAAACAATCCTCCTGGTCAAAATGGCAGGTCCAACCCGGGGATGCCGAAGACGATGCCTAACTGCGCGACTGGCTTACCGAGCCATCGGGTACCGGAGTTGAGCGCGATTTGATGGGCTCCTTCGTACCATGGTTGCAGCCATTGGACGGCTCCTTCCTGCTGATCTCGGCATTTGTAGACCACCTTTGGCCTCGCACCTATCTGCAAGTGATTCAGAGAGCGGTATCGGGACATTGGTTTTTTCCAGAGAGAAGCGTTGATGTTGATGTGAAGCCATGTCCCACTGTAGGTCGATGTCGGTAATCCCCGCGCATGCGCTCTAGTACCTCCAAGTACCTACACACACATCATCATCATCATCATCATCATCTACGAGGACTTGCTTGCACAGCATCAACGATGCAATGCAATGCGACTAGAGGTGAATGCCGTAGTGAGTAGATGCATGGAATGTTGAAGGATTCCAGGTGGAGTACTTGTGAATGATGAGCAAATAACCGATTCAAGCTAATGTCACTCTAGTTAACCGGACCGAAACGCTCTTGCTCCACGTACTCGTTGACAAAAGGCGCAAGTATAATGATTGTCATGTTGCGAGTTGGGGTAGATTTCCAGACGATTACAGTAGATGCTTCTCAACCTTACAAGGCACCACTCAATGTCGCGAGCATCAGCTCGTTTGCAAAACAAGACAGTAGATGCTTCTCCAACCTCGGCCCACCCACAGAGTACCAAGTCCTCGGGATATCATGAATAATGTAAAGAAACAAAAGCCGTTTCAACTGCTCTGGGCTAGCTTACGTGGATACACTCGAGTAATCCACTTGCCGCATCGCGCGCGTGATTGAGGCCGCCTACTTCTTGCCCAGCTTGTTCAACAGGTCCTTGCCTTTGCCGAGCAGGCTCTTTCCAGCACCTTGATCCTCGCGCTTGGCATCCTCACTGTTGCGCTTGGCATCTTCGCCAATGATGTTGGCCGCACCCCCTCGACCGTAGTGTTTGGGACCCTGGACCTCGGGCTGTGGTGTGCTATCGACGTCTTGGGCAGCGCGCGCAAGCTCGGGGTGTTGAGGGTCGTTGCGCGCCATGTTTCCAGTCCCGCCGCGACCTGTCGTGTACGTGTCCGATTTGAGGGTCGGCGTAACGAGGTCTTCTGGCTTCGGGTACTTGGCAGGGTCGTCTTTCGCAATGTTTCCTTGTACATGTCAGTTTAGGGGCTGGGGCTGGGCTTTCTCGAAAGTCTGGTCGGGTGGAGACATGGTGTGGACCGTTTTGCTTCATGTCATCAAGACAGGAACCCTTTCGCATCTGAATATGCCGCCAGTACCAAAGAGAAGGACTTACCAGCACCCCCGCGCCCGTGTGAGGCCACGCGTTGATAATCGGCTGGTCGAGTAGCCATTTTGAGCGGATTGATGCAGAGAAGGGTTGCGTACAACGACAGTGGTAGTGGTGGGTGGGGTATTGATGCGATTGCTACTTGGATGCGATTTGTATAGGGATCGAGAGACTGAACAAAGAACGGCAGTGATGACGCGATCGCAATCACCAACACTGCCTGTATCGACCGTGCTCCTGGCCTGGCCCAGATCAAGAGAGCAAAAAGAGGGTGCTGCTTGCTCGAGGGAATCATGGCTTCTCGAGCGCCAACGTGATTTGTACCAGCCGCCTACTCGCTCGCGCCTGGGCGTGCTGCGTCCGCAGTCCTCATTTCTGCCTGAGTCGGGCGACGTCTTGTCCTATGACCCGTGAAATTCTCCAGGTTGTGGGCGTGCGTCACTCTGTTTTAGGGTTTCTGTGACTAAGATTTAGTTCGGGCAGCGGGGTCCGCAGATCGAGCACTTGTGGCGGGAGAAGGCCGTCTTGGAAGCTGGGCTGGGAAACTTGGGGCTGGCAGGAGAAGCCGCTGGAGCGTTTGATGGAAGAGCCCGAGAAACAATCATTGTTTTGGATGCGATATGTTGTGCTGATATACCGTCCGGACATGCACGGGGGCAGGGAGCAGGCATGCAGCGCCAAGCCCGCGTTTGCTCCAGCGTGGGGTACGGACACACACTCGGTGCTTGTCTTGAACACACAAGACATTGTCCAAGCCGCTGGGTCAAGTGGGGTCTCCAGCTTGCTAAGTCTTTCTTCGCTCTAGTTGTCCAGTGTAGACTACCAAGGCGGTACAGTCGCTCGGGTCACTGCAGATGGAGAGTTGTTCACGGTTCCAAAAAGGGTGTGATTCTTCTGGCCGCTCAGCTGCGGCGCCAGTGACTCTATGCTCTATGATGCCAAATCGCTGTCTAGTACAATATGGAAATCTGCTCCAATGTCGTGCCAATCTATCCTGGCCGAATATCGCCAAAGCGACAACCAATGCTACGAGGTTGCCCTCAGCCCCATGAAAAACGCCGAATATGCATGTCCAAAAAAGGAATCGCTTCCAAAATGTCTAATACATGAACACATGTCATCTTATCCGCGGATAAGGAAATCCCCAAACTCCTAAAAAAAATGCAATCCATTGTACAGATGGTAGAAACAAGGCATCTTCCAAGCAGGTGCTGAAGTCGCCGAATAGAAAAACAGTGGTGGTGATGGTACAGAATGATATAGCGCGTGTGTCGTGGAAGTTGTTGATGTTGGTGTCCTGCACGCTGATCCGAGTTGATGATGGGACGAAGCCGGACCGACCAATTAAATGAAGCAATTGGGATATGAGCTGGGTCATGTTAGCTGGGTTCGATATAGAGGATGAAGCGTTGAACGTACTGTAGTCGGGCTCGGTATTCCTTAGCCTCCATCGCGAGGCTGGGCTTCGTCGCCGGCCATGGAAAGCATCATGGAAGAAAGTCTTAATATGGCGGTTGGGTTGGGTGCTCCGCCGTCACGAGGCTGGGGGTCGGAGTAGGCGAGGTTCATGTCTTGGTTGTTGAATTGCATGGCGGTGGTGGTGGTGGTAGTATTTGTTCTTCGGTGTGGGTGTCTTGGTTGTTGGTTGTGGCTGAAGGGTGTAGGCGGTGGCTTGAAATTGGTATGCAGGTAGAATCAAGTGTGTGGTGTGGTGGTGTAGTGAGTGAAGAGGATTCACTGCCGAGAGACATTGGGTTGTATATATAAGTTTCGGACCTGAGGCCTGTCGTAGGCGCTCAGTCCTCCGGGACCAGGCAATGATTGCCTTTTTTCAGGCTATGACGCAGAAAAGTCCATGTCAATCCGTTCCAGTGTCGCAAAAAGAACGATTGACTGCGCCATGGTGGGCAAAATAGAAGTGCTTATTGGGTAGTACCTGACGAACAAGGCGACAACCAGGCTGCACCGCTTTCTAGCGTCCTTCTGGAAGGCTAGGAAGCCTGTCCGTGAGGAGGGTGACTCGTCTGGTTGACCGCGATTTGGGGCAAAGCCACATGCGGTCAAGACGGAACCAGGGCAGCATCTTCAGGCAGAAGGGTTGGAAGCGTGTGGAGATGGTTCGCTGCCTAGGCGGGGTGGTGAGGTTGGTGAAGCGGCTGCGTGCACAGCCGCAAACGAGCCACAAGGGGCAGACAACAAGGCGTCCCGGCCAGCTTGAGCATTTGGCGGCGGCGGCTCGATAAGTAACGAGGGCATGTCCTCCAAACTTGGCTTTGACGTGGTTGCGATGACTCCAAATGCCAGCCTTGCTCACCGGCCACACAACACAGCCCGTTGAGCATTCACCAGATCAAGTCGAAGGTTGCGGCTGCGCCTCGGGGTGGGAGATTAGGCACGGGCGCATCCAGGAAACGGCGAGGGCAGGGCGGATGGGGGCCAAAAGAGCGACTGTTGAGAGGGCGCAAGAGCGGTTGCAACATTGCGAGGGTGGGGAGATTGTCGCACTGCAACAATGCAAAATAGCTCATTTCGGTGAGATGGTGGTGCTGTCCCGGGGCGCGCAGAAGAGAAGCTCGTGTTGTGACGATGATGATGATGATGGGCGTGCCGGGATTGGTGGAAGGTGATTGGTCAGGAAAGGCGCAGCCTCTCCTTTCATTTGTCCGATTGCGGCAGCGGCTTGCCTGTTTGTGGGCAGTCAGCATGTGTATATGTGTGTGTGTGTATGTGTGTGCAAGTGCAAGTGCAAGTGCAAGTGCAAGTGCAAGATGGAGAGGGCT
>Ga0265798_10005888_pt1 | contig 16294 bp, 12 predicted proteins | sample P3T30metagenome_FD_192430 | JGI IMG/M metagenome (GOLD analysis project Ga0265798, IMG submission 192430) | Plant litter microbial communities from East Loma Ridge, Irvine, California - P3 T30 | ecosystem: Environmental > Terrestrial > Plant litter > Unclassified | place: USA: California... | reverse complement strand
ATTATAACCTAGAGTTAAATCGCTTATAACTCTACTATAACTATACTATATAAGTAAGAGCTAGGATACCAATTCTTTAAAACAATAACTATTAGTAGTTATATAACTAATTCCTTTACTAGAAACTATTATTTACTCTACTAAGAACTATTACTAGAAGTACTTATAACTATTATAACTATTACTATAACTACTTTATAAGTATATAGCTTAGAAACTATACTTCTTTAGGTTAGCATATTTAGCTTTATATAAGACTTTACTATCTAATCTAAAAACTATACTTATTTTTTAAATATCTTATTATATTATATTACTCTACTAAATATACTATAATACTATTATACTCTTATACTATTATATTGATTTATTGATTATACTAGTATACTAACTTATTTTACTTTACTTACTTACTATTTAAGAACTAACTTCTAGATTATCTTAGAATAATCTTTATAGTAGCTTTGTTAACTTAGATAAAGTCTACTTAGCTTTTTATCAAAAAAACAAACTATAAATACAAAGTAAGTTGTATATACAAGTGTAAAATTTCTAACTTTATTACTTTTTAAAGCTTAAATCATTAATACTAAATTGTAGATAACTAATAAAATAATATATCTATTACTTTTAGTAGCTTTTCTACTAAAATATCTAAAATTATAAAGTATATATTAAATTTCAAAATAACTAACAACAAAATAATAAATATATGTCTTGAACTAATCTTATATAAACACTTAATATAAGTAGAGATTAGATTAAGATTAGAAGATATTATATACTATAGTAAAACGTAAGTAATAACTTAGTTTTTTAAACCATATTTAGTATTCAAAATCAAGTGCATTACCTTATTAGTGTAGCTAAATAGCGAATTAGTAATACTCTTGTTAGCTAGATAGTTGTTAAAGAGACAGGCGTTAGTTATTGTATTAAGAGGTTCTGTAAGGATTTTAATGTTGTTAAGAGGAGCCAGGACGTTCTAACGCAGTCGATAGAGCAGGTCTTCACGGACGTGGTCTCGCAGACTAATGTGTTCAGGTCTCGGAGCCATGTTCACATGTTTGGAAGACGGTAGATTGAAGTTAGGTAGGACTAGAAGTAAGATGGGGGGAACGGCGTGCGGCGCAGCTTGATATCGATTTCACTTACGTCGCCGGCCAAGCCGCTTGTAATGGATGGTCAGCTTAGCAGCACAAACTACCTAGGTACTTCTTAGGAGAGCGAGAGGAAAGAGTCAGACTACGCTTCTTCCCTCAAAAGGCCCATTGCTCCAACCACTTCCTGATAACCTCCGCATCCACAGCTCTCCCCTCACGCAGTGTAGCGCTCACAGATTCCGTCCTCCTCGTGTCCAACGCCGGCAAACCAATCGATTCCGGCCGTAAACTCTGGTAGAAGTCCAACAACTTGAGCCCAGGGACGCGCTCCGCATTCTCCTTCGTCTGCGGGATACGCGCCAATTCATCAACCCAGTCATTGAACTCTACAATCTCCATGTCGTCCTTGTTGTCCTGGGTGTAGAAGTCACGAATAACAGGGTACAGCTGGTCCCAGCTAGTGGTGTGCGGATTGACTAGATGGTATACCTGCACAGGCTCTGGTTCTGAGTACGTAGCATTGGCGATGTCGATGACAGTTCCGGCTGCAACGTCCATGGGCACCCAGTCCACTCGGTCCATGTTGCCAAGTGTTCGCGGTAGCTTCTTCAAGACCTTGCTGGTGTGGACTATAGTCGGCAGCCACTCGTGGCGGTTCCACGCCGCACCGCCCGCATCAGTGCTCGGTCCTGCAAGCTGTCCCGCACGCACGATGGCTGTCTTGATGCCCAGGCGATGCGAGGCCGTGGCTAGGATCTCAGATGCGACATATTTGGACTCGCTGTAGCCCTGGGGAATCGTGATTGCGCTGTCGAAGAGCGTGGCGATGGATTCTGGGACGGCGGAGCCGTCTTGCACGACGCTTCCCCAGTGGCTTACACTGGCGATCGAGGAGATGAAGATGATGGGTGTCTTGTGAAGCGAGGCAGACGCGAAGTTTATCGCGCGATAGGTGCCAGCTACGTGTGTGGCCTCGTAGGATTCTAGCGAGAGGTTGAAGTCGACAGACCAGGCAGCGTGAATGAATGATGTGGCAGTAGACAGAAGACGCTCGTATGTAGCGTCTGAAAGCCCGAAGTGGTCGACACTGAAGTCTGTCTTGAGGAACTCGGCCTTGCTGAAGTCGGCGTTTGGGTCGTGGTAGCGGTTAAAAGACTCCTTCTGTCGTACTTCGGCGTTGTCTGAACGGTTTAGGCAATAGACCCTCTCGACCTCTGGGTTTCGAAGCAGTTGCTCCAACATGTGACTGCCCAAACTACCCGTTGTGCCAGTAACAATCACAGTCTGTTTGCGTGGACGAGTAACAGCACTAGTCATGCTCTTTGGTCGGAACATATCTTTTGTGTACTTCCTGACCATCGCGCTGAGCTTCTCCTCTCGGGTCGGCGGCAAGCGTGCCTGCACGGGCGAGTTGCTCACGGTCTGAGACAACGCCGCAGCCAGCTGCTTGACTGAAGGATTGCTGTAGATCATCGATGAGGTCACTTCGGCACCACGAACGGCCTTGTTTAGCGCGTTGGTGAGTGCGAGCACATCAAGAGAATCGACACCCAGGCTGAATATCTCGACATCATCTGCCACGTCGTCATCGAATGAGGAAAGATTGCGTGTAAAGACAGCACGAATCTTGCTTGCCAATGCAAAATCGCCGTCAGCACTCTGATTCGGATCGCTCGAATAGCCTTCATCCGCATACAAGGCTTCAATCTCGTCTTTGAACGCGGCAACGGTTTGGAGACGTATGGTTGAGCCCTTGCCGGCGCGGATGAAGGGCTTCTGGTCTTTCGCAACGGCGACCTTTGTCTGATAGATCCGGGCGTGCGCGGGCGCTTCACGATTCGCTTGCTCTACCATCGGCCAGATGTGATCGATCAGGGCAGAGGGGTCTTGCGTGCCGGCTCGTGACCACTCTGGTTCGATGAGTAGACCGGCCTGGAACTTGCCTGAGCCAACGACTAGGGCACCCTTCACCCACGGATGCGACTCGAGCAGCTTCTCCGTGTTTACAGGGTTGAACTTCTCGCCGTTGCTCAAAACGATGATGTCGTCTCGTCTTCCACTGTACTTCCACAGATGAGGCTTCGATGGATGGCGACTGAACAGATCCTTAGTACGCCATTCGGTGATCTCTGGAAAGGTATGGAAAACTGCCTGGTATCTCGTGTCTTTGGGTTTGATGACCATTTCGTGCAAGTCGTCGCCAGCAGGCTCCATGACGACACCCGCAGCAGCACCCCAATGAAAGTAGCCCCACTCTTCTGGTTTGAATGGGAGGAGGGTGCTGATAAACATGGCTTCCGTACTGCCAAGGGTAGTCATCAAGTTCGTCACTTGACAAAGCTTGTCACCAGCCCCTGGACCGAGAGGCGCACCGCCAAAGAAGACGTACTTGAGCTTTCCCATCGTCTCGATACCTTTAGGTGTTGCAGCGATATCCTCCAGTACCGACGGTGGGAAGATACCACAAAAAGGTTTCACGGCCTCGATCACGTCAATGACCAAGCCTGCGCTCAAAGGCTTGTCCGCTGGTAATCGCACGATGGTGCCACGGGACATGATAGATCGCAGCATAACGATTACCCCCATGCCATGGAAGAACGGAGCGGCAGCAAGCATGGGCCGTGGATCTGCCAGGAAAGGCTTGCTAGTTTGCTCACTTTCACCCTCTGGACTGAGGTGCGCTTGTTCATACAACGTATTCAAGCCGCCGACAGTCTCGTAAATAGGCTTTGGGAGACCTGAAGTTGCGGTCAGTGGACTGGGATGACATCAAGAACAAAGTCGAATAAGATGATAGGATGCGTACCCGTTGAACCCGAAGTGTGCAAGATCAAGCTATGAGCAGTCACGTCACGATTTTGTCTGCCAGGGTAGTGCTCCGTGGGAAGACTTGGATCAACCAGCTCTGTCGTAGTGGGCGCCTCGTAGATCGTGAGACTAGGCACCGCCCCTTTGATTGCCTGGACCTGCGGCATCATATCGACTGTGGTCAAGAAGATGGTGCAGTTTGTCTTTTCGACAAGTGACTTTTGACCGTCGAGCGAGTTTCGGGGCGATGTGAATAGCGGTACGTATCCTGTCTTCAGACATGCTGCTAGTACCACAAGATAGCGTAGATCGTTCGCGCTACGCAATGCGTAAGTATGCAACATCGATGACCAACAAGCAGATAAAAGTATTCACTCACCCCATATAGCCGATTGTCTGGCCCACCTTTTCGGCAACACCACAGGTTCGCTCAATCCATCGCGACATGTTGTTCACTGCACGCGCAAGATCGGCGAACGTGACGTGGTGCCATCCTTCGTCCAGGCTGCTGCTTGAACGCGGGACTATAGCCCATGTTGAGTTAGGAACAGCCTCGGCTGCAGAGTCGATGTAATCGGCAACGGTATTTTGCTCTCCTCCTGTATGCTGCTTATGATGTGTTATTGCCATGGCTAAGATTATATATCGATGCCGAATGGGGATGGTACGATGTGTCTAGCGTTGTTTCCAGGACGCGGTCCGACAGGCAGCGACGAGTGAGATAGCTTGTCTCGGCGGGTAATATACGTGAGTACTGATTAGGATAACTTTGAGTGATAGTAAGATCGGCCTTGAGTTCCAAGTGAGATTGATGTCTTCTTTCCTGAGGGACTACGAGCTAGATATACTTCGGCGGGCGCTAGCAGCTAAGGTCGAAAGCTTATGCCAGCGAAGAGTTCGGTTGCGACATGCGGTGATGTTTCACCGGAAGCATGTCCTGTCGCCATGCCGAAGGTTGTCCGAACAATTGCGGTGGAGTATGAGGCACGAAAGTTCCGCAACATACAGCAGGGGGGCGGCTCATTAGAATCATCCATGAAGAGTCTGTTCCGTTATATGGACGGAGGCCGATTCGATCTAATCGCTGCAAGTGATTAATATCTTGTGTAAGACGCTACGCGTCATCACGAAGGGTAAAGATTAGTTGTAGTGCGCGAAGTTGTTGTGTATGGATGACGCAGTCATGGAGATCCCTGTGCCTATCACCTCGGCCGAGCGAGCGTTGTGATTATTGAGCGTGCCGTGAAGGTCGGATGCCGGCGGCTGCCAATCAGGACAAGTAATACACTCTCAGGACAAGTAATATACTTGTACGAACGGTTGTGAGACATTTACTGTCTTCGTACATCGAACTTTAGACTCGGCGCATTCAAGCATAAGCATCAAGAAGGAACGGCCCGATGAGCGCCACGAAGCTTGACTAAGCGCTATGATGGCGCAACCCCACCTGCGATAGATCCGAGCGATACGTGCGCGCTATCGGATATGTCCCTACATCCTCGTCGACCCACCTATGCGCTTCAGTAAGCTCAGCCAGGGCTCATCAGCTTGGGATGTTGGTATTACATTGCATCACGCTTTGCGCAAGAAACTGCCGAAACCATCTTTTACAGAAAGATCGTATTACGGATGGTATCAAGTAGTCGGGTATCAAATAGAGCATCGAACGCCGTCTTATGCATCGCCTCATCCTGCAGCAGGTGCAACCCTTGGTGTTTCCTTTTCCTTCTCTCGCCTCTGCGAACCCTTCCTACGTCTTCGCTCCGGCTTATACACATCGTTGAAGTTGATGTTGACAGCCAGCATCTTCAATTCACCGTCAGGTGAATGCACCAAGTCTCCGAGCAGGATGCTGATTCTCGCTCGGAAGTCTTCCGTCAACTGACTCAAACGCTTTTGTAGGGCTGGCAGAACATCATCTTCGGCCGAACCAGTCATGTCGATCTTGAGGAGTGGGGGTGGGAAAGGCGACTCGTCCTGGCGAGAAGCGGCGCGAGAGTGTGAGGAAGCAAAGGGATCTGAAGATGAGCGATCTTTTTCAGAAAGACCCCACCGACCTGCTGCTGTACGTGTTTCGATCTTGGCCGCATGCTCTTGCCTGCGGGTGAACTCAGCGACTGAGAATGAGTACAAGCCATCCACCGCATCCTTGTATGCCAGCATCGTCTTCAACAACTCGTGGAGCTGCCCGGTGAAGTCAATGCTAGAGCTTCCGAGAAGACCTTTGCGCGTGATGTTGTTGAGGTATATCGCATGAGCTTCAATCATGTCGTCCAGCGTGCTCTCCGGCTTGTTGAGAGCTCTCTGTAGATCGATCCATGATGACTCTATGACTTCAAAGAGGATGTAGTGTTGCAACTGGTTGACAAAATGAACCATCTCGGCCATTGCGCAGCGTGCTTTCTTCCAATCCGCGCCGAGTTTATCGGCTACGGTGCCGAGAACACCACGCGCACCAGTCATGCATCTGCGCCATGTTGAGCCGAGAGCGAACTCGACGCGCTTGACGCGCCATAGGAAGTTGAAAACTTTGAGGTATTGCTTGGAGCCGAATGGCGTGACAATGACATCGACAGGCGCATCAATCTTATATTCGAGCGTAAAGACATCCCATCCAATCTCACCATGTGATAGCTCCAACATGCGTGAGTCAAGGCGACGCAGTACATCTGATGTGTCAAACTGGGCGTTGGAGTTGCGAACGGCATGTTCGAGTTGAGCAGTGAGCGTGTGCCGGTATTGCGTGTTGGCTGGCCGATCGAGGTTAGAGGAGAGCGATTCCATTAGGACGGCAATGAAGTCGCCAGCGCCGAGCAACATATACTGCTTGAGGGCCTGCAGATGGTCAAACAGCTTGAACTTGTTCCCCATCAGGTCGATGAGACGAGCCATGGTGGTCTTGTAGGCGTCGCCAATGGAACGCTCGAGATTCGCAGTGTCGCCGTACTGCAGCTCCTTGGACGCTTCCTTGGAGTATGTGTCGACCCATGCGGCGTCTCCACAACCATAGCGAATGAAGTTGAGGGTCTTGCCGATAAGGAAGACCTTCTTGGCAAAGTCGTCGGTAACGATGGTGGGAACCATCTTGTCGTTCAGTCTGTATTTATCTTCCCAGACACTCGTCGCGCCACCTTTCCCCTCGTTGCCGTTCGCCTCGAGGATGTCATCCTCGCTCTGTTCCGAGACGAAGAATTCGCCGAAGGGATCGGCAAGCTCGCCGTCGTAGACCCATTGCCGGAGCATGTCGTAGAAGGGTCGGGTGACATCGGAGAGAAGGCGCTCGGCAAAGTTCATGACGTACGGGTCGCCGTGGTTGAGGGAGAAGGAATGTATGAGGGCAATCAGCTCGCCGCCCTTCTTGCTTTTGGATTCCTCGACCATCAGGCTCATCAATCGCAAGCCCATGGTCGGTTCTCTTATCCAGATGACGCATCGCTTGAGGGTGACACCGGCCTTGCTCACGCCCTGGGGTGTTGAGGCTTCGTTCAGCTGTGCCAACGCTCTTTTGATCTGTCCCTCCAAGGTAGCGACCAGGCCCAGGTACGCTCGCAGCTCCTTGGCTAGAGCTGCGCGGAAGCTCTGCTCGATTAGGCCGCCATCGCTCGCCTCGACAAATTCGGCCAACCCTTTGTACAGTATGGCGGGTTCAGCGAGAGTGTGTAAGAGGCTGACGATTGGTACCGGGAGGGTCGTGGGAAGCTTGAGGGCGGTCGACGAGGGGAACGCGAGGTTTGTCGATGAGTAGCCTTGGAGCGTGAAAGGCAACTCCCGCAGCAAAGTTGGCTCCGAGGGCCCCGTCTCTGCCTTTTCCACCTGTCCACCATTGGCTTGCTGCTGCTCCTTGGCGGTGTCAGGCCGTCTGCGCTTCTCTGGCTTCTCAGCTATCGAAGCTGGTCGAGTAGATGTGGTTGCCTTTGGCGACCCGGCATTGACAGGCAGCTTGGCGAGGCCGGGCTTTGCAAAGGCGTCTTGAATGGCGTGGGACGAGGCTGCCACGCTCTGGCGCTTGGAAGGCGTCGTGGGTTCGCGCGAGAAGCTGCGGGTATCCTGGGCGGGCGGCGGCTCATGGGGTGCTTCGGCGTTGTCGGAGAGGTTGTAGAGAAAGTAGAGCATGCGCCATTTCTGGTCGAGGACGCTCTGGGTCTCAAGGCGCGAGAGAAGGTTGTGCAGACGCGCGCTCTTGCGCTGGTCATTGTTCGGGCCCGAGACTGTCATATATTAGCATAAGACACGTGATTCACCTCGCTGCACTTACCCTTGCGGTCTATCAGGCTGGCGATGTGCTGGACGTCGGGAACGAGTGAAGCATCGCCCGCAGTCGTGAGCTCGTCGAGGGCGAATTCGTAGGCATCTTCAAAGCGCTGGTTGGCCTCGTCTTCGTTCTCATTAGGGTCTTCGGGCACAATGCGGACCAGCAGCTCGTTCAACGCGTGTTCGACGCGCTCGCGGTGTAGGGTGGCCATGTTGGCGCCCTGTTTAGTCGCGAGTCCACTGGTGTTGACCTCGGCGGGGTTGACGCCCGCCCGTGCGCGTTGTCCAACCTCGAGCCCACGCGTCACTCTCACTTGTCACCTCCAAAGCTGGCCCTATGCTCGCCGTATCCTCCAACAAATATGAGATAAATATATACTGTTATTCATTCTACCTCCATGCTGATTGTAACAGTGTGTATGCGGTAATTGCATAATGCGACACGAATTCCAGCCAACCTTGATGTCACTTGTCACCCGTCGTTTGCACTTTGAATGCATCAGCGTTTGCAGTCATGTAGAAGGGTTTTGGTGTTATTATGGATCTCTCATTTCAGTTTCTGGCGCGATATGGCTACGAGCATTCGTCCTCCAAGCTATCATCATCATCCCGCATACTAGAGTACAACTTCTATCATCAGCCCGGACCAGGACCAGGACCAGGACCAGGCCCAACTCTGAGTCAAAGACGCGATCTTCCCGGTCAACTACAGACTTTTGTACTTTGGTTTAGCTGAGTGCAGATCTTACTATCGCCTTCCAGTGATTCCACTTCCGAGTACACAGAAGACGTACCCAACGTGAGTCCGCCTTAAGAAACGACGCTGGTCAGCCGCCGATATAGATACCATGGAGAAAGAACCCGTTCATTCCCCAAGACGGCCTAAGCTCCTGACCTACGAGGAGATACAAGAGTGGTCGCGAGACAACGAGTTCATCCGTACCGGCTATCGACCAGAAAAGCCAGACTACAAGGCCATCTTCCTCAGCCTGACCTACCTCCACAACGAGACTTGCAATATATACACTCACTTGATCGGCGCGATACTGGTATGGCCTGTCGCATACATCTACATGCGGATTCTGGCCAAGCCCCAGTACCACAATGTTCTACCGGCAGACTATGTCATGTTCATTATCTTCTTCTTCTCTTGCGAGTTCTGTTTGCTCTCTAGTGCTGTCTACCACCTCATGCAACCTCACTCGCATAGGGTGGAGCAGTTGTGGCATGTGATGGACCTGACTGGGATTGCCGTCATCATCGCTGGCACGTTCGTTGCGGCTATCTACTACTTCTTCATCTGTCAGCCGGCCTTCCAGAACTTACACTGGGTCATTGTGAGTCACTTTGAGCGAACGGTCCGTCGATATGCTGATATATTGTCCAGACCATTGTCTCTGGCTCGGCCTGCGTTGCTCTGATCTCGATACCGAAGTTCAGAACACTGCGCTGGCGCACACTGAGAGTGGTCGCCTTCTTCCTCTTCGGACTATCAGCCTTAGTTCCCCTACTCCATGGAGTCGGTCTACACGGGCCCAAGTACATGTTCGATTATATGGGAATGAAATGGTACCTGATCGAGCTTTCGTTGTATGCAACCGGCACTCTCATTTTCGCGGTAAGTGAGATCATTCACTCTTGTACTCGAAGAGACACATGAACTGATCACCAAGTGCAGACTCGGCCTCCTGAACGGTTCGCTCCCGGAAAGTTCGACTTGTTTGGCTCCTCACATCAGATCTTCCATCTCCTCATCTTGGCCGCGATGTGGGTCAACTGTCTGGCCCTTACGCAGAGTTTCCGATCGGTTCATACTTTAGATTTGTGCCATCGCTAGTCTGCTTTCGCAATACGCTGAACTAGAGCAATATGGCTCGGTTGTTCTGCCAATAGAGAAAGACTGGGGTCTTAGACATCTTACGGAATCTGTGCAAGCTGACTGATCATGTGATCTGACTATCTGACTTCCCCCTACTAGTGATATTACCTGCTTGAACAAAACTTGGTGCTTACGGTTATCACTACTGATGAATGCTCTATCGGCGGTCTAAAATGGAGATTGCGTAGCTTCAGCGGTGTGGTCGGGGGTATCATCTACACATGGCTCATGGCGTATAATACTCCTGGCGATCAGGTCTGTGGGAAAGATTCTTGTTTCTCTCAGAGGGAGTCACTTTCGCCATACAATAGGGAAATGAGAGGAATGGTTCCTTATGCAAGATCCCAGCCCGCTACTGTGTTCTACACTTGGGTGTGGGCGGAAATAACGAGCCATCCGCATATGCAGCGTCGAAGATAAATGGCAGTGCCCGGTGGATGTCGGCGGGGTTGAAGACCGCGCGCCGGGCGTCACCCAACCTCCCGAGCTGGCGCCCAGGCTTTGCTCGTCACTTGCACCCCAAACACAATACGACCATGCGCGACGTAACACATCCGCAATTTTCGGTAATCTTCTTCGACGCGATATGGAACTTTTGCGACTATGAGTTCGATGGGCTATGCAAAGCGACTGCGAGTGGGTCACCAACCTGGCCTCGCCCTCACTATACACCAGACTTCCGAAAAAGACACCACGTCCGATCACGCAGGAATACCCTGCATTCGTCATCGTAACGGCTATAATGCATCGCTTCTTACACTAAAGAAAAACGATGAACATCACTGGGGTGAGTAGGGCAACTCACTGAGCATTGCGTCCACGACCGCAATCCGAACCGCGTTCGTCGCCGTCTATGAAGACGGTTACGTCCGACGTGCCCGGTATTGCATCCAACGATGGCGTGATCTATGCAATGTACGATCAAGATCGATGTATGCGCAGATGACGTTGATGGCTTTCGATAAGCCTATCTGCCTCCACGCTGAGCGCATTCAGTGTGGTGGGAACATGAATGTCCCACCCGCTTGCTTGGCTCTGGCTGGGCGAGCCCGCGAGCTGAGCTGAGAGTCAAACAGGGCTGTCAGCCTGCCCATCGAATTGATATAAACCGAGCGCCCCATTTCCGCAGCCTACAGTTGTCCATCACGTAGACGCACGTATCGTCAGTAGCCAACCGTTACTGTCGATATCTTGCTCGAGTCGGGCGATATGGCAGCCGTTGTACCCTTTTCCTTAAGCGAAGAGCTCTACAAAAAGCTACATGCAGGCCCTGGAGACGCCACGCTCAGCCGCCCGCAGTCACCGAACACGCAAAAACACAAAGATTGCTTCCCAGGCATTCCACGGATTCCCCTACCGAATGAGGGAAACCGGTCTCGAGTACAAGATGAGATCAGGACACACCTACAGAATGAGCTCATTACCAGCGAACTCAACAAATTTTCGCCTTACCTCTGGCTCGTCGCGACCCAGGACAGTTCACACATATCGTCTTTGACGCACCAGATCGTACGCGGAAGGAACATTATCATAACCGAGAAACCAGATCTACACCTAACATGGGTGTATGATCGCGTATATCTTAAGCCAATACCAAAGGTACTTCTATCGTACACATTCTGGACGATGTATCTTCTCGACAATGACAGCAGTTCACCTACCTCTTCAGCAAGGACAGAGGTTGTGGAAGCAGCAAAGGGATATCTCAGATCATATTCCTACCTTATTCGTCACCGCTCAGATTTCCAGATCGCACGGGATAAGGGCCTCATACCTCAATACACGCGCTACGCCGAACTCATCAGGTTTCTCCAGAGGTTTGAGATAACACCAGATAGTGACGTCTCGCCACGATATCACTTCGGCGAACTACGTGTCGGGAGACTGAACTTCTGGTTCAAGATCATCTTTCGGCGCTTCGCATTCCAGAAGATCCACGCTGACTATACGACCTATTTTGCGCGGTTTTACGGGCCTTTTTTGTTTGCGTTCTCCGTGCTGAGCATTGTCTTAAGTGCTATGCAGGTATTGTTGCAAGCGAAGACCTCGGGACCAAGTCTGGCTGGGACAGTTGTTCACAGATTCTCAATCTCGGCGATGATATTTGTCGCCGTTGTCGTCGCAGCATTCACCGCTATGTTTACCTTACTTGTTATGAGGGAGATCATATTTGCTTGTGCGGACTTGAGGAGAAAAAAGGTCAAGAAGGCTTCACAGTGCTGATATGAGGTAGTTAGTATTGATGTGGCTCCCATGCTCAGTAGCGGCTACGCGTCGTTACGGATCTATCACTGTTGTTCTGTTCCTCCTCTCGTTGTACGGAGCCGGTCGACACTCTCCTGCAAGTCTTTCTTCTTGCCCGGCACGCCAATAGAGTCCTCATTATACCCATCAAGTGCTCGCACATAGGCTTCTTCGGCTAGCGTGATCCAACCCATATCCTCATACACCTTTCCCAAATCTTCCAGGGTCTCCAAGACATATTTGTGCGTGGGCTCGGTCTGACTTTCGAGAGATCCAAGTGCTTGTCGAAGCCATGTTACAGCCTCTTCCAATCGGCCATAGCGATGATACACGACGCCCATATCCCGAACCGCGAGCAAGGTCAAAACATGATCCGGCCCTAGATCCTTCTTGAAGTATTCGAGCACGGCCTGATGTAGTACGTGCGCTTCGTCCAGTTTCCCAATCTGTTGGCCTGCCAAGCCAAGCTGGCGTTTGGTATCGAACGTACGCATGGAATCAGGTTCAGTCCGCAAATACCCAGCTAAGCATTGCGTGAAGTAATCATATGCTTCACTAGCTCGGTCTTGAACCATGCACAGCCGTCCAAGATCATACACAATCCTTAGACTGGGTACGGCGTCCGCTCCCTCTACTCGCGTCGTTATTTCGAGCCTCCATCTGAGGGCTGCTTCTGACTTCTCATACTCCCCAAGTTCTCGATAGCATATGGCCTGATTATGGATGTTGAGATGTGTTTTCGGGTGCTCCAATCCCAGTGCGTTTTCCAGGCCCGGTATGATGATCTCATATAGCGCGCTCGCAGATTTGTACTTTCCGCGATCGAATTCATGGAAGGCGAGACCGACCATTGAGTCGAAGGCCGACAAGAGAAGTGGATCTGCGATCTTTATCGCGCGAATCAGGTGATTGATCACTGGTGTTAAGCGACGTGAGAGGACCCAGAAATTCTGATGATGAGCCAGAGGCACAGCTCTACCGACTAATGTGATAGCCCTGTCGAGGTTTTCGTGCCATAAGTGGGTGTCTTGTCTCCCGTTCGACCATTCATGAACCACTGGGTGTATCGAAAAGCCATCGGACACACCAATGTTGCTCTCGACGAGCGAAAACTCGCGCAGAGCTTTAACAGCCCCGATAAAAATCGCTTCATCGCTTGCGATAGTGCTAAGCCAATCAAGATGCCCTGATGGCTGCGTCTCGGTCTCGTCTTCCGTCACATCTCGTTGGGACGTGTTCCACAGTTGCAGACTACCTTTCACCACACCAAGTCCATTTGTATTGTCCATAGCCGATTGGAATAGGCCCCACCACACATCGAAACTGTCTAGAAACGCCCAAAGCATTAGCAGTTTGCCGGCGTATGAATTCCTATTTTCAACAGCCGCGAAAGACATCTCCCAGCTTGATGATATCGACCCGTGTTCGTACGTGAAGGAGTCTTCTTGCTCTAAGAGAAGACTGGACTTGCGACTGTAGTGCTCGAGGTACTTTGCAGCCGAGATTCCTGCTTCGTTGATATAGGCTCCAGCATGGCATAATGCCAACGGCAAGCCGTGGAGCTTCTTGATAATGTCTCGAAAACCTTCATGATGCATATTAGCGTCGTTCAGTCTCGATGTGCAACATTCGCATCTGACCTTCCTCATCCGTTGGTCTTCCTGAAGCCCGGCTGAGAAGGTCCAAGCCTTCATCTTCACCCATTTCCTTTACATTGATTCCAACCCCTAGACGGCACAGTCTTGATAGTCTTGTTGTGATCAGTATATGTCCGCGGTTGACAGATGGTATGTATTTCTGGATGTCGTATGACTCGTCGTTACCTTCTTGTGGCCCCACAACAGTCTTCATTTGGGAATCAACGTTGTCGATTATCAATAGCCATTTGGTGTTGGTCTTCTGTTCACACCATTTCATTACTGCATCGATTGCCTGGTCGAGTCCAACATTGCCTTTCTTGACCTTTCCGGACGGGCTTAGGACCTGTAGGAGTGGGATCTGTTCAGCTAGCCCGGCCAAGCTAAGCCTCAGTTCAGCTTCTGTTCTGCCGTTAGTCCAGAAGATTGCGGTGTATCTATCTTGACTTTGAACTGCGTAGTGTATCGCCAGCTGCGTCTTTCCTATTCCACCAAGGCCTTGCAGAGCCAGTACACGTCTTCTTGGAACATCTGGTAGCTGCTCAAAGTAGCCAGATATCTCCTTCAATAGCTTTCCTCTGCCAATGAATTCACCGCACAAGGTGGCATCTTTCAGCCGAAAGGGTACAGTGTACGTAAGATCCAGCTCTCGCTGCTTGGCTGTACGTTTTTGGACGATTACCCCAAGACCCTCCTGTAGATGTGACTTGAAGGTAACGTAGTTTGGGTCGTGAGCCGATTCAAACCGCTGAAGCATCTTGTGGTTGGTAGCTAGAGGGACTGAGCGATGTCCATCGATGACGGCTGAGTTCTTCGTAACAACCTGGTCATCATAGTCAGCTACATCACTCCGTCCATTAGCAAACTAAGAATGAGAGTTCACCAACCAAGGACAAAGGAATTCCACCGATACCGATGGGCTTGGTTTCAAAGAAATTGCAAATAAACACTGAACGGAAATGTGTCAAGAACGACTCATGCAGGTCTAGTAACTCGCTAGAGCTTGGGGTAAGAAATTCGAGAAGAACTGAGCGTGATCCTAACCAGTAGGAGAAATGCGATGACAGAGTCCCGAGAAGGGAGAATGTTGACCCTTTATGTGGTGTACCAAAGAAGAACACCGCTCCTGTGGACGAAGCTACGGAACGGAGGCTCAGATTGTCGTTTCGCTCAGCAGCAAGTGTAAGTGCCTGACGTCTGTTAGAACAGAGGCAACAAGATCATTCTCGAGGCCGACCTTCTTGATCAGAATACCACCAAAGCTGTGCCCGATCAGAATCAGTGGTCGTTCCTGCTCCTGAACTACGTCAGCACATCGCATCGGTATCGTCGGCTGCACCCACTATTGCATGAACACGAAGTCTGCTGATCGATTGCAATAAGCTGTTTCCATAGTCTCTTAGACTTTGGATTGGGGAGTACGCATCCCACCTTGTGTCATGATTGACCTGCGCAATTCTGCACTTGGGGAAGTCCTGGGCAAGTACATCACGAAGCCAATGTGTGCCCGTAGCCGCGTTGACCCATGTAGTTCGAGGATTAGACCCAAGTCCATGTACTGCGATGATACTACCCTGAAGTCTTAGTCACGTGTTCATGGGGTCGCTGGACTGGCAACAAACTCTGCCGTAATTTCAGCGCGACCCAGCCCACAATTGATTGGGTCGAGAATGATGTCGACCTGAGCGGTCACATCTTCTTCCTCCGCAGACTTGATCAGGAGTTGGACCGGCGTCAACAGGATTGACCACGACAATAATGTGGAAGTGAGTGCGAAGAGCCACGCACTCTGCACCAAAGTCGCTCCATGGTAGTTTGTGGCGGTAATGTAGAAAACACTGATTGTAGCTAGCCAGCTGACAGTCAGGTTTCGCCAGTAATGATCGATCGTCCACAGAGAAGCGATGAAGAGTCCAACTACAAGTATGGGTACGATAAAGATAGCATGTGTGAGCGTCGCACTAGCAGCCGTGTTCAAGTCGTTAGCGGTCTGTTCTTGCGGCAGAGGCATTGTTGTTCATCGAGGAAACCTCGAAGGTGTCCCGCAGGCGGCAGTCTTACTGATGCGGACAAGCAGAGGCTAGCGTCTTAGCAGACAGCGGGGTATGTATACACTCTGTCATCCGTCATCATTCACGTAGCCTCATGTACAGATTGACGCGTATTGGCAAAAAGAAAGGTAGGGGGTCTGACAGGCGCGACTAGATCGGCACACTTGCCTCCCTGGGCAAAAAGAAGAGTTTTCCAAAAACATACAACAGTGGGGATTCGCTAGTGGTCACCCACCTAACTACTAATCCACCGGTACAATGCTTGTATATGGCTGAGCGGACGGGAAGCCTAATTCTCATTGTCCTATGGTCGTATGTGGA
>Ga0265798_10005886_pt1 | contig 16296 bp, 10 predicted proteins | sample P3T30metagenome_FD_192430 | JGI IMG/M metagenome (GOLD analysis project Ga0265798, IMG submission 192430) | Plant litter microbial communities from East Loma Ridge, Irvine, California - P3 T30 | ecosystem: Environmental > Terrestrial > Plant litter > Unclassified | place: USA: California... | reverse complement strand
GCACTTTACCTTCTATCGAAAACATACCTAAGCCGCGGCTGGTCTAAAGCAGCACAAACAGACGACTTCAGTAATTCACTTGCTACTGCGCAAAAGTTAATCAACGAAAGAGCGACCTACGGAAAAGGCCTGTATCAGAACTACGCAGACGCCTATAATCCAGCGAATGACGCTACCAACATGGAGAGTCTATTTGCCATTGAACGCAGCACAGATCCTAAATACGGAGATTTTGTACCAGGAAACTCCGGTGGTAAAGCGAATGGATGGGCTTATTTCTTCAGACCCAACTATCCGACCGTTACCGCGAACTACCCGACCAACTCTGGTGCGAGCGTAATGACCAGGGATATCCCAAATGGCCGTCCCTTCTTCCGTGTACGTCCAAATTATGACTACGTGAACAATGTGGCGTTCAGCGATAAGACAAACGATTTCCGCTACTGGAATACCTTCCAGACCACCTGGATTGCAAATACGGCAAATGTAACCACCCCTCGTGGTGCGTTAACCGTGGGCGTAGATACTGCCATCTGGATGCCACCATACGATCCGGGTGCAGCGAAACGCGCCGCTTTCAAGGGTGTTGTTTTTCTTCCACCAAGTGTGGCTGCTACTGCCAGTGGTGTAAATGCAAATGCGAGCACCAACACCTTCTTCCCTGCAGTGAAGAAGTTTGATGATCCGAACCGCCCGGCTGTGAACGACCCTTCATCGCGCCCAGCAGTATTGTTCCGCTTCTCTGAAGTTTACCTCATTGCTGCTGAAGCAGCATTCAAGATGGGCGACCTGAATACGGCTGCCGAGATGATCAACGTGTTACGCACCCGTGCAGCATACCGCCCGAATAACATGCCGGCAAATGCAGTTGCAAACATGCAGGTTACGCCAGGACAGATCACCATCGATTTCATTCTTGATGAACGCACTCGTGAGCTTTATGGAGAATCGTTAAGGTGGTGGGATCTTGCCCGCACGCAGTCCTTGATTCGTCGCGTTAAGCAATACAATGCAGAAGCTGGTCCGAACATTCAGGAACATATGATCTTAAGACCAATACCACAAACACAAATCCAATTGGTAACGCAGGGCCCTCCATTCCCGCAGAACCCAGGATTCTAACCTTAAACTATGCGCTTTCATTAAAACAGATCTGGTTATGCCAGGTCTGTTTTTTAGATTTAACACCTATTGTTTCCATATGAAATCAAGATCTAAAACCTTTTTGGTGGCGCTACTGGCCATCTTCTCTTTCACAGAATTGCCTGCACAAGTTCGTCTGCCGCAACTCGTAAGCGACGGCATGGTACTTCAGCGTAATGCGCCTTTGAAAATCTGGGGCTGGGCGGCACCGGCCGAAAAGATCAGCCTAACCTTCAATGGAAAAACATACAACACCACCGCTTCCGGCGAGGGCAAATGGCACATCATGATGAAACCCTTGAAAGCCGGCGGCCCTTACACCATGAACATCCGCGCCAGCAACAGCATTCAACTGAAAGACATCCTGATCGGCGATGTGTGGTTCTGCTCAGGGCAGTCGAACATGGCACTACCCATGGAACGGGTGAAGGAAAAGTTTGCCAATGAAGTTTCCACGGTAAATTACCCTGAGATACGGAATTTCTTTATCCCCACCATCGCTGATGTGAGCAAGATTCGTGAAGATCTCCCGCCAGGGAAATGGACGCCTGCCGTTCCGGAGCACATTCTGAGCTTCGGCGCAGTGTCGTACTTCTTTGCCAAAGACATTTACAATAAATACAAAGTGCCAATCGGCATCATCAACTCCAGCGTTGGAGGCACGCCCATCCAGGCCTGGACCAGCGAAGAAGGGCTGAAGGAAATTCCACAATTCGCGAGCCGCGTTGAACAGTTGAAAGACAGCCTATTCGTGAAGAACCTGGTGCAGCAAACCGCCGTTAAAAACAAGGCAGTTGCGGCACAGTTCACACCTGACGATGCCGGCCTGAAAGGTGCAAAGACCTGGTACGATCCCGCGTATGTCCCGGAAAACTGGCATGCATTCTGGCTGCCCGGCTACTGGGAAGACCAGGGCATCCGGGGCTTGAAAGGTGTCGTTTGGTTCAGAAAGGAGATTACCTTACCAGAAAGCGTAAACGGCAAAGCCGGAAAGCTGATGATGGGCGCCATGGTTGATGCAGATGAAACCTACGTAAACGGTAAACAAGTCGGTAATGTGACTTATAAGTATCCACCGAGAAGGTATGAAATCCCGGCAGGACTGCTCAAAGCTGGCAAGAACACAATTGTGATCCGCTTAACCAATACCACAGACAAAGGTGGTTTCGTGCCGGATAAATCGTACAACCTGTTGGTAGATGGGCAGACAATAGACCTTCGCGGCGACTGGCAGTATAAAGTGGGACAAGTTTTTACCTTCTCAAAGGATATCCCTTCAACACCAAACTTCTCTGCGCAGGACGAACCCACAGGCTTGTATAAATCGATGGTTGCACCCGTACTCCCTTATGCCATCAAGGGCGTGCTTTGGTACCAGGGCGAGACAAACTCACATAAGCCTGAAGAATATGAGACCCTGCTGAAAGCACTGATCGCAGACTGGCGCAGCAAATGGGCGCAGCCGAACCTGCCTTTCATCTATGCGCAGCTACCCAATTTTATGGAGGTCGACTACGCCCCTGCCGAGAGCAAATGGGCGGTGTTAAGGGAAGGTCAGCGGAGAACACTCGCTGTACCGAACACCGGCATGGCCGTTGGCATCGATGCTGGTGAATGGAACGATATCCACCCGCTGGATAAACAAACCATCGGCAAAAGGATGGCCCTTGCCGCACAGAAGGTCGCCTACGGCGATGCCAAAGTTGTAGCCTACGGACCCATGTTCGAGTCTGCAAAAGTTGAAGGTGACCAAATCAGAATCCGCTTCAGCAGTACAGGGTCTGGCTTAGTCGCCAAAGGCGATAAGACAATGAAGCATTTTGCCATCGCAGGTGCCGATAAGAAGTTCGTCTGGGGAACCGCAGTGATTGAAGGCAACGAAGTTGTGGTATCCAGCAAGCAAATTAAACAGCCACGATATGTGCGTTATGCCTGGGCAGATAACCCCGATTTCGCCAATTTGTACAATCAGGAGGGATTACCAGCTTCGCCCTTTAAAACTGATGAATAGACTCGGCTTCCTGCTTGCTGCGCAATACCCTCGGTTTAACCTTACATCAGGCACTTCCGAAGGCGCAGCCAGCTTGGCCACTTTCTTCTTCTTAAACTTCCTTCCGTACCAGATCAGAAATCCGGTAACCGGGAGGCTTCCCCCGATTAAGGTCGCAAGGAATGCGAGCACCTTCCCTGGGAAGCCTAAAATGCTGCCCACGTGGATATCGTAGTTCATCTTGCGAAGCTTGCCGCCAAAGTCTGAAGACGCATAACTTTTCGAGTACACATCTTCGCGCTTTAATGGTGCCAGGGTGTGCCGGTCAAAAGTGTATCCCTGACTGTTGTAAAACTGCCCTGCAGTTGGATATACCGTGATGTCAATCGCCGATGTGGCCTTAGATAGATCCGGATATACATAGTAGAACCCTTCGGACTTCGGGTGGTTGTTGATGACCTTGTTCCAGGCCAGGTCCATGGCTTGTTCGGCAGTGTAAAACTTGTTCAGCGCAAGGCTGTCAGACTGCATCCGCCTGTTGTACTCCGGTAATTTCTCCCCACCGGAAGTTACCCAGTACACCCCTTCGCTGTACCACTGAATGCCATACACCATGCCCGATAAGGCAATGGCCAGGAGGAATAGCAGCGAGTAGAACCCGAGTACATTATGCAGATCAAGGTTTACACGCTTGAAAGAAGCACCCCATTTTATCTTAAAGCTTTTATCTACTGTCGATTTGCTCCACTTTTTCGGGTACCACCAGATCATGCCTGTAATCAGCAGCACCACGAAAACCAGCGTCCCGTAGTTCACCACTGGCCGACCGATCTCAAAGGGTAGCCACAAAAAGCGGTGGCCGTTCAGGATAAAGCGGAAGAAGTCCGTTTCCCCTTTCTCGCGTACTTCCTTCTTCAGCAGCTCACCGGTATAGGGGTTTAGCTTCAAGGTTATGCCACCACCCCGCCTGCCGGTTTCCTCCGGACTCCGCAACACCAGGTTTATGGTTCTTCCTTGCTGGTATTGCGCATAACCGATGACCTTATCGGGATACAAGCCTGCGGCAATGTGTTGTAACTGTGAAGGCTTAAGCACGGGTTTGTCCTGCCTTTCAATCTTCGTCTCCGGCTCCAGCAGTCCGGTAATTTCTTCATTGAAAACCCAGATGCAACCAGTAAGGCATACAATTAAGACAATGATGCCAGAGGCAAGCCCAAGCCATAAATGCAGCCATTTGTTAATGCGGGTAAAGCGTGAATCTTTAGCCGACTTCTTTCCAGGGGTTTGTTTTGCGCCTGCCATCATTGTCATAATTACTGTTATTTTAAATGTTGAATTGCTGTGATTACACCACCTTCTACTTTTAAGCCGCGGGTTGCTGTTGCATTTGATGCGTCAACCTTATACACGTAGCTCGATCCATCTTTAAGAGTTACACCGAAGTATGCGGTTTTACCATCTTTAGGGCTGTAGTTATTTGATGTTATCGCCTGAATCTGGGATATTTCCGGCAGTCCTGTAACCATCTTAAAGGTTTTATCAACCACGTTCACAATGCCCAGCCTTTTACCGGTATTAAAAGCGCCTTTCTCTGCCTTCGCATCTGCATTTACCACGAAGTTATTTCCACCGATATACAACCAGTTGGTTACCACAAAGCCGTTTGATGCCGCTTCAACATCCATCAGGTAGCTTCTGTCGAATTCTGTAGTACCTGCCTTGATGCGAGTAATTGCCGAAGGTTTAGTGGAGGTAAGTGCACCGCCTTTAGTTGCTACGCTTGAAGAGAATGCGTAAACATCGCCGTTTTCGACAACCGCAAGTCCGTCTGTGAAGTATCTGCCGATAAAGCTGGTACGATCGTCCTTGATGACTTTCTCCAGCTTCATTTCAGGATACGAATACACAGCGATCCATGCATTATCTGGGTAGTCCGTTCCAAATCCATCATTACAGCAAGCCTTGATGGAGAAATATGGGGCATACACCTTGGTACCTACCTGTTTAATCCAGCTGAAGAAGGCCGTCTCGCCATTGTTGGATGGTGCGTGCACATCGATCGTACCTTCACCACTAATCAGCAGCGAATTTGTATTCACACGGTACCAGTTGGCTAATGGTGCTGTAATGTCCCTTGGTATTTTCAACAATAGCAGATCGTCATTAACGGGCGCAAAAGCCTGAACAGTTTCGGTCTGAAAATTAGAAAGCTTGTTCAGCTTGCCGTCTTTAACATCGTAGGTCGTAACCGCACCTGGGTTGCCCTGTCCATATAGCATACTGAAGAACTTGTTGTTATGCGTCACATAGTAGCGGTAGGTCCCGTCCTGTTCCACCCCATTCTTTTTAATCGTCTCTACACCCTCGTCAAGACTGTTCGTCGTGATCAGGTAGTCTGCCACCCCTGTAGAAGCTGCGGGTGTAACGGCCAGTACAAAGCTGCCATTCGCACCCGGTACAACCGGATCCACAGGTGTAACATTAGATTCGTTTTTAGTACATGCGCTGAGTACAGCAGCAAAGCTGAGTGCAATAAATGCTTTGGTAAAATTGGTTTTCATGATGATAATTGTTTTATGAGGCGTTGGTTTATATGTTATGGATTGATTTGCATTATTGTTCGCAACAGTCTGTTTATCGGCCTGCGTTAAGGAAATAGCGGATGTTCAGGTAAAAGGAACGCCCGGGCTTCTGCAGACTGAAGTTGTCGAACAAGTCGGCATTGCCGAGGTTCTTCGCTTCCAGCCCGATGTTGTACCGGCCCCGGCCCATGCTGTAAACCACATTCACATCGTGTGAAAGCTGTCGCGGAATGACCTTCTTCTCATCGCCTGCACCACGACCACCCAGGCTTGGCCAGTACAGCCAGAAAGCATGCACATACAGCAAATTGTAACCAACAGTGAGGTTGTTGCCTTTCTTACCAAAATCCTTTACCGAGGCGGATACATCAGCATTGCCGAAGAGGTATGGGATGTTTGGCATCTGATCTAAATAGAGCGGACTGGCACCTGTGGATCCAGGTTCAAACTGCTGTAGATTGCGTAGGAATTGATAGGTCACCGTAGTACCGGCAGTAAACCAGTTTTTGTGCGAATAGCGGATCTCTGCATCCCCACCCCAGGTGCTTACACCATCCCGGTTATCAGCCACGAGTTTCGACTGATTGTTATTCAGCCTGTTGTATATAAAATTATCCGCATGCCTGTAGATCCCGTTGGCGGTAAGTAAAATGGTGTTGTCTTTGTCCAATGGAAACCCATAAGTGACACCCAGGTTTACATTGTTACTTTGTTCAGGTTTCAGGTTGGCATTCCCCTCCTGATTTTCAACGTCACCAAAGATTTCCTGGGCTTCAGGCATGCGGTTAGTCAGTTCGTAAGATGTCTTTAATTGTAAATTCTGGCTGATGAAGTAAGTCGCAGCAGCGCCATAGCCGAACCTGTTCTGATTGGCCTGATTACTTGCGCCGCCGCCATCAACATTGCCTTGATAAATGTATTTACCAAACACTGTAGCACTCCACTTATCTTTGATATCGAAGTTGTAACCAAAGCCAAGCACATTCTTGTTCGTCTTCTTTGGTCGTTCGTATTCGTTATTCTGCGGGTTCAATTCATCGCTGCCCTTACGGTTAAAGGTGCTGAACACTTCGCTGAGTGCAAGCGACTGCCGTTCGTCTATTTTATAATTCAGCGTTGCTGTCGCCAAGCCGTTGTTGTTTTTGTATTTGTACAGGCTTCTGGAACGCTCCCCGTTGTTACCTTGTGGCTTACTGTTCCCGTACCAGTCGTAACGAACGTTCATGGTGTCGATATTCTGCTCTTCACCAAGGTTGTAATTGGCATTAACCGTTAAGTCCAATCCCTTGATCAGGTTCGTCTTCTTGTATTTCAAGCTTGGCATGACGATGTTGCCCCTGCGGTGCCAGCCGCCAAAAACAGAAACCATACGCGCACCAGTCTGAATTTCCTTGTAGTTTTTCCCCAGGGTGATCCCGATCAACAACTTGTCTGCGTAACTTTTATCCACCACACCCACGTTGGCAATCAAGGTTTCATTATGGTAGTTGTCGTGAAAACGTCTTAGTGCCGCTTTCGGCGCATAGGCACCAGTGTTTATATCCGAAGCTTCCACAGTTACCTTGTAATCATTGTCAGAATAGTTCTGAAAGGCATTCAGTTGTACCGTAAACCCCTTTGCTGTTGTTGCAGCAGCGTTAATCACCGTACGATGCGTATTGAAAGATCCGAAAGAATAAGAAGCATCGAAGTAGTTGCGGTACTTGTCGCCCGTAACAATATTCACAGCGCCACCCAGTGCATCAGAACCCAGCCACATGGGCACAACACCTTTGTAGACCTCCACACGCTCGGCAATATTGATGGGGATGTTGTTGATCTGGAAAGAAGATCCGAAGTTATCCATGGGGATACCATCGATAAAGTACTTCACATGATTACCGGAGAAGCCATTCAGCGACAGGTTGAAGTTGGAGCCTACGCCACCAGATTCCCGCACACGAATACCAGCCACGCGGTCCAGCGCACCGGAAATGTCCAATGTGGTATTATAAAGCTTCTTCGCATCAATGGCCGACACATTAAAAGCCTGGCGGTTCGTTTCCTGCGCAACCGTGCGGCCAATCACGGAAACTTCTGAAAGATCCTGCTCCGAATCCTTCAGGATGAACTGAAGTTCTGTATTGCCCTCCGCAGGAACGGTAATCTTCCGATCCAGTGCTGTAAACCCGATATGCGTAATCCGAAGCGTGTATGTTCCGGATGCTAACATTAACCGGAACTTGCCTTCTTTATCCGTAAGACTTGTCTTTCCGGTAGAGCGGACTTCTATACCTGCACCATACACCGGGGTACCATCGGCACTTTTTACCTGGCCATTAAAGCTGTGCAGTTGCTGCGCATGCACAGAGAAGCCAAGAAAGGTCAGCAGTAGAAATGGGATAGGGAAATAGATTTTTATCGTTGAAAGTTGCATTTTGTATAACAGGCTTATTTAGACTAATTCTTAACTTGGCCAAAAATACAGGATACCATCTACGAGATTTGCAGCAATTCGTACGGATTTAACAGCACAATGTTTAAGGTTCAGATTAGAAAAACAACAGAATTTATATTAGAAACAGCCTTCGAACCGATTGACTATCCATTAGTTAGCATCTTTTTCGGTACAGATCTATTGTATCTTAGCTATCGGTATGCTCCAGAAGCACCGCAAGATTTAACAAACCAGCCCGAACAAGCTCCAATCCTTGCGATAACGATTTCTGAAGACACTTACATGAAATTAACCGGTGAGTTTCCGATTAGTGATGGCATGGATGCCACTGGCTCTTTTGCTGCAAAAAGAATAACATCAGGGGTCCGGAACATCATATTTGAACTACTGGAAGGCGACTTCCATCCACGATTTCGTGAGCCTTACCTCAAGGCAAAAGTCTCTGAGTTGCTGGTGCTGATGTTATCTTCGGAATATATGGAAAAGCCTTCCGGACGCTGGACCGTCAGAGAGATTGCGATGCTCACAGAGGTGAAGGAGCTGATTTCCCTGAACCTTCAAAACTGCTACTCCATTGAGCAGCTCGCTGAAATCTCCGGCATGAACCGCACCAAGCTCCAGGAAAGTTTTAAAGATATGTTTGGCAAAACGATCTTCACGTTCACTACGGACATGAAAATGTTAAAAGCGAAATTGCTGCTGGAGGATGCCCAGGCATTGAGCCTTAAAGAAATTGCGAGTATGCTGGGCTATAAACATACCAACCACTTTTCGGCAGCTTTCAAAAAGCGCTACAACATCTCCCCTTCGCAGGTGAAAAAATCATAACTGAACCTCAGGCTTGCATTCCTGGCTTAAATTTCTCCCGAAACTACAGCAGCCCTAATTCGCTTAACTGCAACGCATCAATGTCCTGAGCCGGATTAAAGTCTGAGGTATTCATGTAATTGACAATTGAATTGTAAAACTGCCTGGCTTCAGGTTTATCCATGATCAGGTTTAGCTGAGACATACAAACCAGCAGTTTCCCTTTGCCAACCTTGAACTCGAATACCATACCCAGCTTGTGGTTACGCTCTAAATTATCAATCACCTGAACAACTGGCCGGTAAGCCTGACTTGTTTTGTCCAGAATCAACGGGTTGCTTGCTTTGATGATGGAATACCATTGCCAGTTGGTGTGGCTATCCGTAGGAAAATCTCTAAATAAAGGGTGTTCGGCGTTGGTCAGCAGGCCAAGTGTCCCGGGAGAGACGGGCTTTTTATTACTTTCACTAATGCCTTTAAACATGCCATAGTTCCAGAACTCAGGCGGAAATAAACCGCCGACAGCATTTGCTTTCACATCAGCAGCCTGTGGGAAAAGTAACACCTTCGCACCGCCTTGCAGCTGCTTCAACGTATTGGCATCTAACTTCGTGAGTACATTGACGGCTTTTTTAGGGGTAACAGGTGCATCTTGCGGATAAACCCAGATCGGGTAAACATTCTTGTAAGCTGTATTTTCCAGCGTAATCTCCAGAAACAGCTGTTCTGCCTGCTTTATAGCCGACAGCGGAATGTTAATCTCTTTCACGGTGGTCAGCCCACCTTGTTTAAAGACCATACCTTCCCGTACCGACATGGCGATGGGCGTACCATTTTTCCTTTTTAATTTCCAGATGATGGCTTGTTGAAGATCTTTATTCGAGTAGTTTGCAACCTCTAATTTGGCTTTAAAAGGTTCACCATTGGTCCACACGTACTTTGGAAAGGCAGCCAGCAGCACCACATCGTTAATTGACATGCGCCAGTCTTCCTTGCTAATCACCTTTTTATCATCCATGAATGCATCAAGGATGCCCACCAGTGCCGTCCCCTGACCAGGGAAGTCCTGTAAGTCCAACAGCTGAAAACCACCAAAACCTTTGGTGCGGAACGCCGCTTCCAGCTCTGCTTTATAACATAGTGCGGCCCACATTCCAGATGCTTGCTGGAACGCGATGTTCTGATCCATCATTCCCGCACGTTGCAACCGCTGCTTAAACACCTCCAGGTTCCTGGCTTCCACGACGCCGGTGTACTTGGAAATTTCACGGTAATCCGGATAAATCTGATACTGACCGATCTCGTGACTCACAATCGGCACCCGCAACTCCGATACCGGGTAGCTGTAATCAAAATCTGTAGAAGGTGGCAGGGCATTTAGGCGTGCACCATTTTTGGAATCCGCAAAAGCATGTGTCATCCGGGTATGGGTAAGTATCGTATCCCCTTTGGAGCCGGTTCTGGATCCTACGAAGAAATCTGAGGATTTCTGTAGTGGATGATAGCCAATATTTACGTTAGAGCCCATGGTATAAAGCGGGCGTGGATCATAGGCTTTAAAAGCCAATATATTCTGTTCCACCCGATCGTGACCACCCCAGATTTCGTTGCCATGGGAGAACATCACAAAGGATGGGTGATTTGCAAAGTGTTTAAGCATGGCGATGCCTTCTGCCCGCAGTGCGGAAGCAAGCGTGTCATTGTCAAGACCACCCCAAAATGGTAGCTCTACCTGCAGGTAAATGCCCAGCTGATCGGCAGCGGTAAATGCCGCTTTTGATGGCGACCAGGAATGGAACCGGTAATGATTGATGCCCCAGGCTTTCGCAACGTTGAAGATCTTCAGCCAGCCATCTACGTCCATCGGCGGATGACCCGTTAAAGGAAAAACGGCAGCATCGTGTTTCCCCCTTAAGAACGTTGCGCGACCATTGATGCTGAACTGCGTGTCATGGGTAGAGAACTTTCGCATTCCAAATTTAGCAGTAGCAGCATCTTTAATCTTTCCTCCTGAAATGGCAGCGGTTAACCGATATAGCGGCCGGTTATACTCATCCCAAAGCTGCATCGCATCACCGAAATCGTAGCTTAAGGTCATTTCAGCAGCACTTGCTTGCTTAAAGCGTTGTGTTGCCAATTTAGTGATTTTCCCATCCGCGATATGCTCCAGCTGCAAGTCCACCGTAACCTGCTTTAAATCGGCTGCATTGCTAATGCCCATTTTGACGTTAATCTTTTTATGCTCAACATCCGGAAAAACCTGAAGGTTGTTGATGTATGTTTTTGCCGTTGCTTCCAGAAACAGCTCCCCGATGATGCCATTCCAGTTTGTTTGCGCGTCATCAGAATAGATGTGCACGTTACCGTAAGGCGTCAGCTTTAGGTTATTATCTACCCGTATCGTAATGGTATGTTCACCTGGGCTAAGGTATTTAGAGAGGTCGAATGTCTGGGGCGACTGTAGAATTGAAGAGCCGCCCACTAAGGTCTGATCGATCCAGACTTGGGTGGTTTTGGTACGTTCCAAAAACAGGCTGATGTGTTTACCCTTAAAATCCTTTGGTATAATCACTTTGCGGCGGTACCATGCGGGACCTTCGTATTTGTACACGCGGCTATAATGCATGGTTGTTGAATCCTGATTATGGTAGCCCTTTTTGTTGAGGTCGGTTGTACCGGGCAAATTCATCTGTCCATCAAAGTCCTTAGAGTACCATTGCTCCTGAATGCCTTTATCCGCCGAATCTAGTGCAAACTCCCATGCGCCCTTTAAGTCCAACCGCGCTCTTGTTGGTATATCATGCTTGTTAATGCCCGACTGGGCGAAAGAAAAAACAGTTGTAAAGCTAAGCAGGAGCGCGAGGAAGGTGAGTTTCATGTGGATGCTAACGTAAAGGAATGCCTAATTTAAAACAATCCACCCAAAGTTTATTGCAAAAAAAAACGGGCTGCCAGTGGCAGCCCGTCACCGGTAGATAGATCGATAGATGACCTTATAGGATGAAAAACACTTTCGAAGGACCTTGTACGGTGCCTTGAGGTTTTTCTTCCGCCTTGTAGCTTTCCTTAAGCATTTGTTTAATGTCACGCTCCGCAGTCATCGAGATGGTGGTCGTCGGTGTATCTGTAGGCATGTTCTCAAAAGGATCCTGCAAGTGAATGGCCATTTTCTCAATGAGGAAAAAGGAGCTTGAAATCGCGATTACCAATGGTATCTCCACAACACCGAAGAATTCAATTAATCCGAAGGGCAGCAATAGGATAAACAGAATTAGCGACATGTGGATGTAAATGCTGTATGTTGCCGGGAATACCGTGTTTTTAATCCTTTCACAACCTCCGAGTTCATCGGTAAGCCTGCTGAAGGTACGGTCAATCTCGACCTGCTGGAATTCGTTAATCCAGCCCAGCTTATAAGCATAGCGCAGATCATTACCCTGCAGCTCCAATAGGCCCACAGGTATATTGGTGTAGTTTTTCACATTCTGCAGGTCTTCTTCGGAAATCCACTTTTCAAGCTGATAAGTGGGATCCTGGTTACGCAGGTGGCGACTTAAACTGAAGTTCCAGGCAATCTGGCGGTGTGCCATCCTTTCGCAGAAAGCTCTTTTTTCTTCAGAACCATAATCTACGTCCACGAAGGTGAGCAACTGTCTTGTCAGTGTTCTGGAATCGTTCAATATCGCACCCCAAAGCGTTCGGGCTTCCCACCAGCGATCATAAGCCTGATTGGATTTAAAGGCCAATAGTAGAGAGATGACCGTACCTAAGATCGTGGGAATCGCAATGGGGATAGAAATCCTTGTAAAATGAAAGTTATTATACATCAGCGCCACCAGAATGGAGTACAGGGATACGAAGATCAGTTCCTTACGGATCTTCCCCAGGATGTATGTAAATGGTATGTTTTTCTTTAGTAGCATGGTCGTAAGTTTAGGTAAACAGCTTTAAACAGCTTCTTGTAGGAGTTCTTCCGCAACATAGGCAGGTTGTGCTTGCTGCGCCTGCGGCTTAATTTTGATGACATCAAGGCCGCATCTTTGAATCAGACCTTCAGGATTTACGCTCATCTTGTTCAGCGGCTGTAAGGAGCAGTTTTTCAGATCCAGCACGCCATCAATATCATGCGCTTCCAGGTAGTTTCTGAACATACCCAGGGTGCTGCCATAGAAGAAGTCAACCTTCACACTTACGAGCTGGGGAAATCTTGCTTTCAGCGACGCACATGCCTGATAGAATTCGTCACTCACAAAATCATATTCCTTATTGCGCCTTGAAAGCATCAACAGGTCTGTAATGGAGTCAGAAATTTTAAAAAGGTGAATGAAGGTTAGCTGGATTCTGCCATCTTCATACTGTCTGCACAGATCTTTGATACATGTTAAACTGTTAACATTGAAATCGGTGGGAATTAAGATGTTTTTCATATCAGTAGGCTTAAGTGATTGCTTGTTTAGTTACAATACAATACTACCTCTGAGACATTAAAATGAAATAAGCATCACATTAGACCTTCATTAGAAGTGAAATAGCCCTAAAAAGGACAAATCAAACCTGAACAACTCAATTTCAGCGCTTTACGAATAAGAAGCTTATTAGAATGCCATGCGCATTAGAAAGTTATTAGAAATGGTCGTTTAAATCACGCCGTTTACGAGATTAACCTACAGAAATGGGCAGGTAAACCTGGATTTCAGTACCCTTATCTTCCTGCGAACTAATGCCGATGGAACCCTTATGCAATCTGATGATATTAAGGGTAAGTGGCAGACCGATGCCGAAGCCTTCAAATTCACTGGTGTTGGAAGCCCTGAAGAACGGTTCAAATACATGCTGCTGATCTTTTTCGGGAATACCGATACCATTATCCGTTACCACAATGACGATAAATCCATTTTCCGTCTTCGCCTGAACTTTAACCGGTTGTTTTTTGGAGTATTTACAACCATTCATCACGATGTTGCTCAGCGCGAGCAAGAGCAGGTTGTTGTTCCCAGCGGTGTATAATTGGGATTCTTCTTCCGGTAAGGTAGAGAAGTCGATATCAATGGTACAATCCGCATCTATTTTCTTCACGGCGTCAGCCACATTCATGACCAGCTCATCCACCCGGATCTGCTGCCAATTTTGTTTTTTGCCGTCAAAACCGGACTGGGCGAGGCCAAGCAAGCTGGTCAGAATATGATGCAGCTTTTCCGCTTCTGCAAGAATGGTCTTTACCGATGCCTCCGAAACTGGATCCAGCTTTTTTCCAGAAAGCAATAATTCTGCCTCACTGGTCATGATCGTTAAAGGGGTTCTCAATTCATGTGAAGCATTGCTGATGAAGTTATTCTGCGTCTCAAATGCGGTTTCCAGCCGGGTCAACATGGTGTTGAAAGTAGAGATCAAGCTGGAGACCACATCATTTCCCTTAACTTCCGGGAGCCGAGAGTGCAGGTTATTGGCTTTGATTTGCTTGACGCTAATGGTAATATCCCGAATGGGCTTCATGGTATAGTGCGAAAGGACAATGCCGGCAATATAGGATAGCACAATGGAGATGAGGAAGCAGACAATCAGAATCTTTTTTAACTGCGTGAGCTCTTTAAAGCCATATGGGTCTGAGGCAGCTACAATAACCATGTACCGGGCGCCCTTTGCTTCGAAGGTTTTCCCGAAATAGAAGTGATTGGATTCGTTGTACTTTGCACTTCCGTTATCAAGAATAGACTTGTAAAAGCTTTGCGGTAACTTAAGAGGATGTGGAAAGTTGTCTTCATTGCTGTCGATCTTCACAACATAGTTCTTTTCATCCTCCAGCTTTTCCAGGTACCTCGCCCGAACCTCTTTATAGGCGTCAGTATTGCGATCGGTAAATAGATTCGTTTGTGCGGTGAGGTTCACCCGTGCTTCCAGGCGGTCAAAAAAGTCTTTAAAGCTAAACTGCGATACAAAATAGAAAATTGCTGCATTGAGCAAGATCAAGCCTGCGGCTGATATTGCGAAAAACAGCAGGGTGATTTTAGTCTGAAACTTCATTAACATCTGCTTTGAACATGTATCCCATTCCAAATACGGTATGGATCAACTTCGTGTTATATCCTTGATCTATTTTTTTCCGAAGATAATTAATATATACATCAACAACGTTCGTTCCCATGTTAAAGTCGATATCCCATACATGTTCCAGGATCTGAATGCGTGACAGCACCACGTTCATGTTGCGTAGGAAGTATTCCAACAAGCGGTATTCGGTAGCCGTCAACACGATCTGCTTCCCATCTCGACTAACAGTCTTGGAGAGCAGGTCGACCTCAAGGCCTTCTATACGCAGGGTATTTCTAACAGGGGCTACATTCTTGCTTCTACGTACCAGAGAACGGATCCTGGCTTCTAACTCTGCAAACTTGAAGGGTTTTACCAGATAATCATCTGCACCGCTGTCGAGCCCTGTAATGATGTTTTCCGTACTACTTAGGGCGGTGAGCATTAAAACAGCGACGTTATTGTCAGCTTTACGGAGCTCCCGGCATACCTGTATGCCATTCATGCCCGGAAGCATGATGTCCAAGATGATCAGATCAAATTGATGCTTCATGGCCATTTCCAATCCGATCTGTCCATCCCCTGCCACACTTACCTCCATGCCTGCTTCGTTTAGTCCTCTGATGATTACAGAAACCAAACCAGGCTCATCCTCAATTAGTAGTATTTTCAATTGTCTGTATTTTTCTGAAAAGTATAAAGATAATGCCAGAATCGGACATGTTAGTGTATGTTCTACACGTACCTGACATTAAATATAAGTGATAACGCCAGGAATTGTTTGGCACATCAGCAGAATGATCGTGCGTCAATAGGAACCCATGAATGTATATTTAACGTAATATGAGCCTATAAAAAGGCTCTATGGAAAATTAAATAAGCTACTAGAATTATACAGCAATCAGAGAACTGCTATAAAAATTGAAGCAGCTACAAAAACTGTTATAAACAAGAAAAGCCTGCAAGTTTTCACTTACAGGCTTTCTTTAAGATTTGGCACCGACCTACTCTCCCACGTGTTACCGCAGTACCATCGGCTCTGGTGGGCTTAACTTCTCTGTTCGGAATGGGAAGAGGTGGACACCACCGATATAGGCACCTAAATATTTTAAATGTTATTTTAGGTAATCTATCTCTCGATTGATTTGTATTCAATAACAATGACATATTATTGAAAGAAGTTAGTTTTGAAGAACAAACAACAGTATTCTGCTTTTGAAAGCTTCGGATGATTAGTATTACTCGACTATGCTGTCACCAGCTTTACATCTGTAACCTATCAACGTAGTAGTCTTCTACGGTCCTATATG
>Ga0265798_10005885_pt1 | contig 16298 bp, 12 predicted proteins | sample P3T30metagenome_FD_192430 | JGI IMG/M metagenome (GOLD analysis project Ga0265798, IMG submission 192430) | Plant litter microbial communities from East Loma Ridge, Irvine, California - P3 T30 | ecosystem: Environmental > Terrestrial > Plant litter > Unclassified | place: USA: California... | reverse complement strand
CAGCGGGCGTCACACCACCGGCGGTGATGGTCACGGCCGACGACGTGGAGCGCGGCAAGCCAGCGCCGGATTGTTTCCTGCTCGCCGCCGAACGACTCGGGGTCGACGCGCGCGACTGTCTCGTCTGGGAGGACGCACCCGCGGGAATCGCCGCGGCCGAGGCGGCGGGTGCCGACGTGATGGTGATCTCGGCGACCCACCACGAACCGCTCGACACGCGCTGGCGCCAGGTCGGCGGCTATGACGCGCTCACCGCCGCGCTGGAGCAGGATCGGCTGGTGCTCGGCGGGTTCTGAGGGCGTCCGCGCTCAGCGCCCGGGCGTAGCATAAGAAGGCGGGTCGCTCGCTGGAAAGGATTCGTCCGATCCCTCGTCGACCCTGTCCCAGCCGGGCGGCCCGGCATTGGCCATGCTCCCCGGCCCGGCGTCGCGCACCGGCGGCGGCGCGAGTCGGGTTGGCGATGCCACGCCTCGTGGTCGCGTCGCACGGCGGCCTAACAGGAAGCCGAGCGTGCCAGCGAGCAGGAGCGTGCCCCAACCCGGTCCCGCGCTCCGCACCGGCTCCGCCGCGCTCGCGCGTTCGCCGGCGCGGCCGCTCGCCTCGACGAAGCTGACACCCGACTGCTCGTCCAGCGTGAGCACGCGGCCGTCGCTCGACGTCATCTCATGGGTGAGCGACCCGTCGGTGCCCTCGGGAATCGCATTTCCTTCGCCGCGCATTCCGCCTGCCGGCGGCGTCTGGTTGTTCTCGGGATCGGCGGTGCCGTAGAGCCGGAAGCCGTCGCCACCCATCACCCTCGCTCCCGACAGTCGCGGACCACCGCGACGGCGCAACCGATCGCACCGCCGACCAGCGCGAACACCAGCACGTTGTCCGGCCCGCTCGCCGGCGCGACCCGCCATTTGACCGCATAGACGAGGAGCGCGACCAGAACGCCGATGGCGAAGAGCATGGCGGCCCCGCGTGGCTTACCTTCGATCGACCCGATCGGCATGACCTGACCTCCTGCAACACGCACCGTGGCACACGTGAGCGGAACAACGTCGCGGCTCGATAAGCGTTCAAAAACAAACGCCTGACTTGGATCACCCGACGATTGATCTGGCTCATGTGAGCGCGCGATGACAGGGTCTCGCCGCGCTGGTAGACAGGGCCGCGACGGTAACAACCGGGCTTGGGGGCAAGCGACAGATGGGGGTGAGCCCTCGGATCATGGACCGCCTGCCGTATGGCAGCGGGAGAGGGCTCGCCGGCTTGGTGGGCGCGGTGACGCTCTCGCTGGCCGCAGCCGGACTGCGCCTCGCACTCGACGATCTTTTCCCACCCGGCTTTCCCTATTTGACCTTCTTCCCAGCGGTAATCCTCTCGTCCTTCCTCTTCGGCGCGCGCGCGGGGGCGATCGCCGGGCTGCTGTGCGGGCTGCTGGCCTGGTATTATTTCATCCCACCGTATCGCAGCTTCGCCCTCCAGGGCGGGACGTGGGTCGCGCTGTTATTCTATGCCGCCGTGGTTGGGCTGGACGTGCTGCTGATCCTCTGGCTTCAGCGTGCCAACCGTCGCCTGCGCGCCGAGCGCGAGCGCAACGAAGCGCTGGCGGACCGCAGCGAGCTTCTCTTCCGCGAGTTGCAGCATCGCGTCGCCAACAACCTGCAGATGGTCGGCGCCGTGCTCCACCATCACGAGCGGGATGTGAGCGATGCGCTCGCCCGCGCCGCCTTGAGTGAGGCGGCCCACAAGCTCGAGCTGATCGGGCGGATCCAGCGCCAGCTCTATGGCAGCGATGGCAGCCCGGTCGCGCTCGATAGCTTCCTCGCCCAACTGGTGGACGACGTCATGGCCGCGGGTGGCAAGCCGGGGGTTCGCCACCTGTTGCGCGTCGCCCCCGGGATCGTCCTCGCGCCCGACGTGGCCATACCGCTCGCGCTGATCCTCGCCGAGGGGATCGCCAACGCGGTCGAGCACGGCTTCACCGGTCGGACGAGCGGATGCATCGCGGTGACGGTGACCCGCGAGGCGGGTGCGATCGCCCTCGTCATCGCCGACGACGGAGAAGGCCTACCGCCCGATTTCGCGCTCGATGCCGCCTCCAGCCTCGGCCTGCGCGTATCGCGCACCTTGGCGCGACAGATCGGTGGCACGCTCAGCCTCTGTGAGCGACCGGGCGGCGCCGCGCTGCGATTGGTGATTCCCGATCGCGTGGGACAGGGGCTCAGTTGACCTGATCGGGCGGCGCCACGGGAAAGAGCAGCGGTGCGATCGGAACTCCCTCCTCCACCAGCTCGCTGACCTCGGCCGCACTCGCCTGACCGTGGATCGCGCCTTCGGGCCGCTCGCCCTCGTGCATCGCGCGCGCCTCGGCGGCGAAGTCGCCGCCGACCCAACGCGAACGACGCAGCAGCTCGGTCTGAAGCGCCACCAGCTTGCGGAGCGCCTCGGCCTGCGACGCCGGCGGCGCCTCGGCGGGACCACGATTGCTCTTGGCGCCGACGTTGGGCGCCATCACAGCTTTCTCCACCCCGGTCTCACCGCAGGTCGGACAGGCGACGAGGCGACGCGTGCGCTGCTCTTCATAGGCCGAGGTAGAGGCGAACCACGCCTCGAACACATGCGCCCGCGCACAGCGAAGGTCGAAGACGATCACGTGCCGCTCAGGCGGCGAGCATCGCGTCGAGCTTGCCCGCGCGCTCCAGCGCGGCGAGATCGTCGGAGCCGCCGACATGGACGCCGTCGATGAAGATCTGCGGCACCGTCGAGCGACCTGACGCGCGCCCGATCATCTCGGCGCGCTTGTCGCGTTGTACCCCGATGTCGGTCTCCTCGACCGACACGCCCTTGCTCGCGAGCAGGTTCATCGCGCGCGAGCAGTAAGGGCAGAACGCCTTGGTGTAGATCTCGACCCGTGCCATGCCTCCTAATTGTGGTCGCACCACCCCGCTGTCAATCGGTTCGCGGCAGCACGCGCGCCCACACCAGCACGCTCACCCGCGCCGCGCCGGCCGCCAGCAACGTCGCGGTGCAGGCGTCGGCGGTGGCACCGCTGGTATAAACGTCGTCGACCAGCACGACGTGCGCACCCGCCAACCGCGCGTGCCCGCGCGCGGGCACGTGGAAGGCGCCCGCCACCGCGCGGTGACGCTCGCCCGCGCCGCGCTCGCGCAGCATCGGCGTGGCCCGGTGACGCTCAAGTAGCCGCGCGTGCCATCTCACGCCGCTGAGCCGCGAGAGGGCGGCGGCGATCAGCGCGGCCTGGTTGTAGCCGCGCGACCACATTCGCCAGCGATGCAGCGGCACGGGCACCAGCAGCGTCGCCTCGGCCGGTATCCAGCGCACCATCAGCCGCGCCGCGGTGATGGCGTAAGCGGCGCGGCCGCCGTGCTTTAGCCGTAACGCGAGCGTGCGCGCCACCTCGCCGTAAGCCACCGCGGCACACACCCCGGCGTGATGCGGCGGCGCGGCGCGGCAGTCGTCGCACCGCGCGCCCGAGCCCGCCGGCCCGACGAGTGGCAGGTGGCACGTCTCGCACCACGGCGGCGCGAGAAAGTGGAGCGTGGCCCAGCAGTGCGCGCAGAAGCGCCCCTGCGCCGAGACGATCGCGCCGCAGCCCGGGCAGCGCGGCGGCAGCACCTGATCGATCAGACGCGTGAGCACGTCGCGCTTGTGGGCGGCGGCGCGAGCGGGCACAAGCCGTCAGGCGACCCATGCAGCCTCCCGAGATCTTCGACCGCGCCGCGCGCCGCCGGCACCGCGACCGCGCCGCCGCCGACTTCGTCGCGCACGATTTCCTGCGCGCGGCGATGCTCGATGGCATCGCCGATCGGCTCGAGACGGTGAAGCGCGACTTCGCCGACGTGCTCGACCTCGGATGCTTCCGCGGCGACTACGCGCCACCACCGGGGGCTCGCGTGGCGCGGCTTGATCCCGGCTTCGCCTTCGCGCGCGCCGCCGGCGGCGTTCAAGGGGACGAGGATCGGCTGCCCTTCGCCGACGAGTCGTTCGACCTCGTCGTCGCCGCCGGCACGCTCGACGGCGTCAGCGACCTTCCCGGCGCGCTCACGCTGGCGCGTCGATCGCTCCGCCCCGACGGGCTGTTCCTCGGCGCCTTCGTGGGTGGGGGCAGTCTGGCGCAGCTGCGGGCGGCACTGCGCGGCGCCGAGGAACCCGCGGTGGCGCGGCTCCATCCCCTGGTCGACGTGCGCTCGGCAGGCGATTTGCTGATGCGGGCTGGCTTCGCGCTGCCGGTCGCCGATATCGAGACGCTGAGCGTCGGCTATGCCGGCCTCGGCCGGCTGCTCGACGATCTGCGCGGCATGGCGTCGAGCAACGCGCTGGTCGATCGCCACCCGCTCCGGCGCGACACGTTGGCGCGCGCCGCCGGCGCCTTCGCCGCGCGCGCCGACGCGGACGGCCGAGTGCGCGAGCGTTTCGACCTGGTCTTCCTCACCGGCTGGGCGCCGTCACCCGACCAGCCCAAGCCGGCGCGGCGCGGCAGCGCGAGCGCGTCGCTGGCGGCGGCGCTGCGCGGTGGTGGCGAACGCGCGCCGGGGGCCTGAGTCGTTCCACTGCTCTCAGGCGTTCCACAACGATCGCCCGACCCCTAGCCTAGCGCCATCCTGAAATCGTGTCAGGATACACCGGCGCGCGAGCGCCGCGGCGAACGGGTAAGCGACGGCGTGGACTCTGAAATTAGTTCAGGAGGCCGCTAGGCAAGTGGGCGTCGCGGTCGCAGAACTGTCCGACGCCCCCCCCTCAAATCAGCTCGTCGTCGTCGTCCTCGGCGAGCAGCCGACCCATCGAGTCGAACAGCGCGTCCATTGCGACCGGTTTGAAGATGACGTCGTCTGCACCCGCCTCAAGGCAGCGCTGGCGTAGGTCGACCGCCGTATCGGCGGTAACGACGATGATCGGCAGGCGCGCCTTGACGTCGTGACGCGCGCGAATGTGGCGGATCGCGGTGATCCCGTCCATGCCGGGCATGCGCAGGTCGACCAAAATCACGTCGAAGTCGTCGCGGTCGATCAGCTCGAGACCGAGCTCCGCGCTCTCGGCCTCGACCATGGCGACGCCGGCGACATCGAGCATGTCGCGCACCACCCGCCGGTTCATCCGGTCGTCCTCGATGAACAGCGCCGTCAAAGCCGTCACTTCCGAACACCCCTTCCCCTTCGGCAATGCGGCCCGACTTTTTCTCTCACGATGATCCTACCACATCATGCGGCGTCGCGCACGGTCGCGCGAGGCATGGTCCGCACTGCCGCGACCAACGCTTTCTTGGCTATCGGTTTCTCGATAACATGGGTGATTGACGCGGCCCATTCCTCGCGCCGTGCCGCGATCTCCGCGGTGGCGAGCAGCGCCACCGGTGCGCCCTCGGCGGCCGCGACGATCGCGGCCAGCTGCGCGGCGAGCGCGGTGGGAGAGAGCGACCCGGCGTCGACCAACACCCGCTCGGGACGGGCGCGCGCCACTGCCTCGGCCGCCTCGTCGCCGTCGGCGAAGAGGATCGGACCTCGCCCATCGAACAGTGTCTTGTACATGGACCGGGTAATCGGGTTGCGCTCGATCACCACCAGCGCGATCGCGGCTTCCTTTTGCTCCACCCCCTCGGCGGCGACATACGGCAGGTCGAGCACGAAGGTCGCTCCGTCCCCGAGCCGGCTCGTCACGGTGACGTCGCCGCCCATCGCACGCGCCAGGTTGCGGCAGATCGCCAGTCCTAGGCCGGTGCCGCCGAACTGACGGGTCGTCCCTGCATCGGCCTGTCGGAACGACTCGAAGATCAGCTCCTGCGCCTCGGCGGCGATGCCGATGCCGCTGTCCGCCACCGTCACGCGCAGCCGCTCCCCCGCGACCACGACGCGCAGCGCAACGTGCCCCGCCGGCGTGAACTTCACCGCGTTGGAGAGCAGGTTGAAGATGATCTGCCGCAGTCGCGCGGGATCTCCCATGATCCAGTGCGGTGCCGTGTCGACCTCGACGTCGAACGCGAGCCCTTTGGCCCGGGCCGGGTCGCGCCACAGCCGAGTCGATTCGGCGAGCACCGCGCGCAGGTCGAGCGGCACGGTCTCGATCGTCATTCGCCCGGTCTCGATCTTGGCGACGTCGAGGATGTCGTCCACCAGCGCGCGCATCGTCACGCCGGCGCCATGCACGATGCCGAGCCGGTCGCGTGTCAGCGGGTCGAGCGTCGCGTCGGCGATCATCACCTGGGTCATGCCGAGGATGCCGTTGAGCGGGGTACGGATCTCGTGGCTGGTGGTGGCCAGGAACTCGGTCTTGGCCCGCAGCGCCTTGGCGAGTTCGTTGTTGCTCGCGGCCAGATCGGCGTTGGCGGCGCGCACCTCGTTCCGGCTGCGCCGGATCGTGAACAGGCCGATCGCGAGCAGCGCGATGATCAGCAGCGTACCGGCGACGGTGCCGTAGAGCAGCAGCCGCTGGGTGTGGGCGGTCTGGCGCTCGAACGCCACCGACTTGGCGAGGTCGGCTGCCTTGAGCCGCGCAATCCGCAGTTCCTGGTTGGCATAGTCGAAGCGCGCGGCGGCGAGCGCGGCGCTGTTCGAGCGCGCGATCTCGGTTGCCTGGTCGTCGAGCCGCTTGACCGCCCGCAGCTGCGTCAGCGCGGCGGCCGGGTCGCCGCTCGCGACGTAGATGCGATAGGCGATGTCGTGCACGTCGCGGTCCGCGATCAGCGTGCTCTCGGGATCGACGCCAGCGAAGCGCTCCATGATCAGACGGCGCGCGCGGGGAAGATCACCAAGCTGGAGCGCGGCGTCGGCCGCAAGGGCGAGCAGTTGCGGCCGCTGCACCGAGGCGGACTCCTCGCGGGTGAGCGCCAGCCCGCGTTGGATGTTGGCCGCGGCCCGCGCCGGCTGACCCAGACGGAGCTGCGCCTCCGCAACACTGCTGAGCGCCTGTGCCAGCGCGAACGGGCTGCGCAGTGTTGAAGCGGCCCGCATCGCGCGGCGAAACGACGCCTCCGCCTCGCCGAAGCGGCCGAGCGCCGAGAGCGCCTGCCCCCGGCCATTCTCGATCGCGACGGTGAGTCCGGGATCGGCGCCATAACGCTCCGACGCCTGGGAGAAGTACCGCAGCGCAGTTGGGAAGTCGCTGGCACTGCGATAGAGCAGCGCGATAAGCGTCAGCGCCTTGGCCTGGCTGCGTTGGTCGTGCAGCGCAACGAAGCGCTCGTGCGCGCGCTGGAGCACTGGAAGCGCCTCGGTGATGCGCCCTGCGTCCGTCAGCGCGCTGCCCTGCGACAGCAGGATGTCGGCGGCGAGATGAGAGCGCGGGTCGGCCACGCCAGCCTGGCGCTGCGCTTGGGCAAGCAGTCGCAACGCGCGCTGCGGCTCTCCGACGCGCGTGAACGCCTCCGCCTCCAGCCAGGTCAGCGTCGCGGCGCGCGTCCACTCGGCCGGCGTCGTCGTGGCAACGCGCTGCGCCCGCGACCGCTCGGCCAGCGCGATGGCACCGCGCGGGTCGACCAGCATCTGCTGTCTGATCTGCTCTACCGTCGCGTCGGAGGCCGGCGCCGCCGCACACAGTGGCGCGGCCGCGCAGACGAGCGCGACGCACGCGAGCCGGCGGATCAGGCGCGCTTCCACGTCGCGCTCAGTCGCGTGAACGACGCGCGCGTGTCAGCCGAGGCGCGGTGGTGGCGCTCCTCCGCGAGGAAGCCCGCGAGCGTCTCCAGCTCGACGGGACGGCTGAGCACATACCCCTGCACCATGTCACACCCCATCACCGAGAGCAGCGCCAGCGCGGCGTGCGTCTCGACCCCCTCGGCGACCACCTCCATATCGAGCGCGTGCGCGAGGTCGATGGTGGAGCGCACGATCAGCGGGTCACGATGCGAGCTGGTGATGCCCGTGATGAACAATTTGTCGATCTTCAGCTCCCGCGCGGGCAGCTGCTTTAAATAGGCGAGGCTCGACAGGCCCGCGCCGTAATCGTCGATCGACACGGTGATGCCGATGGCGGCGAAGCGCTGGAGGTTGGCGATCGCGCCCTCCGGATCTCGGATCACTGCGGTCTCGGTGATCTCAAAGCCCAGCCGGGCGTCGGGGGCCGCCGCGAGATAATGGCACACCGCCTCGGCGAAGGCCGCGTCGGCCAGCACTTGCCCCGAAATGTTGATGAAGATGCGTACGTCGTGGCCGAGCCGCCGCAGCCGACGCTGATCCTGGATCGCGCGCCGTACCGTCCACAACGTGAGCGGCCCGACGCGGCGGCGCTCCTCCGCCAGGGGTATGAAATCCGCGGGCGGGATCAATCCGCGCGTCGGGTGGCGCCAGCGGATCAGCGCCTCGGCGCTCTTGATCACCTGCTGGCGGACGTGAAGCTTGGGCTGGTAGAACAGCTCCATCTCGTCCTCGGCCAGCGCACGGTCGAGCTCGCTCGCCAGATCCTGGCCCGCGACCAGCGCCGCGCCGACGGACTCGTTGCCGGCGGACGCCAGCGCCTGCACCAAAGCCGCCTCGCTGGTCTCGGTGAGCGTCACGTCGTCGACTTCGGGCGCGGCGATCGCGCTGCCCACCGCCCAGCCGAGACGCGCAACATCGTCGCACCACTCGTCCGCCGGATCGAAGAAGGCCCGCACTGCCGCTGAAACATGCTCCACCTCGTCGAGCGCGCCACCGCATCTAACACGTATCACATCTTGCCCTAGTGCGACGACCCGCGCCAGCGGCAGCGTGCCGGCGAGGCGCGCCGCCGCGGCGGACACCAAGTCGTGCGCCGCCCCGGCGCCGAGCGACCGCCGGACGGCAGCGAAGTCGCGCAGTCGCGCCAGCAGTTCGCCGCGATGGCCGAAACCCGCGGACTGACCGTCGAGCGCGACGCCGTCCTCTTCGGACGGTTCGGAGAGGCAAGGCATATCCATTCCGGAGCCACCCTAGACCCGCCAGCTTAATGAATAGCTTAAGTACGTCCCACTTTGGGTTAACCGCTGGTTAATGCCATTGAGACGTGGTGAAAAAAGCGTTACCTGCGCGTTACCCTTCGGGGGGGTTGAGTAATAAATAGGGAGAAGACCCATGTTCGCATTCGTTCTCGCGCTGATCGGTTTCGTCGGCACCACCATCAAGCCCTGGTAAGCGGGAGTAGATCGATGCTCGCTTTCGTTCTCGCACTGGTCGGCTTCGTCGGCACCACCATCAAGCCCTGGTAAACGGAGGTTCCGATGTTCGCTTTCATTCTCGCGCTAGTCGGCTTCGTCGGCACCACCATCAAGCCCTGGTAAACGGAGAGGCACGATGCTCGCTTTCGTTCTCGCGCTGGTCGGCTTCGTCGGCACGACGATCAAGCCCTGGTAAGCAGATCATCGGCCCGATGTGCGCCGCGACTTGCTCGCCGCCATCGGGCCTAAGTTCTATATGAATTCACACCTACGCACGATCGCCTGATCCGCCCGCTACGAACTCGACTTCCTCGGCAACCGAGCCGAAGCGTAGCGCCAGAACGTCGAGCGCATAATTCTGGTTGAGCCGCCATGGCCTGCGGTGTCCCTGCCGCGGCAGTGTCGGCAGGGCGCGCCGGAAATAGCCCGAGCTCAGGTCCGCGAACGGCAACTCGACGACGCTGCCAATCCGCACCCGCGGCGTCGCACTCGCCGCGCCTCGCCGCCGCATCGCGCGGAGCAGGCGGCAGAGATAAGCGGCGACCAGGTCCGCCTTTAGCGTCCACGAAGCGTTGGTATAACCGAAGGCGAAGCTGAAGTTTGGTACATCGGACAGCATCATTCCCTTGTACTGGAGCGACCCGGCCGGATCGATGACCGTCCCGTCCCGGGACAAAGTAAGCCCGCCGAGCAGCAGAATTTCGAGGCCCGTGGCGGTGACGACGATGTCAGCCGCGACATGGGTCCCGTCGACGAGCAGCAGGCCGTCGCGGGTGAGACGTTCGATCGTCCCGGTGGCAACGCTGGCGCGGCCCTCGCGCAGCGCAGCGAAGAGATCACCGTCGGGTACGAGGCAGAGACGCTGATCCCAGGGATCGTAGCGCGGGGTGAAATGAGTCGCGATGTCGAAGTCGGCGCCGAGTTCCTGGCGCACCATCGCGATCAGTCGCCGCGCGACTCCCCGCGGCCGCCTTCTCGCCAACCGGTAGAAGAACTGGCCGAGCAGCACGTTCTTCCAGCGGGTGACAGCATAAGCGGCGCGTCCCGGGAGCAGCTTCCGCAGACGGTCGGCGACGCGGTCGCGCGCCGGCCTCGACACGACATAGCTCGGTGATCGCTGCACCATCGTGACATGCGCCGCCGTCCGCGCCAGCGCGGGCACCAGCGTCATCGCGGTCGCGCCGCTGCCGATCACCGCGACGCGGCGACCGGCATAGTCGAGCCGCTCGGGCCAGAATTGCGGGTGGACGATCGTGCCCGCGAACTCACCCTCCCCGGCGAGAGCGGGCCGATGCGCGCGGTCATAGGCGTAATAGCCGGTGCAGGCGTGGAGCCAGTCGCAGGCGAGGAAGAGCGACGGTGCGCCCTCCCGCTCGACCGTGAGCGTCCAGCGCGACTCGGCGCTCGACCAATCTGCCGCGGTGACGCGATGACCGAAGCGGATGTGCTCGGCGACCCCCTCCTCGCGCGCGGTCTCCTCGATATAGGCGCGGATCGCTGGGCCGTCCGCGATCGCCTCGGCGGCGCGCCAGGGGCGGAAGCCATAGCCGAGCGTGTGCATGTCCGAATCCGAGCGGATGCCGGGATAGCGGAACAGGTCCCAGGTACCGCCGATGGCGTGTCGCGCCTCGAGGATCAGCAATCGTCGGTCGGGTAGCCGCCGGCGCAACTGGCAGGCCGCGCCGATCCCCGAGAGGCCGGCGCCGATGATGATGACGTCGTACCGCTCCACCGCGCCCCACCCGATCACGCTAGAAGTCGCGCGAGTACCGCAGCTGCACGTTCGATCCACCGAACGATCCCGCCTGCGACAGCACGCTGATCGCTCGCGTCAGCGCGATCGTCAGCTGCGTCGCGGTGAAGCCGCGCGCGTCGGTGACGATCTCGACGTAGATGTCGTCGGTCAGATACTTGCCCGCCGCCAGCGCCGAGCCGCGCCCGCTCGCCTCGTCCGCGCCGAGGATGCGCAGCCGGTCGAAGCCGGTGGCCGAGCGCAGCTTGCCGAGCGGGTTGAGCCCGCCGCCCGAGCCGCGCAGCGAGTTGAGCGCGCTCGCCAGCTGGATCGCCTCAGTCGCCGACAGATTCTCCGGGTTGGTCCCGAACAGCAGGCGGCTCAGCACCTCGTCCTGCGGCAGCGAGGGAGTCGAGGTGAAGGCGATCTGCGGGCGCTGGCCGGTGCCGGTGATCGCGATGTTGAAGGTGACATTGTCGTTGGTGGTGGTCGCCAGGATGTTGATGTCCGGGTCGGTCAGCGCGCCGCCGCGGAAGCGCACCTGCCCGCGCTCCACCTCGAAGCGCTTGCCCGCGAAGGAATAGGTGCCGCGCACGAGGTCGAGCCCGCCGTTGATCACCGGCGCCGCCGAGGTGCCGCCGATCCGCATGTCCATCTGCCACTCGCTCTCCAGCCCCATGCCCGAGACGTAGAGCTGGTTGTCGGCGCGGACACGCAGGTCGAGCTTGAACAGTCCCGGCGGCGACGCCGGCGCGGGCGGCTGACCCGCCGCCTTGGCCGCAGCCGCGGCGGCCTGCTGGGCGAGGACCTCGCTCTTCTTGCGCACGCCGGTGAGCTCGGGCACCTCGGCGGCGCCCTGGCGGATGATCTCGTAGCGTGCGTTGGGCACGTTGATCTGGCCGCTGATCAGTCCGCCGCTCGCGCTGTTCTGGATGCGGATGTCGCCGCTGGCGGTGGCGCCGAGCGCGTCGGAGCGCGCCAGCTGCGCGTCGCGCATCGCCACGCGAACGTCGAGCGGGAAGCCCTGCGCCGCGGCGAGCCCGACGTTGCCCGAGGCCTGCACCGTTCCCTGTCCGGCGCGCGCCTGCAGCTGCTGCAGCTCGAGCCGGTCATTGTTGAAACGCGCGGCGATCTTCATGTTGGTCAGGCGTGTGCCATAGGCCTCGTTGTCGTAGGTGAGATTGTCGGCGCGGATCAGGCCGACCACACGCGGCGCCGAGACGGTACCGCCGAAGTCCGCCGCGATGGCCATCGGCCCGGTCAGCTGCTGCTGCGCCAGACCGGCGAAGCTGAACAGCACACCTGCGGGACCGTTATAGCGGATCCCGCCGCCGAGCGGCCCCTGCATCAGCCGGGTCGTCCAGCTCCCGCTGCCCGAGGGGGTCAGCGTCGCCACCAGCCGACCGACCGGCGTACCGGCGCGCTTGATCAGCGCGCGGCCCTCGCCCGCCGCGCTTGACAGCCGGCCCTGGAAGACGACGTCGACCGGCTCGGACACCGCGACCAGGCTCGATCGAGTGAAGTTGGTGACGTTGAGCCGCGCATCCGCGCGCGGGAACGCCTCGCCCTTGTCCTGGACATAGTCGAGGCTGCCGGTCGCCTGGCCGTTGACGCCGAGGTTCGGCACGAGCGCGCTGATCAGCGACAGGTCGAGCCGGTCGAGCCGCATCTGCGCCTGGGTCGCGCCGCTGCCGAAGCGACCGGCGAGCCGCACCGAGCCCTTGTCGAAGTCGAGCCGCGCCGGCTCGAGGCGGTAGCCGCCGCCCGCGGGCACGATCCGCGCCGGCTGCGCGGTACGAAACGCGACGTTGTTCGCCGCGCCGCTCAGCGCGACGAGGTAGAGGCTGGGCGAAAGCCGCGAGTTGACCGCGAGGCGGAACGGCACGCCGTTCGAGCCGGTGAACAGCGCCTGCGCGGTGCCTGCGCCCTCGCGATAGTTCACCTTGACGCGCCCTGTTTGAAGCAGGGTCGCGCCATAGCGCAGGTTGGCGACCTGCGCGTCGGCGACGATCTGCGGCTTGTCGTAGAGCACCGCGTCGGCGGTCACGATCGCGCGGCCGATGCTGAATCCCGCCATGCCTGGGATCGTCGCGCCGGCGGCGCGGGCGTTGACGCTCGCGCGCTGATATTTGCCCTGCGCGCCGAGCGCGACATTGCCGTTGAGCCCGTTGCCTGCGAAGCGCACCTGCCCCGCGAAGGGACCAGCCGCAGTCTGGACGACGCGCCCGGCGAAATCGATGCCGGCGAACAGCACGCGACGGATATCGACCGCGAGTTGGTTGCCCGGCGTCACCAGCACGTCGGCGGTGAAGGCGCCGTAGTTGGTGCCGCCGCTGGCGTTGACCTGATAGGCGCCGCCGCGCCCGACCACGCGCGCGTCGAGGTTGGCGAGGCCGATCCCCACGCCCGGCCGCGGCGCACGCAGCCGCACGACCGGCGCGGTCGAGGAGCCGGTCACGCGCGCGTAGAGCGGGCCGTACTGCGTCGAGTAAGCGTCGGCGTCGACCAGCAGCGCGCCGTTGGCGGGATCGAAGCGCCCCTGCCCACGCGTGACGCGGAACTGCGGCGCGTTGAGCGAAAGGCTCTGGAACGTCACCACGCCTGTCGGCGAATAGCCAAAGCGCGTGCTCATCACCGCGTTGCCGCCCAGAAAATTGCGGACGCCCTCGTTGAACAGCTGCTTGGTCTGAAGCGCGACTTTGCCGGTGATGCCGAACCCGCCGTTCGGTCCGGGCACGAGCTTGGCGTCGGTCTGGACGTTGATCACGCCGACGCTGTCGACGCGGAAGTTGTTGACGCGACCCTGTAAGCCGCCGGTGTAGCGGCCGGTGGCGGTGTTGGCGGCGATGATCGCGGTGGCGTCGATCGTGTCCGAGCGGATGCGCAGGTTGTCGGACAAGATGTTGGGCATGGCGATGGCGAGGTCGCCGTCGATGCGCGCGTTGGTGGTGAGCCCGCCGAGCGCGGCGTTGAGCCCGGCGATGCGGCGCGCGCGCGCATGGACCGGCACCAGGATGCGGTCGCTGTTCACCCGCGCCAGCCCTTCGGCGTACAGGCCCTGCACCGAAGTCTGCTGGAAGCCGAGCGCGGCGGCGCGGATCTTGTAATCCACCGTCGGGGTCGCGAAGGCGCCGTTGAGCACGACGCGCGCGAGCACGTCGCGCCCGCTCACGCCCGGCATGATCGCGCCCGGCGTCAGCAGCTTGGCGTCGACCGCGAAATTGCCGAAGCGGCTGTTGGCGAGATCGAGCCGCCCGCCCGCGTCGACCGCGAGCGCCTGCGAGGCGAGCTTGATCCGGGTGTCCGCGCGGCGCTCGGCGAGCGTGACGTCGGCGGCGACGTTCAGCGCCGGCGCGGTCAGCCGCTCCACCGGTCCTTCGATATAAAGGCCGGGCCGGGTCGGGCCGCGCACCTCGATATGACCGTCTCGCGCGGTGATGGCGAGGTTGGCGAGCTCGCCGCCGCCCAGGTTGGCCAGCAGCCGCCCCTGCCACGATGCCCAGCTGCCGCGTCCGCCGACCGTCGCGGTGAGCGGCGCCTTCAGGCCTGCGAGCTGCGCCACCGCGCCATTGGCGGGCGCGGTGAGCCGCACGTCGAGGTCGAGCTTGTTGTCATCGGGCACCGCGTCGAGCCGCACCCGCGCGACGTCGCCGCCGGCGACGCCGGGCGCGTGCAGCGTCGCGGCGTCGACCACGAGCTGCGCGCGGCGATCCGCGATATGCGCCTGCCCGTCGAAGCGCGCGACGTGGCGTGCGCCGGCGACCGGCGGCTCCATGACGAAGCGGCTGACGTGAAGCCGGTTGATGTCGATGTCGAGATCGGGCAGCAGCGGCGCGTTCTCGTCCTCCGGCGTGGTCGGCGTCGGCTTGAGCTCGGGGTTGCGCCGCAGCGTGATCAGGTCGGCCGAGACGCTACGCACGTCGACGTGGTTGCGGACGAAGGCGAACGGCCGCCAGTCGAGGTCGAGCCGCGGCGAGGTCAGGAACACGCCCTTGGGGTCGCTGACCCGCACGTCGCTGAGCCGCAGCTGGCCGTACAGCGAGCCGTCGATACGCCCGACCTTGATGTTGAGACCCGAGGCGGTGGTGTAGCCGCCGATCTTGTCGGCGACGAAGCGACGGCCGGGATCGGTGTTGATCCCCAGCACGATCGCGACCACGAGCAGCACCAGCGCGGCGAGCGCGATGCCGACCCACTTCAGCACGCGCTGCCAGAGAGGGCGGTGAACGACGACGGTCTCGCCGGCGGTCGGGAGCGTGTCCTCGGCCATCAGAATGCCTGCCCGATCGAGATATAGAGCGCGATCTTGCCGTCCCCTTCGCGCGGGTTGAGCGGGGTCGCGACGTCGACGCGCAGCGGCCCGAAATTGGTGTAGAAGCGCCCGCCGATGCCGGCGCCGATGCGCAGGTCGCTGCCCTTGGGCAGGCTGCTCTCGTAAGCGTTGCCCGCGTCGACGAACGGCACGATCCCGAAGTTGCCGAAACGGTAGCGCGCCTCGAGCGCGAACTCGTTGATGCTGCGGCCGCCGAGCGGGCGCAGGTCGGCGCGGTCGACGTTGCCGCTCGAGTCGGGGGTGAGCGAGGCGGTCGGTTCGAGCGGCCCGAGCCGTTGGAAGCCGTAGCCGCGCACCGAACCGCCGCCGCCGCCGTAATAGCGCCGCGACGGCGCGATGTCGTCGCGCGCGATGCCGAAGATGCTGCCCGCGCGCGCACGGCCGGCGATGACCAGGCTGTCGCTCACGGGGTAATAGGCCGTGCCCTCGATCAGCGTGCGCGCATAAGGCTTGGTCTGCCCCGAGACCGACACTTCGGGGCTGACGTTGAGCTTGAGGCGATAGCCGCGCGTCGGGTTGAGCAGGTCGTCCGATGTGTCGAACAGTACCTGCCCGGGCAGCGCGAAGACGCCGTAGGTGCGACGGTCGCGGTCGAACTTGTCGAAGTCGAAGACGCTCTCGTTGGTGCCGACCAACTCGAAGCCATAAGCGTAGGTGAATTTTTTCTGCCAGATCGGCGTCGAGTCGTAACTAACCCGGCCCGACAGCGTGCCGGTGAAGGCGTCGAACGCGTCGTAGCTGGAGTGGTTGGCGCTCGCGAGCAGGCTGACGGTGCGGTCGCGCTTGCCTGCGTTCTGGCGGCGCAGCCCGACCGACAGGCCCTGCTGCTGCGTGCCCGCGATCACGCCGAGGATCAGCGCGCCCTCGGGCGGGAAGCGATTGCGGTTGGTGAAATTGGCCTCCGCCTTGACGCCCTCGCCGGTGTTGTAGCCGACCGAACCCGACAGGCTCTTCGCCGGCCCGCGCGTCTGCCGCACCAGCAGGTCGACCTGCTCGGTGCCGTCCGCCGCGGTGACGCCGGTGCGCACCGGCTCGACCCCGACGCCGTTGAACAGCCCGGTCGCGACAAGCGCCTCGCGCAGGTCGTCGGTGAGCCGCGCGTCGTACAGCTGCCCCTGATC
>Ga0265798_10005884_pt1 | contig 16299 bp, 15 predicted proteins | sample P3T30metagenome_FD_192430 | JGI IMG/M metagenome (GOLD analysis project Ga0265798, IMG submission 192430) | Plant litter microbial communities from East Loma Ridge, Irvine, California - P3 T30 | ecosystem: Environmental > Terrestrial > Plant litter > Unclassified | place: USA: California... | reverse complement strand
CATTCGAATGAAAGCAACGCGCGTTCTAACTCAACATTAGGCCCCACGTGGGCCGAGCACGAGGAGTACAAGAAAGATGTTCTCTGGTGTTGGACCTACAATCTTGCTCGTGCGCGAGGGTACGACAGTAAGTGGACGGCCAAAACATTCGAAACCTACCACCGGGACAACGAGACGCGCCTGATTCGCCAGGGGAGGTACATGTTGGCCTACGGGACGGATAGGCGTGGGAGGCCTATCCCTCTCTTACCGCCGTACATCCCGCATGTGCCACTTCGTGCCTCTCGGGCGAGCACAGGACAGGAGGAGGAGGCCACTCCAAAGCCTGGGAAAATGGAGGAAGAGAAGGTCGAGAAGAAGGTCGATGCGGCCACTTCGACGCCTGTGGAAGAGGAGGAAGAGAAGATGAAGAAGCCGGTGCCCCAGTCGGAGACTGGAGGTAAGGCTGGGAGCCCCAAGCCACAGTCGCAGACTGGCGGTAAGGCCGGGAAGATAGATGCTGCAAGCTTCTGGGCTTCGATGGCCGGCATCGTCAAGGACTAAATCTCTGCGCGAATCGTGGCCGTGGCGCGAATCGTGGTCGGGGCGGCCGCAATGGTCGGGGTGGTGCTCCGCTCTTTGTTGCTTTTTGGGATGATGCAGAGGGCATCATCAAGAAGGACGACAAGGAGAAGCATGCGGCTTATTTGCCGATGTTACTGTGAAGCCCGACGGTCGGCCGGAGATCAAAGAGGCCTACAGGAAGAATAGGAAGGGCGAGAAGGAGCAGACGATCTACGTGGCCGTCGCGGGCGAGAAGAAGGAGAAGGAGAAGGAGAAGGGCCGGAAGCCTTGGGAGGAGTCCGACTCGGAGGACGACTACGATCCCGCCTACCTCCATGAGCGTCGTGACGCTTAGGCGTCATTCGCATCCTTCTGGCTCTCATCGTAGGCTATCACAGTCAAAGACTGTGTGGGTCTCCCTCCGCCGACCAAGTGCGTGCTGCTACAGCGCGGGCTTGGTTCGACACCGGAGGTGAATTGGTAACGACAGGCAGCGGGATTAGGTGCCATTGGTGCAACGGTGGCCGAACCCTCGCTGACTCCGTTTTCTTTTTTTGCGACTTGTTTTATATCCAATGCAATCTTTAGTCTTCACCTTACCTGTCTATGTGTGATGTACTCGTGCTGAATGTGACGACTCGTGAGGTTCTCTTGTATGCGGTCAGGTTTAGGTTTTGAAACGGCAAATGGCTCGGATGCGGATGTTCTTCCGGCGGGGGTGCACCTTCGTCATTGTTGGAGACAGCACCAGCTATCGACTTTGAGGGCTACGACAACATTTACAATCCAAAACAATAGTGTGTCTATCTTTCATAGTCTTTCAGCAAGTAGGAAGTCTTTCTAAAATGTGTTGAGCATAGACAGGCTATACTTTAGTTGTGTTGTGGGGAGGGCATCATTTTCTTGCCGCAACTGGCGGGCGTCGCTTCTACATCTGCACGAAAACCAACGTCACGACATCACGAGCAACAGAGCGCAATACTACAGCAAAGGAACCATATACATTGCTCGTTAGTGCTACATCCTCTACCGCCTCCACACCCTTCACTGCCCCCATATCCTTTGCGCTCGCACCACTGAAGACAGTAGCTCGAAAGCACACCACAAACTCAATCCTAGTTCTAGATCACTACAGCAGTGAGCTAGCCCTACACAGCCATCCAAACCCCCTTCTTTTTCCAGTCCTTTTCCTTCTGCAACCTTTGCGGTAAGGGTAGGAACCCAATGGCCGTCCTCTTCCCATCTCTCGCCAGGAGCACAGCACACGGCGGCGCCACTGGCTTCCGCCCAGGCCCGGCCTTGCCCGGAGGCGCATACTTTGGGCACGCCTCGGTTTGCGCATGAGGCCCAGAAAAGCTACCTGTCTTGATCTTCTGGATCACGTACGTGAGCACACAGGCCTTCCCCATTGGTGCCAAAGTGCTCCAAGCGTTCCTCTTGTCTTGCGACTAATTGATAACCTCCAGCAGAGCCTGAACAAGGACCTTGCCTATATCCGCTTGGACCTCATCATCGTACTGCCATGCCTTGATAGACGGCAAGTACGAGCGTATTGGAAGTCGCGGCTGTCTGGCAATCCCGGATTGTCCAGGTCCGAAAAGCTCAGGACGGAAGAAGCCCTGCTTGTCATCGACGACTGCCGCTACGGGGGTGCCAGATGGGAACTCAAGAGGTCCAGAGAAGGGGTGCTCGCCATCGAACTCTGCTTTGTCGACCGCCTCTTCTCTGTCTCCGTCGTCTCGACAGAGCCCAACACGTCGCTCCCAGCGCTCCCAGCTCGCCGAGACAAAGCGGCCCGAGGCCCCAATGCAGCTTGCTGCGCCAGATTACCTTCCTCTTCCTCCTCTTCCCTTTGAACGTTGTGATCGCTCTTCCGAGGGGCCTTGTTCTTCCTCGACTTGGGCGGAAGAGGTAGAGGACCGAGGGACACTGCCTTTTCGGCCAGCGAGTCCTCGTTGTTGCGATGACGCTTGGTAGGACTCATCACCCCGTCGGACGAGCGAGGCCGACCATGAGCTGTCATTTGCTGGCGGATGCTGTTTATGAAGATGTAAGCATCTGCTTCGTGCCTGGTTCTTGCGGTCCCTTCCTCCTCCGCCCGCACCCGCGACCGCAGCTCCGCGTCTGGGTCCATATCCGCTCCATCCCCGTCGTCGTCACTACCCGAAGGCAGAGCCGGCGCTTTGCTCCTAGCGGCCCGCAAAAGTTTCTCGTATCTTGTAGTCTCCGCGTTGTGAAGTCTCGCTTCCATGGTGGTGATGTTGGTAAGTGGAGGTGGGATGGCCGTGATTGTGAGGCGGAATTCACTATCTGCAACCAGTCGACGCAGCGACACTTGGCGTGTGGGGCAAGGAAGGCAGTGTACGGAAACATAGAGCCGCAAGGTTGACATCTTGCGAACACGCTGTGTCAGCGACCCGAAAATGTTTTGCTATCTCCAACAGCAGTGACTCAGCAGTACCATTGAAGCAGCAGCTCCATCTAGATTTGATTAGAAGCCGAGAACATTGCTCATACCCATGTATTGTGCTATGTACATCCATCTGCGAAACCATATTGCACGTGACGACGCTTACCCATAGCCAAAAACGCCGTGCAATGCCCAAACCATGACGCTATGCTCAAATCAAAATGCGACAAATGTCCCTTTGCACTTTGCAGTGTCGAAATGCTTCTAAACCACCATCCCCACTTCCAGCCACCTCTTCCTCACCGCTGCATATACCCACCCTGCGTCGCCATCAAGGTCCCATACTGCTCATGCGACTTGAGCATCAGCTTCAGAAACACGATCGCCTTCCAGTAGATCCGTAGCGCTCGCCGGCGCCGGATCCGGTCTGTCTCGAGAACTTTGCGCAGCACGCTAGCGACTTTAGACGAGGCGCGCACAGTGAGACCTTTGCGCGGGCTCAAGATGATGCCTTTGGTTTTCGGGCCCATGGACACCGTGGGATCGACTGGGTGGGCGGGCTCGGGTAGTACGAATGTGCCTGTGCCGTCTGGCGATTCGAGGGGTATGGCGGGCGGGCTTGTGACTTGGTGGAGAGGCTCGAATTCGAATACCTCAAGGATGGGGTCGAGGGTTGGTGAGTAGGTTGGGCTGCCGTAGCTGTTGGTGCACGGCGATGATGGCGCCATGGGTGTGATCGTTGCTGAATTCAGAATTGAATTTGTTCGTTGTGGTGAGTGTGGTGGTTGTGGGAGAAGCGAGCGAAGAGCCAGCAGAGAAGGGCGTGAGAGTAGAGGGGTGGTGAAGGCGGTTTGCTTGCTCGCCGCTGGCCTTCGGAGGTCACATCGCGGCGGAGAAAAGAGAATCATGCTGGTGAACGTGTTACGCGGGCGGTTGATCGTGGCGCGTTCATAGAGAGCGAGCAAGAAGGAGTGAAAGACGGCAGGTGAAGGCTAGAAAGCGAGAGACACTGGAATGCTTGCGAGGAATTAGCCAGGTGTGCCTTGAGGAATAGCCAACCGAGCATGTGACAACGGCAGTTCTCTCGAAGGAAAAACGAAGACACTTCTTTTAGGTAGCATGATTGTGGGGTGGGCGTATGGACAAACGTGTGCGCCTAGGCCACGCTGCCGTTTGTTCAGGCCTACTTGTCTCCTGGGCAAACAACCAACCTATGGATGAATTGAAAACGCGTGCGAGCTGACTCGAAAAGACAGCCACGGGCACGCGGGCTGATATTATGCGGCTGCGATGGCCCTCACATCAGGCAGCGAGTTTATCGCTGGAGATCGAGAGATCAGGTCTTGCTGCAGTCCGAGGAAGGTTCAGACGAAGCGGGTGTGCTAAATTAGTGCACGGTCCAGTGACGTCGGTAACGTGCAGCTGAAGCCCCGCTCACCACACCACAAGCGTCCACCACATGGCCCGGGATGATACGCCCGTCCAAAGAGCGTGCAGCGCGCATTACAGCGCAACGCGTCTGCATGTGTTATCGGGCATACGTCACACGATGGGCCGATCCTCAGCTCACGCCAATAAGGGCTGGTGCTACCTTTACCCAATCATACCCGTAAGCCATGCCATCTGTGAGACCAGTGCATGGCGATGTTGGCGACAAGTACTCGTTCTCGTTTCGTGTAGCGTAGGCGGTAGAGAGACTTGTAGAGATCCTCGCACAAGCAGGGGCCATCCACTTACCTGGAATGCGGACTTCAACGTATCAGACAAGATCTGCGGTGCCCTGATGGACATGTACTGGACTGATGCGTATCACCTTCCTCGCCTAGTTTGTTTCTCTCCTCCTTCACTTCATCCGCTGAACACAACTACTAACAACAGAATTGCTCTGGTCAAGGCGTAATACCACAAGATGACTTACACCAGGAAGCAGGTCGTCAGTTGCATAAGTGTCGTGGTATGCCAGCTCTCGAATCTTATGTTGGTGATGTATGCTAACAAACCCAGTACCTCGTCGTCGCAACAGGTCTCGCTGGGTAAGTCTGCCCACGATCTCCCACCACACCAGCGCTGATACTGCCAGATATGCCTCCTCCCGCGCCAACAACCGCTCCGTACCCATCTCCGACACGCTCACAGGCTTCGCCACCGCGCTGCCACTCATCTCAGGTCTGCTGCTCGAATGCGGCTATGACTTCACGCGCATTCTCGAGCGCCGAAAGGACATGAAGCGCGGCGAGACCGAGCGCCCACCCCTCGTCATCATCGCCAACACGTTCATCTTCATCTACTCGACCGTCATCATCACACTTCTAGGCACACATGCTGCCCCTCCGTCAGGCCTGAACTGCGGACTTCACGAGCGCTGGCAGAATATGTACAGGGTCAAGAAGGTGGAAGCTATCAGGACCATCCAGGATGCATTCAGCTGCTGCGGTTTGACTAATTCGCGCGACATGGCCTGGCCGTTTCCAGATAAGACTCACGACGCGCGAGCATGCGAGACGTCGTTCAACCGGAACACTGGCTGCCTCGCAGCATGGAAGGCCGAAGAGCAGCAGGTGGCAGGCATCTTGATGGCTGTGGTTGGCATGGTCTTCCTCTGGCAGGTATCTGAATTCTTCCGGATTTAGTGCCAATGTCGAGTTCTGACACATTGTGTAGTTTACCATCATCGTCGTCCCCACGCAAAAGGAGTCCTGGCTCCACAGTGTTGCTCCCGATCGCATCTCGCGCATGATCGCCGATGAGAGACATGACAACTCACAGTCAAGGAGCGCGGTCGATTACTTGGGCTACAACAGCCGCTTCTCGGACCGCATTGAGGAAGATGATGAGTCTTTGACGAATGAGCGGACTGGCCGTGCTATCGAAGAGGGCAACGAAAATGGCGGGGCGTTCCCTGGGGCGGTGGGACGTGGGCAGCAGACAGGCGTGGAGAATGAGTGGACGAGGAACTAGGGCATGAGGGTTATCCTATACTGATTGGCTTTGTCCAACGCTCAGTATGGGCGTTGTGGCCAACACGAGCACGAGAAGTCAAGAGGTCATTCGTGGCTTTACGGATCAGCCTTCCAGGATGGTAACATTGTAGCTGCACTTGACCATCTCTCGCACAATGTCTACTACTTGCTAGCCACGCTCTCAGCTGCGTTTGTTTTTCCCTCTCCAGTGTTTTCACAATGTCAACCCCATCCCCATATGTCGGTACAGTGAATTCTCAGCCTCCACGACTTTCACTGCATATCACGTCTCTGTACATTCACATCATTTCAGCCGCACCGCTATGTTCACTCACGATACAGTCTCACATCGCAAGCCGAGCGCCATATATTGATCTCCTCCAATCTTCCATATCATCAGAACAACCACAACAACACAACAGTCTCGCCACAACCAACAGCGAGACAAACCCACACGCAAAGCAACATCCGCACAGCGCACACTATCACGCACGGCAGCATTCGCGTAGCACACACAGCAACGCCAAACATGTCGCACTACACCAACACCAGCCGCAACGGCACCATCAACCCTCCCGCTTCCGCGAGGAGATGAACAACTCCACCAACCGCTGGTCCCAGTTCGAGAATTTCCGTGGCTACGCCTCGTCCTCCGCTTCCCTTGGCGATCAAGCTTCGTCCACGTCCTCTCGTACCCAGCCTTCGTATTCCACCTCCGCTTCTCGTTCTTCGAACGTCCGTCGCGATCACACCTTCGACCAATTCGTTGGATCGAAGAACCTGAGCTCGATGAACTTTCAAGACAGCAAGGCGAGGGAGAAGGAACGGCGTTCTTTCTCTGGCAAGGCGAAGCGTTTGGCGCGCTTTTTGGGGGGCGGCGGGAGTAGGCTTGGTTCTGCTTCTGCGGTCTCGTTTGATGAGTGCCCTTCGCTTTTGTAACATCGATGGGTAATGGTAACGGTACACGGTAATTACAACACGCCAGGTATAGATGAGGATGCACACGTAAGTATGCGGAGTCTATGCCAGGTTCTTACGAGTCGCAATCTCGTGCTAGTGCTGGTGACGGTCCCTTTCCACCCATGCGAGAAGAGGTAACCACAAGAGGGGCCTTCGAGTAATGCGCATATGAGAAGGTGAGATATTACATCTCATCGAGAACATAGTGTAGCTTCCCTCCAAGTTTACGGGTGGTCAGGGACATTGCACTGCTTGAGAATGGGGCTGATACCTGGGCGGTGAGGTAAGTAAACGGTTGGCAAGGACGCATCACCTGATGCCGAGCCAGTCCGAGCACAAAAGAGACAATGGTGTGGGCAAGACTTCTGCAAGACGGCAGCCGCCCATGGGACATCAGAGCCTGTGGATAACGATCCGTAGTCGCTTTTCGAAGTTGCTACGAGGTCGTTCTTCTGCCGTCTTTCGCCTTCGGTATCCATGCGGGTTAATGATTGGAGCATTGTGTTGACGTGCTTCGTCAGGGTATTGGGAGGTCTCGGGAAGTCTTGTTGTGTCGTCAAAACAACAAACGTGCTCAAAAAACACGCCGGCGATGGGTTCATCCTGCATCGCGCGCGAGCGTTGGACAATACAGGGTGACGGATACGATTCTGGTGTGAGCAAATTTTCTGTCAGTAGCAGTGACCCGTAGAAATACGGGTTCTCGAAAGAGGACTATAGCGACGTGTTGAGCAGGGTGTCGTGTGCAGACAAGATGAGCTGTTTTCTACTGCTGCTTTCGCATAGCCCTCTCGTGCGAGACGGAAAGGGTACACTCTCACACAGATACTTCGTGAAGTAAGTATTAGTGTGAAGTCACTCGGAGAGCGGCTATGACTTGAAGGGAAATCGCAATTCACTGCGTGCCTGCACTGAGGCACGTCTTCGCCAGGGCCATCTTGCTGGCGAAGATAACATGGTAAACACAAGATCGGAAACTGTACGTTGCGCACCTTCGGGTTGCGACGCCGCCCGAGTTCTTGAGCCATCTTGCTCGTTGGCGGCTGGTGACAAACAAGATGGAACAAATCCCTACGATGGGCTCAGCCTGCATCATAGCGCGGAATATTATCAACACAGGCTGGACATCGGGGCGTCAAGCTGGGTGGATGCTTGGGGAGCCAGGAAATCAGCGACAAGTTGTGAAACTTGGCGGAAGGCGTGCATGGGTGGTAGGGAAAGAGTTTCTCTTTTCGCGTGTTGAAGTGCATAGACGATGGTGTGCCGTGTACCTGGCATATTCCTGCTACTGAGGGTTCTTTTTCCTGCTCAGTAGCTGTGATTCAAAACAGGAGAAAGAAGAGTAAAAAGAACTTTGCGATTCAATCATGTTTTTTGAAGTGTTCCATTGAGAGTGATTGCCTTGCATATCAACGTCAGCACATAGCTGCGATTTACACGAACGAACCATGTCCCACTTACTACTTCACTATGCTCTCCATCTCCCGCTTCAGTAACACTGCTCCTTACGTTTCCATCTTCTCAACCCTCTCATACTGCGCCGACGTCTTGATGACGCGATGCAGCAACTGGTGCCCACAGTACGCGCTAATCAGGAAGAACCCAGTGATAAGGACGGTGGCTTGGTCGGGCATGACTGAGGCGAGTGTCGTCATATATTCACTCGATTTCGATTCGGCGTGAGTTGATTTATATGGTGTAAGGTGGGCGAAACGATTTATTGTGGTGTGAAGTGGATGAAGCGTGTTGTCGCTGTGTTGATAAGAAAAGAGAGTGAGATATCTCGCACGTGCGCGTCAGCATCCACGACCCGGTCGTAAGATCAGGGATGTGTGATCCTTCGACTGCGCCGCAACATGTACGCTGATGTGCGAGTCGCATGTCGTGGCAACAGGAGAAAAAGTATTACCGTATATTGGGGTATCATGTCGCTTATGCAAACTCACAATCTCTCTCTCTCTCTAACCAGCCATCCAAATGCAACCCCGCTTCTATCCACTCTTCGTCCTCTCAATCATCCAACTCCGGAATAAAATCTTCCTCCTCAACCAACTCCTCGTCAACCTTCGTGCCAAGATCCAAATCCTCCAAGAAACTCCTTTCCTTCATCTCCTCGGGCAAATACTCCTGCTTGACTTTTCCATCCAAGTAGTTCGGATTATACTTGTACTCTGCGCCGTACCCCATATCCTTCATCAGCTTGGTCGGCGCATTGCGCAAGTGTCGTGGAATCGGGAGCGCCGCTACGCCCGGTTCCTTCAGTGCTTCCATGGCGTTGTTGAGGCCGCGGTATGCGCGTGTGGATTTAGGTGCGAGGGAGAGGGCGGTTACTGCGTGGGCCAAGTTGATACGGCATTCGGGCATGCCGATTTTCTCGCAGGCGGAGTAGGTGGCGGTCGCGAGGGAGAGTAGCGAATTATCTGCGAGACCAACATCTTCGGATGCGACGACGACAAGGCGCCGGGCGATGTAGCGTGGGTCTTCGCCAGACTCGAGCATGCGTGCGAGGTAGTAAAGTGCGGCGTCGGCGTCGGAGCCGCGGATGGATTTGTGCAGGGCGGAGATGGTGTCGTAGTGTTGGTCGCCGGCGCGATCGTAGACGAGGGTTTTTGTGAGACTTTGCTGTATCTTCTCTTTCGTCATGTCTGGGTTTTTTGAAAGGTTCATGGCGAGATCGAGGAGATTCAGGGCTGTGCGGGCGTCGCCGTCACTGAAACGGGCGAAGTACTGGAGCATGTTGCTGTCGAGGAGAGGGGATGTGCACTCTTCTGTCGCCATGGCCCGCTCCAAGATGCGTACTAGGTCTGGCTCTTTGAGGTCGTCGAGGGTGAAGGTTCGGCATCGCGAGAGGAGGGCTGAGATGACTTTGAAGGACGGGTTCTCGGTGGTCGCAGCAATCAGCGTTATCGTCCCTGACTCAACGGGTCCCAGGAAGGCATCTTGCTGTGTCTTTGAGAAGCGGTGCAGCTCGTCGCAGAAGACAATAGTCTTCCTGTGGGTCAGGTGCAGCTCCTTCACGGCTTCACTGAAGATCTTCCGGACCTCCTCCAGTTTTGTGCTTGTACTGTTGATCTCAACGAACCGCGCACCGGACGTGTTCGCTATCAGCCGTGCGATGGTCGTCTTGCCCGTGCCAGGACGTCCCCATAGCACCATGGACGGAAGTTTGCCTTGCTCTATCATCGCTCTCAGCATGCCATTGGGTCCGACCAGCTCCTGCCCACAGACGTCATCTAGCGAAGTCGGCCGCATCCGCTCTGCCAGTGGCATCGCATCGACTACTGCTTTCAGCCGCTTTGCCCGCTTAACGTTGACGGCGGTAGGTGATGGGACATCGCCGTTTGTTTGCGCATTTTCAGCTTCATCAAATGATCGCTTCGTGCCCGGCGGGGGCGACTTCGCCCGCTCTGCTATGCGCTGCGTCGCTTGTAGCAGTGGAGGTGACGATGTGGGATGTCCATTCCGCTGTGTGGCGGACGGGGGCTTGTGTGCGCCGGGCGTGAAGAAGCTGTGCGCCTTGTTGCCAGGTTTGGGTGTATTTGCTTGTTCCTGCTCCACTAGATGGTCCTTGCAGTCGCTGTCGATGTGCTCGTTGATCCTGCTATCCTTGACTGGCTTGCTGCAGATGGGACACTCAATCATGTCGACCTCGCGCAGTTGGGAGACACCAATTAATTACGCGACGCGAAGGTAACGCGACTGCCGCTATCGGCGCAAGCTCGGGGGTCCGCTTGATGACGGCATCCCACGGCCTCACCAGAGCACGCAATTGACGAAGAAGGGCGTGAGAATGATAGTACTAATTTGACCAATTCCTCACTTCCTGCTTGCCATGCCGAGGGTCGTGACAATCTCACGATCCGTCCTCCTACCAACACTCCACGCAGTACGACCTCGCTGTCCCTCCAATCTCAACCCTCACCTTCAACGGGCCATGTCTGCTACCACCCGCCGAGACGACCCCTTCAAGCCGGCCGCGCGAGTCACAGGCCGGCGTCAAGATGTGTGGTCCATTGTCAACGAAGCCGCCGCCGCCTCACCCGTCCAGCCCATCGTCAACATGGGCCAGGGCTTCTTTGGCTACAATCCGCCCAAGTTCGTGCTCGATGCCGCAAAGTCATGTCTCGACATTGTAGACTGCAATCAATACTCGCCCACCAAGGGCCGCCCACGCTTGAAGAAGGCCATCGCCGACGCCTACTCGCCCTTCTTTGGCCGCACCCTGGATCCCGACAAGGAAGTCACCATCACAACAGGCGCAAATGAGGGCATGCTCAGCGCCTTCATGGGCTTCCTCGAGCAGGGCGACGAAGTCATCGTGTTCGAGCCCTTCTTCGACCAGTACATCAGCAACATCGAGATGCCTGGTGGGAAGGTCGTATACGTGCCCATGCACCCACCAAAAGACGGCGCGAACAAGACAACCTCTGCCGCAGAATGGACGCTCGACATCAAAGAGTTCGAAGCAGCAATCACGCCAAAGACACGCATGATCGTCCTCAACACCCCACACAACCCCATCGGCAAAGTCTTCTCGAAAGAAGAACTCCAAGCCATCGCCGACCTCTGCGTGAAGCACAACATCATCATCCTCTCCGACGAAGTCTACGACAGACTCTACTACGTGCCCTTCACGCGCGTCGCCACGCTCTCGCCAGAAGTCGCCAGACTCACACTGACCGTCGGCTCAGGCGGGAAGAACTTCTACTGCACAGGCTGGCGCGTAGGCTGGCTCATTGGCCCGGAGCACCTCATTAAATACGTCAGCGCAGCCCACACACGCATTTGCTTCAGCAGCGTCTCGCCCCTCCAAGAAGCCACAGCCATCGGTTTCGAACAAGCCGACGCACACAACTTCTGGGAAGACTCGAAGACAGAAATGAAGGGCAAAATCGACAAGTTCACCGCCGTGTTCGACGAGCTGAGCCTCCCATATTCAGAGCCCGAGGGCGGATACTTTGTGCTGGCCAACATGGCGAAAGTCAAACTACCAGACGGCTACGACTTCCCGCCGCATGTTGCGGAACGGCCGAGGGATTTCAAGCTGAGTTGGTTCTTGATCAAGGAGATTGGTGTAGCGGCGATTCCGCCGACGGAGTTCTTCACGCCGGGGAATGCGCATATTGTGGAGGATTGGTTGCGGTTTGCGGTGTGTAAGGATGATGATGTGCTTGAGACGGCGATGGAGCGGTTACGTGGGTTGAGGAAGTATATTGAGGAGTAAACTAGGCTTGCCACAGCAATCAAACACGACAATACAACATCAAAAAATGCCGAGAATGCGTCTGCGGAATCTCACATTTGAAAAAGTCTCAATAAGGGAACATTGGTACAATTCTTCACTGTGTAAATTGTGTCGAGATGTCGGTGGATAGCAATCTTCCCCATCTTGCGCCGCCTTTACCAATGCTGGCCAAGTCGCTCTCATGAATTTGTGTTCTCTCCAACGATACCGACCTATTCTTATCTACTCTGTATCCCGAATCTGTATATGTCAGTTTGAAGTCTGACAAGCTTGGTAGGTGTCGGGAAATGGGAGAGTGGTGTCAGGTAATGGTGTTGTTGTCTCATAGCCAAAGCTCTGAAGTAGCAAATACTTTAGGAAATCCAAATCATCATGGAATCGGGATGTAGGGCTGTTCGCTGGGAGTGTGGTACGTACCTTGACGAGCGTTTCCCAGCCTGCACCGCTGCTTTCCAGTCGATCGTACGACCGCACCGAAAGCCCATTGCGCACACATCACGAAGAGACCGGAGACGTGTCACAGTGAACAGAAATCCTAGAGCCTCCTGCTCAAGCACACAGCTGTCTAGGTGATGTATCGCCACATTCGAGCCGCTAATTCAGGTTAAATCCGAAGCAGTAGATACCGGACGAGTTTTCCTCTGTCGCGCACATGCTCAGAGCAGTGAAGACCTGGTGCCTTGTGCGCATGTGGTAAGAAAGCCACATGCACTCAGCGTGCGCGATGTTGTGAGGAAGTTCTCGACAGTAGTCCAGGTTTTATTGTCCGGGCTCGCTTAGTCATACCCGCGCTAAAAAAGCTGAGACTCTGCCCACTCTCTTTTCTGCACCCACAAACATGGACACTCTCGACAACACCGAGTGGGATGTGCTGATTGTCGGCACCGGTCTGCAGCAGTCTCTGCTTGCTTTGTAGGTAATTCTCCTTGTTCGCTTGAGTGGACGCGATCTGACTGACGCAGCACGTGAAGAGCTCTGTCGCGCTCAGACAAGAAGATCCTCCACATTGATGAGAATGACTACTATGGCGGTGCCGAGGCGGCCTTTGGCTTGCAGGAAGCTGAAGAGTGGTCCCAGCGGATGAGTGGAGGTACTGCTGCCTTCTCCAACGTCACCGTCTCCAAACCACAGCCTGCTGAGGCAGACGCCTCGAGGCCAACATTATCCTACTCACGAGCGTACACATTGGCTCTCAGCCCGCAGCTCATCTATGCTCGCTCTTCCTTCCTCCAACACCTCGTCTCCTCTCGAGTGTACCGCCAGCTAGATTTTCTTGCTGTCGGGAGCTGGTGGGTGTACGCACCGAATGCCGAGGATGAAACCTCGGCGTCTGGACAAGCTGCGCGGTCTGGAGTGTTAATGAAGGTGCCGAACGGGCGCGAAGACGTCTTCCAGGACCACGACCTCGACTTCAAAGCCAAGCGCGCTTTGATGAAGTTCTTGCGCTTCATCGGCGACTATGAACAGCAGCCCGAGGTCTGGGAGGAACATCGCCAGCAACCTTTTCCAGCCTTCCTGTCACGGCACTTCAAGGTTCCTGCCGCTTTGCAAGGACCACTCCTCGCCCTCACCCTCTCGCCGTCTCGATCAGACCACACAACGACAGAATATGCGCTGCCTCGTATCGCGAGACATCTGCGATCTATTGGCATCTTTGGCGCCGGTTTCGGTGCTGTGATACCGAAGTGGGGAGGTCTGGCCGAGATTACACAGGTCGCTTGCCGCGCTTGTGCTGTGGGCGGAGGCGTCTACGTTCTTGGAAAGGGACTGGCTTCCGAGGGCATGGAGAAAACAGAGGGCGGTACGAAGCTACGCCTGAAAGATGGCGAGGCCGTTACCGCGAAGTGGATTGTGGGCGGAAGCTCCTCCACCCAGACCGACGACACGTACTGCAGATCGATGACCGTGGCGTCGTCTGCACTCACGCCGCTGTTCCCACCTATCGCTGAGGAAGCGCCACCTCCAGCTGCAGCCGTAGTGGTCTTCCCATCCGGCTCTTTGTCGCTGGCGTCACAAACCAGCGAGCTTCCACCTGTGCACATCGTGGTGCATTCCAGCGATACGGGCGAGTGCCCTGCAGGTCAAAGTAAGTCACACCAACTCTTCCTTCACCTGCTGTTATGATGATTCACTTTACGAATACTTATCTACATTGTCTGAATTTCCTTGACGACAATATACTCTGACAACCTGATAACGGCCTTTTACTACGCTTCTATCAACGCACGCTTCTGTCCGCATAAGCTGATTGAAACACTAGGTGTCTTATACGCTTCGACCTTGCTGCAAGGAGAGCAAGGATTTCTTCTGATCGAGAAAGCTCTTGGCGTGCTCCTGGCAACTGTCGACGTATCGCCAACGCCGGCTGTGCTATGGTCTACGCGGTATCAGCAGCAACCTACATCGGGGACGGATACTCTGCCAGCCGGTCTCGACAACCAAATGTTACGATTTCCTCCTGCTTCGATGGATCTGGCGTTTGACGACTCCATATTCGATCGCGTCAAGGAAGTCTGGGAGAAGATAGTGGGGCCAGGTGCCGGTGACTTTCTGGCCTTTCAGGACCGGGAGGTTTACGACGATGATGACGAATGATCTTGCCACTGATATGGAGGAGGATGCAATAACGAATGACCAATACGCATCACGACTCACGGCCGTAGCTATTTCAGTCATAATACCCAAAGACATTGGTCACGTTGTCAATCGCGCAGCGCATGTGACACGATCCAGCTGTGAGGACAGAACTGGGTCACAATAGGGTCTCAATACTCATTTAAATGACAATGCAACAAAGCGAGTTGCAGTAGCAATTCAACAAGGACATTGTTCGACCACCTCATTTCCGACACAAAGCCATCGATCATGCACCGCCACTGGCCTTCGGCCTCTCTTTGTCCTCGCGCCGTTCAATCTCCGACCTTTGTCGTTGTTGTCAAGACTCTAAAGAAGCGCACTCCAGTTCTCGAGGCATAGTTAAGCTTCCTATGATTCTCACCACACTCACTTCTCAAGTTTCCTAGCAGTGCAGCGCACACTTATAATATTCTTTCCTTACCACATTCATTACGCATACACAACAATAATGTTTCCATTCATTCTAATCTCAGCATTCCTCTTCGCGCACACGCAGGCCGTGCCAGCCGGCGAGCCCATCTCATGGCTCACAATGAACCCGACCATGAACTGCGCTGCCGGACAGACAGCCACGTCGTCGGTCGGACCGTTCACAGTCAACTCTCCCGAGACGGCAACGTTCTATGCCTGCGTGACGCCGGGCGCCACGCCCGCTAAGATGACGCCTGGTGGCACGATCCTCCAGCTTGGTCTCCTACCTAATTCAACCACTGGCAAGGTCCATAGCTCGACGCCTGGCATTGTAGTGGGCTCGATGGTGGGCAACGTACCTAACCAGACCCCCGGTGTAGTACCTGGCCAAACACCTGGCAAAGTACCAGGCGAGACACCTGGCATTGCACCCACACCTGCTCCCATACCAGCTCCAGCTGCGCCGCCCGCTGCGATCCCCACGCCTGCTCCGGCAGCTCCGTCCGCCAATCTCCCAGCGCCCGCTCCTCCGGAGTCTCCTAAGCCCGCTGAACCTCCTAAGCCTGCTGAGTCCCCCAAGCCGGCCGAGTCTCCCAAACCCGCACCCGCTCAGTCTTCCAACCCCCCTCCACCTCCACCCAGCAAGTCTCCCGCACCACCCCCACCTTCCCCAACACAAACGCCCCCCGAGCCCTCCAAGCCCGCAACACCCGCCGCCGACAGGGGCCCACCACACCCCAAAGAATCCGAATCGCACCCAGGCCACGTCTACATGTGCAACGACTCCAACTTCGGCGGCAAATGCGTGTACTTTACCACCACCTACCCACGCATCTGCTACCCCTTGCCCGCCGACATGGCCGGCAAGATCTCGTCCATCCGGCCCGACAAGAACCAAGTGTGCCGCTTCTACGAGGGCGAGAACTGCGGCGGCCAGGCGGACTGGCTTAGACACCCTGGCACCAAGAACATGCGGGGCCGCAGGTTCGATAACAAGGTTAAGAGCTTCAAGTGCGATGATGATTGCGATGAGCAAAATGTGCAGGAGGGCGGGTGCTATATGGATGGGAAGGGTGGGTGGAGGAAGGATGGCGAGGGTAAGTGGAAGAGGCCGACTGCTTGGATGGGGTGGG
>Ga0265798_10005883_pt1 | contig 16300 bp, 6 predicted proteins | sample P3T30metagenome_FD_192430 | JGI IMG/M metagenome (GOLD analysis project Ga0265798, IMG submission 192430) | Plant litter microbial communities from East Loma Ridge, Irvine, California - P3 T30 | ecosystem: Environmental > Terrestrial > Plant litter > Unclassified | place: USA: California... | reverse complement strand
CGCTGCCCCCACAACTGAACCGAGACCGGGCCATACCCAACGAAATCCAGGGCAGACTTTTGGGCGGTCATGTGCTGGCCAAGGCCACGGTCGAATTCCGAGCGTGTAAGTCCAGGAAAGGCCAGCAATTGATCACCGGTGCGCAAGACGCCGTTGCTTGAAGAAAAGTAGCTGTTCGATGGTGTCATTTTGAAAATTTTACAATTGGGCCACTGGTCAATTTCGCTTTGTCGCCATCTTTAATAAAGTACTGGGTTCTTTCGCCTGCTCCTAGATTAGCATTGGCAAGCGCCGCGCCCTTCGCGACGCAGATGTCTTCCTTGACGACAAACGCTTGTACTTGTGTTCGCTTCGGGCGAATGCCGGGTGTATTGCCCGCATTCGACCGCAACGGGCACCCCGCCCACTGCTGGCGAGCCCCTTGCCGCCTTGGCTGGCGAGGTCGCCGACTCGGATGACTCGATTGCTCATGAAGTCCTATGCTTTTTCGCTGGCCCAGCGGGTTGTAGCTGAACCGGGACGAACTCTTCACGGTGATAGGTATGATCATGCGTTTGAATCAATCTGCATGAGTGATTTCCAACACTCGAAGCAACCGCTCGTCCCTAGCCCCAGCCCTTCCGGCATCAACATCAATGGAGACATTTCCGCAGACACAGTACTCATTGTCCGGTGGGTCCGACCGGAGAATGGTCCAGCAGTTAATGCACTGGTAGAACGTCCGGTCCGAGACTGGTAGCGGCGCTCCGACGACATGCTTTAAATCTACGATGACCAACTTGTTCTTCGACATAATTTATTTATCAGCCGTTATATAGCATGCCTCGTCCGGCTCGTAATGCCGATGCCAGTTTTGTAGAGCCCTGTCTCTTCATCCTCATGCTGCCTTTGGGAATATCAAATGGATTGCAAATGCTCCTTGGTTGACCTGCCAAGTTTTTCAAGCCTTCCCCACCAATCTTTTTGCGATAAATGAGGTAAGTAGAAATCTCCAAGCCACTTCACGTGGCAACGCATTTCTATCTGCTTTAAAGCATCCTTGCGAATATCTGCCGACAGAGTTTGGTCTGACGCCAAATTAGCTAGGTGCTGCAACTCATCAGCATCTTTAATAAATCCTCCCTGATGTAAATCAGCGACGATGCTGGTAATTAATTCTGGAAAGGTAGTCATCGCTTGATTGCTCCTGTGTATTTTCCTCCGGCGGTTACGACTTGCCACCCCCCCCTCCGGTTTTGTCAGATCCCCACTGTAGCTGAGGTGCCACTTCCAAGGAAAGTCGAACTCCGCGTTCGGTAGTGAACAGCAGCTAAAAATCATTTTTCTTCTTAACGAATAGTTCGCCAAATCCGACCATGACTTGGTTGTCAGGAGCGTATTCGTTTCTTTTGACTCCTTTTTTATCAAGAAATTGTCGAACTTTATCGAGTGACGGTTCAATTGCTACTGCATTTAGGTGGTGCTTCTCAAAGTCGAATCTTGGTAACTCAATAACCATGAACTTCACCTTGAGTGCCACTTCAATATTTTCCGCTAGCTGACTCTTCGATAGCATGCAATAAATAATCACAAGCATCATCTTCGTTATCAAAATATTGGATGCCTGTTCTTATGCCGCGCTCAGAGTAATACACAATCAATTTGCCATTTTCGCAATCAAGACAAAGTTTTTCATCGGGTAGTCCGCCTTCAAGTGAATAGTAAGATCGTGATATTCCCTTGGCAATTAAAATCAAACGCAATTTGTCTTTTTTCATTGGCGTCCACTGAATAACTAGTTCGCCAAGTCCGGCTGTGATTGGCTGTTAAGGGCGTATTCATTCGTCCTAACTCTCTTCATATCAAGAAACTGTCGAACTTTATCGAATAGCGGCTCTATTGCTACTGCATTTGGATGAAAATTTTCAAAGCCGATCTCTGGTGGTTCAATACTGTAAATTTCTCCGTAGGCAATTTGAGGAAATTAAATTTCCTACTGATTTTTCGCGCACGCACAGAGCCTATCTATTTATTTTCCTGCGAGCTTTCGAATTGCTTGTTCTGCGGCTATAACCGCTTCACCGGCAGGAAGAGAAATCGGCCAATATTCGATAACTAGCCTTGACGCACGATTTAAATCGGAAATAGGAATTGATTCAAGATTGTTTTCAACCTGTTCTAAGTAAGCAGTTAGAGTCTCTCGAACGAAATGTAAGTGTTCAGGAGTGACTCCCGAGTTAGATGGCAACGAGTCGATTTGTTGAAGTGCAAAGCGAAGCTTCGACGCGACGGTTTCTGTTTTAGTCATGATGGTTTATGGTTTACTTAATTTATTAAGGTCAAGTACAAATTTTTGAACTTGACCACCTGGTAAGCAGGGGCCTTGTGCGGATGCTCGGCCTTCGATCATTGACGTCCCCGGCTCAACTTTCCATTGTTGAATTTTATTCATATCGTTCCACTCTCGTTTCACCGCAAGGGATTCCCGAGTAGCAGGGAAAGTCTCGAACAAATATCGGCCTTTCGCATATGCCTTAGTTTCATCATAATAGCGCAGACCATATTCGTTTTCCCCTGCTGGACGCATTTTTATTGTTTCGCGGTCAAACGATTCGAGAATCTCTTTTCGACGTCCTCGCGATATCCCCGCCTCCTTTAGATGTTGTGACGCATTCTTTACTCCTGCATATGGAGTGCAGAGACAGCACGCTGTCAGTCCTAATGGATCGATCCAGCCGATCGGATTTGGCGCATATCGATAGAGATTAATGCCGCCCGCAAGGCCAACAGAGTCCTGAGAGAGATAACGGACCGTATCGGGATCGTAATACCGATGCCGGTTGTAGTGCAGCCCCGTCTCGTCATCAAGGTACTGCCCCTGGAACCGGATCGGATTCCGAATCCCGGCCTTGCGCGCCGCCTCGCTGATCGCTTCCTTCGCCTGCCCCCACGCCTTGTACTGCGCCGACCATGCGACCTTGCCCTCGCAATCCGTCAACTCCTGCGGCGTGCCCAGATGATCGCATTGATAGAAGGCGATCTCATCCTTGCCGAACGGCTCGGCTTCCTGCTCGAATTCCCCGTTCCACAGCGGATCAAGTGCAATGTCGTACTTGCCGTCGTTGCCCGCCATGAGCGCCTTGACATCGGTGGTGGGCGGCAGTCGAAGCGCCTGGTTTCGGACGGCTTGCACCAGCGGCACGAAGCTGTCGCGCTCGTACACGTAGTGCACCGTCCGTTCGTCGGTCGCATGGCCCCGGCGCACGCTGCTTTCCAGCGCCAGCGTGTCGCCGTCCCAGCCGTACATGGTCCGGGCCGTCTCCCGCAAGGCAGTGCCTTCCATCGCCTGGCTGTGCTTGGCGGTGCGCCGTCCCAGCGGATCGTAGGCAAAGGTGGTGACACTATCCCCAGTCGTGGCACGGGTCATCCGGTTGAACGCATCCCATGCATACTCGGACCGCTCGCCGTTCTGCACGCGTTCGACGAGGTTGCCGCGGTCGTCGTAGCGGTACTTGGTACCGGCATATTCCTTGAGCAGGTTGTCCAGCAGCTTAGGCAGTTTCGGCAGCGGGTCGCGCCGGGTCATGGGATCCTGCTGCGCGGTATCGGCTGCCTGGATGTTGCCGGCCGGATCGAAGGCGAAGGTCTCATGACCCAATGCGCTGTTTGCTGCCAGCAGCCGCCCGACCGGATCGTAGCGGTAGTCGAGGTGGCCGCGCCGGCTGTCTTCAAGGCTGGTAAGTTGGCCGGCCGGGTCGTAGCGGTAGCGCCGCACGATCGCCGCTTGCATGCTGGCTTGGTGCTTCCGGCCGCCCTGCGCGAGGGCGCCGACCTGCTGTTCGATCAGGCGCCCAAGCGGGTCGTACTTCATCGTTTGCAGCAGGCCGTTGGCCTGGGTGCGGCCGGTTTCCTGGTACAGCGCGTCGCGCTCGAAGGAGACGAGGTCTTGCCCGTCGAGCAGCAGGCCGTGCACGTGGCCGGCGCCGTAGGTCAGCCATTCGACGCGGTGGCCGTCGGGGCGGGTGGTGCCGGTGCGCTGGTTGAGTTCGTCGTAGTGGTGGTGCCAGACCGCCGTGCGCCTGTCGGGATGGAAGGGCCCCTGGTAGTGCTGGTGCTCGCGCACCAAGTTGCCGGCAGCGTCGTAGAACCATTGCAGCCGGGCGTGTTTGTTCTTCGCTTCGGCCAGCTGGCCGTTGGCGTTGTAGGCGAAGGTTTCGACCTGCTCCGCCTGGCCGGGGGCTGCGGCCCGGCGTTGCACGAGCCGGCCCATGGGATCGAAGTCGAGCCAGGTAGTCACGCCGGCTTCGACGGTTTCCGCCAGCACGCCGCTGGCTTCGTCGTAGCGGTATTCGGTGCCCTTACCGTCGAAGCCCTGTTCCAGCAGCAGGCGGCCGACCGGGTCGTAATGGAAGCGGTAGACGCTGCCGTTTTCGTTTTCCAGGGCGGACAGGCGGCCGAGTGCATCCCATTGATAGCGCAGATTGTGCCCCAGCGCGTCGGTGCGCTTCGCGATCCTCCCGGCCGACGTGTAGCGGTAGGCGGTGGTGCGTTGTAGTGCGTCGGTGTGCGCCAGCAGCCGGCCTTCGGCGTCATGGCGAAACTGTTCCTGGCTGCCATCGGGGTGGATGACGGCTTCGAGCTGGCCCGGATGATTGACGCTGTCGGTGCCTTCGCTGTTTGCTTGCGCCAGCGTTGCGGCGCCGAGCGGGGTGTAGCGGTAGCGGGTGACGTTGCCGGCTGCATCGATGCGCTTGACCAGGCGCTTGCGCTCGTCGTATTCCCAATGGCTGCTGTGCCCGGAACAGTCGGTGTAGCCGGCGAGCTGGCCGTCCGGGGTGTAGGCGAGTTTCGTGGCGCCGCCCTTGGCGTCGGTGACTTCGACGGGGCGGCCGGCCTTGTCATACGCGTATTGGGTCTTCTTGCCGAGCGGGTCTGTTTCCTCGACCAGATGACCCTGCGCATTGTAGTCGCGCTTCCAGGTGCCGCCTTCGGCGTCGCGAACGCCGGTGACGCGGTGCTGGCCATCATATTCGAAGTGCACCTGGCTACCGTCGGCACGAGTGTGCGCGAGCAGGTTGCCGTGCTCGTCGTAACGGAAGTGCTCGCTGCTGCCGTCGGTGTGGATGTGACGGACGACATTCTTGGCGTCGTCGCGGAACAGCCATTCCTCGAGCCCGTCCGGATACACGATGCGATAGGTGTAGCCGGCGATGTCGTAGTAGTAGCGGGTCTCGTGGCCAAGCGCGTCGGTGACGTAGGTCAGGCGGATGTTCTTGTCCCACTCGAGCCGGGTGTCGTAGCTGCCGTCGTCGGCCCACTCGCGAACTGCTTTGGCGTGAAGCCCGCTGTCGATGCTGGTGTCGTAGGCGAGGTTCATGCCGCGCCCGGTGCGGTCGGTGTAGCGGGTAACGAGGTGGCGATCGTACTGGTACTGCCAGGCGGCGCCGTTTTCATCCTGTGCGCGGATCAGGTCGCCGTGCTCGTCGTGGTCGTAGGCAGCGAGCTGGCGCAGCAGCTTGCCGTCCTTGATTTCCCAGAGTGCGCGGATGCAGCCACTGTCGGCATCGATCTGGGTGCCGGCATGCGCGACGATGGTCTCGCCCTGCTTGCTGATGATGTCGCTGAGTACCTCCTCGCCGGCATGGGGGCCATTGGCGACGACGTGATCGTAGCGCAGGCCGAGGGCGGCGCCGTCGCGGGAATGCAGCGCGATCAGCCGGAAATGCTCCTTGCCCAGTACGGCTGCCTTGGCCCGCACGGTATCGACCAGCTCGTAGGTTTCTCGCCACGGGCTGGGTGCGCCCTCTGGAAGCGGCTTGCCGAAGTCGAGCGTGAGCAAAGTGGCGCTCACGCGGGTGAGCGTGATTTGCTCGACCGGATCGTGGTGCGACTGGCCGATGCCCAACCACGGATAGCGATGGCTGCGGCCATCGGCGGCGTGGTAGAGCAGGGCGGCCGGTTTGCCCTGGCCGACGACGTCGACGCGGGTGCTGTACGGGGTGAGCCAACGCGCGCCCAGATTGCCGCAGTCATAGGCGATCAGCTGGCTGCGGTAGGTGCGGCTCCATTCGATGGGGAGCGGCGCATCGAGTACGAAGTCAAGGTGGGTGAAGGTTTCGGCGCCAGTGGCGAAGCTGATCGAGTGCGCGGTGCCGCCTTTTGCGGGGCACAGCTTGCAGGCATTGGCGTCGCCACTGGCCGGGCTTTGCCGGCCAGTGGCGCCCAGCTCATGGCCGGGCTTGTTCTTCTTGTGGTCCGCGCCCTTGGTCGATGGGACCAGCGCCGGGTACCGCCGCTTGTGCTTGGTGACTGCGTCGCGCAGCCGCATCAGTATCCACCGGATGCTCATCTGCGCCTGTTCGTCGGCCAGGGCGGCGAGCTTGCCGCGAAACGCCGGCTTGAAATCGGTCAGGTGCTTGACAATGCCTGTTACGCCCGCTACCGCGCTCTGCGGCAGCTGGCTGGCTGCCACGGCGACAACGTAGTTCGCGCTCTTCTTGTACTGCCGGCCAAGGGCGCCAAGCATGCGGCGCCAGCTGCTTTCCACTTTGGGGTCGTGCAGCTTGGCCTCCACTTCGGCCGGGGATGCCACCTCGAACAGCGGTTCCTTGCCGATGCAGCGGTTGAGGATCTTGATCAGGTCGTCGGCAATGCCGTCGGCAGTATTGGCGCAATCGTCGAGGATGCCCGTCAGCTTACCCATCGCGCTGTCGACAAAGGTTTCGATCTCGCCGGCCAGCCTGGCGTTGAGGTGCACGACCAGCACTTCGATCAGCGCGGGGCCGAGATCCTTGACGCCCATCGCCAGCTTTTGCCGGACCAGGTGTAGCGCCGGCCGCAGGCTCATGCGCGCCGCGCTCATCGCCGGCGGCACCGGGACCACGCCGATCAGGTTGATGCCCAGGCTGACCCATTGCAGGAAATCGACTTCCTTCTTAGCGATGTACTTCTGAGTTACCTGCACCATGTCCATGATGGCGTCGATCAGCGCCATGATATTGCCGATCACCGGCAAGCTGCCGGCCACGGTGCTCAGGCGTTCCAGCGTGACGTAGTCGTAGCTGATCTTGCGCAGCCATTTGTCGAAGGCGGCGGCGCCGGCGCCGATGTCTTGTTGGTCGATGGTATTGAGCGGGGCAACTGCGACTTCCGGCGCGCGCTCGGCGGGCTTGGGCGGGGCTTGCGTGGGTACGGTCATGGTGGCTTTTTATCTTTTATATGACGGATTTTTCGGGACCGAGGGCGGTACTTCAGCGCCAATGCTCGGCAGCGATCCAGGCAAACTGAGGGTGGACGCGACGGCGGCGGCAGGCTTGCCGGCACTTAACGCGCCGTAGGTATCCAGGGCCGTCGCGCCGTTCGGGAGCTTGCTCGCAACAGTGGCCATACCCGCCTGCCCGACCGGCGCCAGCGATGCTTGCGCACCGCCTTTTGGCAGCGACTGCACCGCGCTGGCCGCTTGCTCCGCGGCTTGCGCAATCGCGCCGAACTTGCCGGCTGCGCCGTTGAGACCGCCTGCCGCAGCTTTGGCGCCGGCGAGCAGTCCGGAGTTCTGCGTCCCCGGTACCGGCGTTGGCCGGTCAGACCTTGCTGCAGTAGCGGCAGCCGCATCGGCGCCAGCCTCGGGCAGCGCCACGGTCGGCCATTCGGTTGCCTGCCCAAAGTAGCTGTCTTCATCCCACGGGTCGCGCGGGTCCTTGCCGTAGCTGACCGTGGCCATTCCCATTGGCAGGCCGGCCACGCTCGCAAAGCCGTTGCCGTCAAGCGTCCCCTGGTGGACGCCACCTTCGGCGTCGACGACGGTGTAGTCGCCTTGCCGGATGCCTTGCTTCCTGCCGCCTTCCGGATTCACGTACTGGTGATACACGTCGAGCTGCCCTGGCGGCAGCAGCACGGTCTGCGGCAAGCCCGGCGTGCCTTCGCTCTTGCCGGGGACGAAGCTGTGGTGCGCCGCGTGTTGGACCCAGTTGCCGCTGGTGCCATGGACGATCCCCGATGCGTTCCAGCGGCTGAAGCTGGTGCCGCCGTTGATCACCACCTCTTCCTTGGCCGTGATCGTGATCCGGTTGGCGGTATGGGTGATGTTGAGCTTGGCCAGGATGTTGACGCTGTCCTTCAAGGCGGTGATGTCGATGTCGGCGCTGGCCGCTACCAGCTTCATGCCGGCCTTGTAGGCAAACATGCGCACCGCTTCCTTTACGCTGACGAGCAGGCTCTTGCCCGCGCTCAGGCTGGTATGGCCACCGCTGGTCAGGACGGTGTGCTCCACGCTCATCAGGTGGGTGGACCCCTGCGTGCTGGTTTCGATGCCGGCGGGGCTGGCTAGAAGCAGGTGCGGAGCCTGGAATTCCGGGAATTCGCCTTGCGCCGGTGTACCCCCCTGGCCTTTGATGGCGTCGACCTGCCCCAGCAGCGCGGCGACGACCTGGTCCTGGTCGCCCGGCTGGTGCGCCTGCGCCTGTTGCGCGACCTGCGACAGGCTGTCGTGCAACTCCTGGCCCTGCGCCATGCGCGCCAGCGTCTCCGCCATGTCGGTGATATGGGCGCGGGCGTTCGGCCGTCCTTCGGTGCTGAGCAGCAGGCCCCGCTGTGCCCGCACCGCACCAATGCCGTCGGTGCGCAGCTCGAAGCCCTGGCCGCGCGCGTCCTTGCGTCCGCCATTGTCTTCGATACGGTTGATATGACCGAGGCTGAGCTGGCTGGTGAGATGGTCGCTTTTCAGCTGTGCCTGGATCTGTTCCTTCGTGTCGTCCAGAATGAGGTGGTTGCCGCGCCCGCTCGCTTCGCCCGCCTGCAGCTCGCGGCTGCGCAGACCGCTCAGGGCCTGCTGCTCGGGCAGCTGCCACGGCGGCATGTGCGTGTAGTTGTACAGCACACCAAGAATCAGCGGATGGTCGATGTTCCCGTTGACGAAGACCACCCCCACTTCCTCGCCGACCCGCGGCAGGCGAATATGCCCGAACTCGACGCCGGCGCCCGGCGACATCACGCGCACCCAGGGTGAGCTGTTCTCGTCATGCTTGCCCAAGCGGTCCCAAGGGAACTGGATCTTGACCCGCCCGTAGCCATCGGTATGGATCTCGGCGCCGGCCGGCCCGACCACGATGGCGGTCTGGATGCCGTGATAGATGCAGGGCTGGCTATTGTAGTGGCGTCCCGGACGCCACTGGATGTCCCTGCGCACGCAGTGGAAAGTGTTTTCGTAGTTCGATGGCGCGCCCGGCCCGGCCTGGTAGTTGTTGCTGGCTTCGTGGTCGACGCTCAGGATCAAGTAGTCGCGGTCGCGGATGCTGGGCTTGGCCGGTTCGCCGCGCTTGGGAACGCGCAGCTCGGCGCTGAAGTGGCCGCCGAGCTTGAAGCACCGGCCCGGCTGGGCGGTGCGGTCGTTGCCGCGGGCTCCGAACGTCTGCGTGTTCGCGTCGCGCTCGCCCATGCGCTGCTGCGCGAGCTGCTCGCCCTCGTCATGGGTGCGGAAACCGTACGCGCTCGTGTCTTCGTAGATTTCGTACGGATAGACGTCGCCCTGGTTGTTCAGGGACTCAGCGGTTGAGCGCTGCGCGACCGGGTTCTTGTAGTCGAAGCTGACCAGGGTCGTCTGGCCGGAGCCGAGCCGGCGCACCGCAGTCCATTCGCGAATGCCGTCATCTTCGAGCGAGCCGGCCTTGTCGCGGAACGGGATCTTGCCCGAGTCGTCGATGCCGGTCGGGTCGATGGTCTGGGCGAGTGTGCTGCGGTCGCAGAGCCAGAGCGAGTGGCCGTCGGCCCGGTGTTCGTAGTGATAGTGTAGCCCGGCCTCTTCCCAGCGCCGGTGCAGGTGGTTGTAGTCGGTCTCATCGTACTGGTTGGCGCAGGTCAGCCGCGGATACTCGCCGACGAGGACCGGATGCCAGTCGTTCTGGCGGTACTGGGCAAGGGTGATCTCGGTAATCTCGATGACGCTCTTGCCGAGGAACGAACGGTTGTCCTTGCGCAGCCTGGCGAAGGTCAGCCAGGGTTCGAGCACCATGTGGTAGAACGCGAAGCCGCCATCGGTACGCAGGAAACGGAATTCGGTGACATAGCCGTTGAAGTAGCGTAGCGAGCCGTCTTCGCGCACGAGCGAGATCGTGACCATCCTGGCCATCATTGCCTTCAGCGGGATCTGCGCGTCGTCCGACAGGAGTTCGACCTCGAAGCGGAAGCAGCGCGAGACTTCCTCGTGCGCTTTCAAGCGGTTGGGCAGGAGAATGCGTTCCGGACCGTCGTTGCGGGGGAATTCCAGGCGCAGCAGGCGGTCGTGCTGCGCATCGAGACTGAACGCCGATAGCGCAGCTCCCGCCGCGATCGCTTGGCTTCCGTCCATGTATTGCCTCCGATGGTATAAAGCTATCAAATTTCCATCGGCTAAGGTAACCAAGCGCTTTCAGACGGCCTTGATAATAAGCAAAACCGGGCTCTGCTGTTTCCGTGACGGGTAACGACAGGGCGAACAGCTTTCTGTGCATGTGCTGATTTTGCTCAGCTTGACTAATCGCAATGTGAACTGACGGGCTGGTTCTACATTTTCCGTTTGGTTGCCAGCAAGTAGGGCAAAACAAAGGGAAGAGTATGCGCAAGCACGTATCCAGCGGAAAACCTGCGGGAATGAGCATCGTTCTCAGTCCCGCAAACAGCGGTTACCCGAACACCCCGGCTGTGGAGCGCATCGAAGTCGGCCCGGCTTTGATGAAGAGTCGCGTCGGCAAACTGCATGGCCGTCCGTACCCGGTCCAGTTCCGGAACCAGGGCGCGTTCGACGCCTGGAAGCAGGCACTCGGCAGCGGTCCGGAATGGACGCGGTGGGCGGATCCCGAAGCGACGTGCTGGACCATTCGCCAGGAGATCCAGCAGCAGCTCAACGCCATGCGTGCGGGCAGGCAGGACAGCATCGAAGCCGAAGCACGAGCGCAATCTGATGCGCGGATGCAGGCCATCTCGATCAGCGCAAACCTGAAGTACGAACTTCAGAAAGGGGCGATCATTGAAACGACGCCCGCGCTCGAGACTCTGCTGCTCAATTCCGACATGGACTTGGACCTGCCGATGAAGATGGTCGCACCTCCTTATCCTGCGCAATATCTCAAGTTCGGTCCGGAGGCTGGCCGCCACCTGAAGGCACCGGATTCGGATGTGCCGGACCGTCTGTTCGACGGCGTGTTTTGCTTTTTCACGCCGCCGTCGAACCGCTACGGCGATGGAATCCAGTGGACACTCGAACTCATTTTCATCAGCCAGCGCCAGGACTGCTTTAGCGGCCAGGTTACCCTGTTGGGTGACACGAAGCGCGACGACAAGCCTCTTGGCGAATGGCTCAACCGGGTTCTCGACACGGCAAAGGGGCGGTCGGTCGAGACCTTCTACAAGCCCATGTACGCGGCGGTGAGCTATGTGGTCAAGGTCTTCCTCTACATGGCGCTCAGGCAGGCACGCACTATCGAGCATCGCGAATACGACGAAGCGATGCGGCGCATCGCCGGACTCGGGGTCAAGAAGCGCGCCCGATTGCTTCAGCGCGTCGAGTCGCTCTACAACGGCATCCGGGTTGGGCCGGATGACTTGCCCCAAGAGAGCGCTGCTCATGTGGATGGCGGTACCGTGGCCCCACATTGGCGCCGTGGGCACTTCCGGATGCAGGCTTGCGGGGCCGGGAAACTTGAACGCAAGCTGATATTCGTGGCGCCCATGCTGATCCATGCGTCACAGCTGCAAGGGGACATTCCGGCGCCGAAGCCGTATCGCGCTGGCGGCACGCAGCATCCTGTGCGCGTGGTCGCCTCGTAGGCGAATTGGGCTACCGCCGGACTGCCGTCAGTCTAAGGACAGAACGTATATCGGGCCGGCTGGCCTTCCCCGCGCTGACGGTCAGGAAGGAATTCAAACCAAGACGCTTGCGATCCGGTCCTTTGGTCGCCAGGGTCAATGGCTTGAGACAGGGCTTATCCAATAAAAGCCTGACTTCATACTGCACCGAAGGCACCGCGAACAGGCTGACCATCTCCTTCAACGCAGCGTGAGACCGGCCATTCGGCAGGAAAGCCTTTGCCGTCTCCTCATCCAGCGGCCCGATATGCAGGCGGACCCGCAAGTCGTTGCGCCATGCGCGGGTGCCCAGGGCAGCGCCGAAGCCGAGGGTGGGGTAGGTAGCGCCCAGCGTGCTGCGGATCTTCTCCGGTATCGGATCCCAGGCGCCGACGAATTCCTCGACACGGACAGGCACGCCGAAATACTCGGCCAGCACCCGCTCCACGCTCGAGGCGGCGATGGGACGTGTCCTGAGCAGCCCGGCATAGTAGCCGGCGACTTCCACCGGAATCGACGCATAGGGCTTGCCTGGCCCGAAGCTCGCGGGTCGCAGACCACCCAATGCGCTCATTAGCGGCAGCAAATCGTCGTGGCCTCGCGTGTTCAGGCCGTGCTCGACGCGGTACTTTCCGCAAGCCTCGTAGAACAGGCCGATGACCCGATTGGAGAACAGGTCGACGAATGGCTTCCAGCTCTCGTCCGCGCCCAGGTTCGCCCTGGCGGCCGCGCGCTCGGTGTCATGCAGGGGCAAAGTGCCGTTAGCACCGAGCAGGCCGATGAAGCTTGGCGTGATGTGGATGCGCGGCGTGCCAGCGCCATCGGTGGCGTCGACCTGCATGCCCTCGATCTCGCTGGCCGGAAAAGCCAGCGACAGGCTGTTACGAAAGCGCAGTACCTGGCTGAACGCCTGCGAATACGGGATGCCTTGCTGGCGCAGCATCCGCACCAGGATGTTCAGCAGTTGTGCGAACCGGTACCGGTATGGCGCCGCGCGCAGGTGCTCGGTCAGGACAGCGGCATGCTGCCGCTTCTCGGTGTGCATCGGAACAGCTCCTCCCCGGATTGGTGTGACAGGATCACCAGCTCGATAAAGCTGTTCATCTGGACGTAGAGCGCAAAGAACTGGTCGATGACTTGCACGAACAGGTGCAGGCCGGCGCCGACGAAAGCCTCTTCGTCGATCGTCAGGCGTACCTCCGTCCCATGCGCCAGCGACGAGCCGCGCTTGTGCCGCAACCAAGCGGTCGTCTCCGCATGCTCCAGCTCGACAATGCCGGCGATCTGTCGCCGCGAAACCGCCGAGCCGGTGAAGTCGTACAGGGCCAGCATTTCACGCAGGCCGTCCGCGCCTTCCATGGCGAGCGAGTGATGGTTGAGCGTCAGGTGGGAGATGAGGCGCCAGTGAGCGCCCCGGCCGTTTGCCAGGCGATGGGGACGCGTGGGGCGGCGCAGGAAACGGATAGGCACGCCCTCTGTCGCGCCTGGAATGGACAGGTCGCCGTCGGCCGAACCGGTTTTCAGCAGGCAGGGCAGGTCCCGGTTGGTGCAGCTGAGGTCGATGGAAAGCGTTGCTGTTTCGACCGTGAGCGGCCCGCCATCGGCATCGACGAGCGAGATGACTTTTTCGTGCCCCGGACTGGTGGCGGCCAGCGTGTCGTCATGGCGCAGTATCCAGTATCGCCCCTTGCGTGCATCGCTCTCGCCATGTCGCAGCGCATAGAAGGCACGGAATTCGACCGGCACGATGTCCTTGCCCTGCTGCCGCACCATGTGGACCCGGTCGACCGAATAGACTTCGTACGCCGCGGCCTGGGCGAAATGCGCCAGCACCGAATACTCGGTCGTCTGCTGGCTGTAATCGATCGGCACGCCCGGCTGCCTGAACAGATTGACGACCGGCGTGCAGCCAGGGAGCAGGCTTCGTGCCGACAGGCCGGCGAGCATCCTTGCCTGGTCCGAGCCTGGCGACACGCCTGCCAACCCAAGGTGCAGCGTGAAGCGGGTGCAATCCGCGGGCAATCGTGCGCATAGCGCGGCCAGGTCGATGTCGACGAAGTTGAACTTCTCAGGGAAGACGAAATACTCGGCAAGAACCCGGTAGGCGCGGTGGGAGCGGGCGTCGAACGGGATCAAGGCGTCATCGTCGGCGAAGCCGACTGGCGCGATCGGTATCGCAGCGAGCGGCAGCCATGCTCCGTCGGCGCCAGCCTGGACGTACGCCACTAACGTACGCATGAACAGCGTATCGCGCAGCGCGGCGCTGAACGAAGCGTCGCCGTCGAGATAAAGCCTGAACGAGGTCGACGCCGTCAGCGGAGCGGTGACCTCGAACTCGATGCCGATCGATGCCGTCACGCCCGGCGCCAGCCTGGTCGAGGATGGCACGCGGATGACTTCATCGAAGCGGGCAGAGGTAATCGCGACCGGGGACGGCGTGACATCGTATGCGGTCCGGAACTTGCAGTTCACGCCGCGCACTGGCGCCGACTCCAGCAAGGTTCCCCGCGGGACGGCGGTATTGCTGCCGCCGGCGCCGCGGGCGGCCGGGAGGAAGCGCACGATCGCGCAGGATGGAAACGGCCGCAGGTAGTGCGGAAACAGAAGGTTGAGCAGGGCCTCCGTGAATTGCGGATACGAGTCGTCCAACCGCTTCGATACCCTGGCGCACAGCAGGGCGACGGACTGGATCAGGCGCTCGACGTGCGGATCGTCGCAAGCCTCGTCGCCAATCTGCAGCTTGGCCGCGACCTTCGGATAGCGCTCGGCGTATTCGCGGCAAAGTTGCCGCATCGTGACGAGCTCGCGTTCGTACTGCGCAAACAGTTCATCCATGGTGCTTGTGCCTCGATGGTGCCTAATTAGCGTTGCGTACGCTCTGCACCGAGTAGCGCTGCAGCGACGGCTGAAACACGGCGTTGAACTGCATCGGTTCGGCCACCGGCGCGTTCTTCAATTCGGCGGTGATCACGAAGTCGACCCGGTTGATCGCGCCTTTCCTAGGCTGCAGCGTTGCCATCACCCTGTGCAGCCGCGGCTCGTGCCGTTCGATCGCCTTCTGGACTGCGGTGCAGATCCGTTTCTGGTCCGTGTCGCTCGTCATGCACATGCCGGCGAAATCGATCAGGCCGTAGTTCACGATGGACGCGCTCACCTCCGGGAGGCCGACCAGCGCATCGGGGAGCAGGGCGGAGCGCGTGTTGAGGAGTGCTTCGAGGTCGCGGGTAATGCTCTCCCGCCATTCGTCAAGCTTGCGAGGCGATGCCCGAAATCGGCTCTGCGATGCTTCGTTATCGTTATCGGCATCCAAACGGTCGAACAAGCCTGGCACGAAACTCTGCATGCTGTTTCCCCTAAAACCGTCATGAGCAGAAGAAGCGTCATTATTCCCTTCCTGTAGGTAATAAAGTTGTGTCCTATCAACAGATTTATTTAGAAGAAGAAAATTAGGGTTGATGCGCCTGATCAACAATTTTTTGCGCAATGCCGGCCATGCTTTGTGGAATCTGAACAATGCGAATCTGGATCAAGGAGAGGCAATGAGCATGGGCGCGAAAATCTTGTGGTCTGAAGGACTGACGCTGGGGCCCCAGCATTTCCAGCGGCAGGACCTGTACCATGAAACGAGGCTGCTTCGCATGGCGTCGGCTTTGAACCCGAACTTCTGGGGTGCGCGCTCGCTGCAATGGAACATGGAAGGACTCGGCCATAACATGCTCGAGGCGCAGGCGATGTCGCTGATCTTCCAGGATGGAGCGGTGTACGACGCACCGGCAACGGACCTGTTGCCGCTACCGGTCGACCTGACCCAGCTGCCGCAGGAAATCAACACCTTTACCATCTATGCCGCACTGCCAACCATCCGGCCGCATGGCGCCAATGCGGAGGAGGGTGGCCGTTATGCGCTGGCGGAGGCGGAAACTTCCGACCTGTTCAGCGACGCGGTGCCGATCGACGTGCCGTTCCTGAAGAAGCGGCTTCGCCTGATTACCCACGCCGAGCCGCGCGATGGCCATGTCGCCTTTCCCGTGCTGCGCATCCATCGCGACCCGCGTGGTGGCTTCGAGGCCGACCCGACCTTCGTCCCGCCATGCGTGGCGATCAGTGCCGCCCGTCCGCTCCAGCAACTGCTCGACGGCTTGATGAGCGCGCTGTCGGCCAAGATCGTCTCGCTCCACAACTCGCACAGGAAGACGAATGCGGCAACCTTCGAGGTGCACGCAGGCGACATCACATCCTGGTGGATGCTGAACATCATCAGCACCGCGAACGCATCCCTGCAGCATTGTGCACGCTCCCGGGTACAGCATCCCGAGGACCTGTACGAGAAGCTCCTTGCGCTGGCGGGCGGCTTGATGACGTTCTCGGACAGATACAAAACGCCTGACCTGCCTGCCTATGAGCACGCCGATCCCGGCGTCACGTTTGCACAGCTCGATGCCGTGATCCGCGACCTCGTCGATACCGTCATCTCGGCCAAGTACTTCACCATTCCGCTCATCGC
>Ga0265798_10005882_pt1 | contig 16302 bp, 16 predicted proteins | sample P3T30metagenome_FD_192430 | JGI IMG/M metagenome (GOLD analysis project Ga0265798, IMG submission 192430) | Plant litter microbial communities from East Loma Ridge, Irvine, California - P3 T30 | ecosystem: Environmental > Terrestrial > Plant litter > Unclassified | place: USA: California... | reverse complement strand
AGGTCTGATAGCGTGCCGGATGCCCGACCCCGATTGTGAAGAACTGATAGATTCACTCCATGCCGATGCACGTGATCAAGTCGGGCTAGCCTTATTGGCGAGAGCGGACGAAATCGTCGGCATGCACTTAGACCTGGCGGCATTTAACGAGCATCAGGCACAAATCGCTGAGGAGTTATGCCTCGACGCTTAAGCCCTGAATGTGGGTCCACTTTCGGCGGGATCGAACGCCGACGATGAATCGTCCTGCGCTAGAGCAATAGGCGGGGCGATCCTATATGACGCGCGTTTTGAAGGGATTAGAGGATCCCAATGAGTGAGATACTACGGCCTGACGAGTTCAGCATCAGGGCAATCGGAGGACAGATCCTCCTCGACGCGCCTGGTCTGGTTGCCACTCTGGATGTAGACGCGGCATCCTTTCTATCGGACCAGCTGTTCGCTGCATGCGAAGCTGCTAAGCGTCAGCAGCGCAAGATGGCTGATGACGATCGCCCGATTGATTGGGTTTAACGAAGCGCCAAACCTCGGCGCCGTCGTCGGCAAAGAACGCGTGAGAATACCCCTGCCTAGTCCGCCTTGTTAGCCTCTTCCAGAGCGTCAGCGGACCTTTCGAGAGCAGTGGCTACCTCTTCGATAGCGACGTTCAGAACGGGACCGCCCATGTGCTGGAGCAAATCGCGATACTCCTGAGCTTCGTCCCGCATTTTTTCCGGAGTCTTATTCATCAGTGCTAATTAGCGCCATTAGCCCTTAGCCGCCACGACTAGCTTGTTGCGCGAAATCTAGGGTTGGAATGCGGAAGATCGCGTCATTTTGTCGGGCGGGCTGATCAGCACTAGCGCTGCTCTACCCAAAAAAAAGGAGCGGCCGTGGCCGCTCAAGAGGAGGTGTCGTATGACAGGGGAACGACAACGATTAGGTAGCAATGCTGTCCCATTATCTCAACCCCGTTAAATCCCAAATTCGGGCCCGTCGTAGTCTGGGGAAAACAAGCGGGGTCATAAACGCGCCGCGACATTAATTGCATCTAGTGAGAATGCGCGAGCCGCGGAGTGTCAGGGACGGGGTGGGCCATCGTAGGACACCGCCTCCAAACCGAAACCGGCTATCAGTCCCGTTTTTGTGTATCGCCTCGAACACGGCAATCGTGCACCGTGGCAAAACCGCTTCCCTAAGCTCTTGAGATGTGGATCAGCAGTCCTCGACGATCGCAATGTTTGAGTAGGATCGGCAACTGGGGGGATCAGACGTGGCAAGCGCGACCACCCCAGCGATCAGTGCAAGAGCGCCAGTGTACGCAAGCGTTAGCTGAAGACCGGTAGCACCATGATGATTGGGATCGGGGCTGCCAGCGAATGATGCGATTATGAAGGCGATGACGCCGAAACATACTAGGGGAATAGCAATCACGCTTCCCGGTCCTGCGATTGTTTATTGTAATACAGGGGTGGCCGCTAACGTGCCGTGGTCAAAGGTAGACACGCCACACTAAGCCCGCGCCGAAGTTGCCCCAGTGAGCTCTGCGGTCACGCGCGAGTTCTTCAAGTTTCCCTATCGGATCCTCCGACCAAACCAATGAAATCTCGTTCCATTCGTCTTTGTGAATATCGACTGTTACCCGATCTCCTAGTTCGGTTCGGGCATTGAAGCGCATAGCGCTATCGATAGCCCAGCGGTCGTTTGCTTTACGACTTATTGTAAGTTTCATATTTCGGCTGCTTCCCTCCACGGCCGCGAATATCATGGCGAAACGATCTTACGCTATCAACTCTCGCCTCCCTCAACGAGATAGCTAGCCGCTATCAGATGCGCTCGACCCCTAAAAAAGGAGCGGCCGCAGCCGCCCAGGAGGAGATGTCACATGAAGACGTGACGCCAATTAGTTACCAATCCTGTCCCATTATCTCAACCCCGTTAAGCTGCAAATTTGGGCTCTTCGTCGTCTGGATAGAACGCGTGAGGATCGTACATCGTCCGCGACGCCGGCTGCATCGGGCGAGGCTGCGCGGGCTTTGGATCATCTGAAACTGGCTCGGGCAGGATAGGGGCACCGCCTCCCAACTGGATTCGGCTATAGGCTCCATACGACTGTGCTCATGCTCTTATCCTCGTGGCGGAGGGCGATGCCGGCTATTGAGATGGCAGCTCGTTTATTAATATAGATTGCCCTAATCGGGTGCGTGCGCGTAGACTTTGCGGATGATGACCGACCGCGAAGTCTGGCTCAAGGCGATGGCGATCGTCCAGACGCATGGCACGATGGAGTCGGCGCCCGTGATGGACACCCTGCTAGACGTGCTTGGGGATGATCCGCATTGGGCGGACTGGGCGCGCGTCGCCGCGGCCGTCGATGCGATAAATGAGGGCGAAGAGCAGTGACCGATCCCGCCCCCATGACCTTGGCGAACATGCGCGCGATCGGGATTCTGACCCTGTCAGTGCATTGCCGCTGCGGCCGGGAGCGCGAGGTCAACGTCGATCAGTTCGACGGGGCCCTCGTCGTTATTCGCATGCATCAGCACTTCCGCTGCGGAGAATGCGGGCAGCGGCCCCAGTCCGTTCGCCGCGGCCCTATGGAGCGCAACGCGATCGGGGGAGGGAGCGGGCACTGGACGCAAGAACGAGACCCGCTGTACCGTCCGGGGAGCGAAGCCCTGCTAATCCGCTGATCTAACCAGCGAAAGTCCTATCGCAAATCATTTCTAGCCTTTAGCAAATGAAAGCGTGCCGCAAAAGAACGGCTTGGGGGACAACACTTGCGCTTTTTCGCGAACGACAACTCGACAGTCTCTGTAACCGATGATCAAATCGTCGATCGATGCATGACTGGAGAAGTCGCAGACAGGGTCTATCTAGTTTTAGATTATTCAACGCGAAAGACGTGGATCGAAGAAGGCACGTCCGCCTTCTTCGCGCCAGAAGCAGAGGACGGCGGCGGAAGCTTTTGGCTTATCGAGGATGAGGAGCCTTTGCTTGATATCAAGAAGTTCTTCGAAGGCTGCGCCCTGCTGCTATCAACTGAAATGTCGCGGCCCGGGTCAGCGAGCCGCGACATTCAGAGGTATTGCGCGAGGTTTTCTTCAGTAGGTTGAATACGCGGAGACTTATAGGTGAAGAAAGCTTTTTACCCGATCGAAGTTAATATAAGCGCGACATTTCATGTCTTCTGCGGTTGAGACGGTCGAGCCATTGCTGATGGCTGTGTCAAAAGCTTCGATTAGACGCGCCGTCGTTAGGTTTGCTACGTCAATTGTCAGCGCGGTCCCAAGATCTTGACCATAGTAATCACGCATAATCCCCCACGCTTTCCGCGAGTACGCGATCGATACGGTGGGTATACCCTGCGACATGGATGCGATCGTCGCGTGGGTCCGTGCACCGACAAGCGCGTCACACAGCCCGATGATACCCTTGTAATCAGACGCAGAGAGGGTCGTCAGGGAGAGCAGTACGTTCTCCTGAGGGGCTTTCACCCGCTTCATCACTTCGAGACAAGCGTAGATGTCATTATTTCGCGGATCACGTTCTTGGACGTGCGGGATAAGGACAACGCCATACCCTTTGGCATTAAGGTGGTCGACGAATGCAGCAATCTCACGGAGATACTCTTCGGGTTTCAACTCGGACCTGAAAGAGAGAATTCCCGAGCTTACTGACAAGCCTACGAGTTTTCGACCATCCACCGGGAAGCGATAAATGTCTTCGAGAATCGAACGCGACTCTTCTTTGGACGTAACCGGTAACAAAAACGCGACGTCAGCTGTTTGCTCGGCGTTCAGTTCAGGGAACTTGTCTTGGAGATAGGCAAGCGTCTCCGACTCGCGAACAGTGCATAAGACCACCGTACTCATCAACTTGCGGAAACGATCCTCGGCAGCCGGGCTAAACGGCCCGAGCGTTTGTGCAAGCAATGCGACTGGTCGCCCTACCGCAAGGGTTCGGGCATGCTTTGCCAACCCTCCGTAGTCTGACGTGAATACGTCACCCCCGGTAGCTATCAGTAGATCAGAGCGACGCAGGTTCGCGATCGCGGCCGAACCCTTCCCGCGTTTTTCAGCGATGCCGCCGATCGTGGCATACGCAGCTTTCTGAGCGGCAGGCGACCATGAAGGCTTCGGGATTGATGAGGTTGGGAAAACTCGATCAATGCGGCCCTCGAAGGCGCGTGCATCATATACCGCGTCCGCACTGTCGAGATTGATCGTAACATTCTGCCGACCACAGCTGGCGGCGACGCCGTCTGCTATTGACGCAACGAGTGCCTCGCAGCCCCCGTTGCGCGCGCCAGTCATGTTGGTGATCGTTACAAGCTTCTTCATAGCGTTCGGCGTTCCTTCCGGCAGACGTCGCCGCCCCTAAATGATGTGGAGCCGTTTGGCGATGTTTCGGACGAGCGGCAGCCGTCCGATCCGCTTTTCCAGTCGGCTAAGCTTCGCCATTTGACGAACGTGCGGCTCCAGTTCCGCTTGAAAAGCAGCGAAGTTATTTTCGGACTTCGCACGCCGGAACGCCGCATGGCTTAGCTCACCCATTGCTCGCCGGAGGCGGATCACGGTACGCCGTATCTTAGGCACTGGACGACTGCCTGGAGCAATACGCTTCGTCGGGACGGGGCGCCTCAAGCGTAGATCGTCGGCCAGCCGTACCGACAGGCCATCCCAACGGTGACGGAAATTACCAGCTTGCGAGACTGCAATTTCGTCCGGTGTTAGAGCATCATAACCGATGAGGCCGGATGATTTCCCATCCTCAAGGATCGCGTCGATCACCGGATGGCGAGACACGATCAGGTTCGTGCCCCGACTATCTTGGCTATACCGGGGAAGCCACGCATCGCCGAAACAAACGTCCGCAGTTTCCGCGAAAATATCATCGCAGAAGTTACAGGCGTTCAGCTGGAACATGCCGTGGCCCCAGTTGCCGCCAAGTGTTCGATTTGTCTGCTTTTGATGCCATTCGTGATCCCGAGCGCTAAGCGCTGCATGACGGTACGCGTTGGCAGGCTCTCCGGGCACCTTGACGCGAAAATCAAAAGCAAGCAGTTCCGTAGGCGGGACGTCCGCCTGCCATGCTAAAGCTTCAGCAAACGCCGATGATTTCAAGTGGCCGCAAACCAGTCCAACTCGGAAGCGGATCTGCTTTTGTAGCTCTGGTATTTCATCCATCAGGATACTGGTAGCTTTGATAAAACATGGGACACCGACTATGGCGTACCGTTGGCCATCGCCAATAATCGAATTCAAAACATCCGCCATGTGCGTAGAATAATAAACGGATTTTCGCCGCTCCGAACGTAGAACGTCCCCGCGAGAAATTACGTAGCTGAAAAGCCGTTGTTGCCCATCTGATTCTCGACCGACGTGAATAACGCCGTCGACAAGATCACGCTCCAGCAATTGCGCGGCCAGCCAACTTGTTAAACCGCCCGAGCTGCTATTTTGCAACGCTGAGTCGTCCGACAAGCGCCCCGCCGCGAGCTCGGTGTAGTGACCAATCCGCTGATCAAACGAATGGCTGCCGTCATTGAACCGTGTCGATAGCTCATTTTCATTCGGCGAGGCGTCGGAGAATGGGCAGGCCTGCGGAAGAGCTAGCGCGCTGGGATCAGATAGCCTGAGATCCGGTTGTGCAGAACCGTCATCACTGAATCCCATCACGATCGCGCCTTGGGATTTTACCGCGCAGCCGCCGCATCCTACGCAGAATCCGCCAAACACGACATCGCGAACCGATTCGATAGCCATCTGCTACTCACTGATTTTGAACAGCGTCGAGCTATGTGCATTGCGAGTGGTTTGGCAACCCGCCATGCGCGTTACCGAGCACACCCCTTCCCCAAGGTGACGTCGGCCGTCGCCCCGGACTGGATGGTCTTTCCCGTCCAACCGCTAAGGTCGCAAGCGTCGAGCTTCAGCTTGCCCCCCTTGCCATGGCTATCGACCGTGATCAGCGTTCCGCCACCAATAGCGATAAGCTTTGCGATGTGAATGTCAGCCGATGCAGCGGCGATCTGGACATGGGCCCGCCCGGGGTTCTCCGAGATCAGGGTGCCGGCCTCGACCTTTGCCCAAAAACGGTAGCTATAGTGGCCGGCGTTCGCCGCGCGGATCCGGTCAAGGTGGGTGGTCGCCTTCGTGTCAACGATGCCGTCGGTGCAATCATGGGCGTACACATCCGACATGATCAGGCTATCGCCACGCTCCGCGGCTACGCAATCCGAGTTGGCGTACTTTTTTGGATCCGCCAGCACAGTCTGAAAACCGCTGATCTCCCCGCGACGGATCGTGATGTTGTAAGCGCCGTCCAAGACGATTCCACCCGGCACGTCGCCCGAGGACGTGTTTACACCCGAGCCGCTGATCCGGAAGTCCTGAATAAGCCAGTTCGACGAGCCATTGCGGATGCGGATCCCGTACTTGCGGGCGGTGATCTCGAACCGCTGCAACGTCACGTTGTTAATTGGCGTGTACGAGCTGGTCTTGCTTGACTTTGGTTGGGTGGTGACGCCTTCGCGCGATGCATCGATGCGGAAGTCCTGCACTGTGCGCGGCAACTGGTCCCAAACGTTCGGCTTCTCGACGCGGAACAGCACGCAATCCATAGCACGCGCTGCCCAAAAGTTACCGCCGACACCGGGGCGGGGGTACATGCACGCGCTGTTCGCGCCGTAATCCTTGGCTGCGGTCGTGATGCGGGCGGCGGCGATGGCGGTGACGATCGGCGCCGCCGACGCCGGACAGGGCACCGCGACGCTGTAGCGCCAAGGAGGGCCGCCCTCGCACTCGAAGACCGTCGCCCCCTTCTTCACGGAGGGCGTGGTCTTCGCGTTGGCGATGATGATCCCCGGCATCCTCGGACTGTTGTCGATCAGCCGGACCGGGGAGGTGACGATCTGCTGCGCCGTTGCGGGCGCAGAGATCAGGGCGGGCGCGGCGAGAATGTACCGGATCATGGCGGGCCTCAGTTCGTCAGAGGTAGGACAGGGGTGACGGCATCGGTGGTGGTCAGCATCAGGTCGCGAACACCGGTCGATCCGTTGCTGTAGGTCGTGGCCTGCACCGACACCGCGTCGCGGATAGCCACGTGCGCGTTGGTGCCGGCGGTCTCGCCGAGCAGGCCCAGCGTGAACTCCATGCGCGCGGCCGACCATGCCATTTTGGTGAACGATGGCGCACCGATGATCTGGTAGTTGGTCGCGACCGACGTAGGAGGCAGCGCCACGTCGAGCGGCACCGATGCCGAGCGCACCGCGCCCTCGACGACACCCTGGCGGTAGATCGACATGCCGGCGCCATCGTCAAACGCGACACGCCGCACGTCGTGTTTGTCGTCACGATAGCTGACGCACGTTGCGATCTTGCCGCTGCCGCGCACCGCCGTGCCACCCGCCTTGCGGACGTCGTCCGCGTTGTAAACGAAGTCGCTCTTCAGCTGCCAGATCGGCTCTCGCGGATAGACGCGATCGGGGAACCACAGCGAGCCGCCGGTGCAGGGATCGAGGAAGTGCAGCGCATCGAGACCAAGCGCGGCCATGTTGGTGACGCGCGCAGCGGGAATCCGGCTGTCGCCCGAATAGCGCAGCCAGTAGTAGAGGCCGCGCTGATAGTCGCGGTTGTCGTCCACGACAGCGCGGCGAGCGGCAAGGTTGGAACCCGCGTTCATATATTGAGTGCCGCTGCCGGGGCGATCGGTCGAGAACCCGCCGGGGCCGCTGTTCATGTCCTGAAGTGTGCCCGGCCCGATAGGGGCGTTGCCGTAAAGCGAGCCTTCCGACAGCGTTTCACCGGCAGCCGCTGCTGCTGCCGCGAGGCGACCGAGTCCCTCGTAGCGCAGCGGATTGTAGTTGCGCGGCGGCACGGCATCGAGCGGCGCCTGACGTAGCAGGCTAGTCTGCACCGGAAGGCGGAAGTTCATCGACTGCAAGGCGGGATCGGCCTGCCCGCGCGTGCCAGCCGGGTTCAACTCCACGTCGGGCAACAGCCCGGACGCGGCATTGCCAGCCGTGATGTACGGATCGACCTTGAACGTCGTGCCGGTGATGTCGTTCTTCAGAAGCAGCAGCGTCGCCAGGATGTTCTGCAAGCCGTTGCCCGCTTCCCCGGTGCCGGCGACCGCTGCCTCCATGCCCTGCGTGAAGGGTGCGCCGGTCAGCGGGATGCTGTCGCCCTCGTAGCTGGCGTCAATGAACTGCGAGCAGTTGAACACGCGGCCATCGTTGCCGGTGACGCTGGTGATCGTCGTGCCCGTTTTCTGCACCGAGGCGATCCCGCCCGACATATAGACCGGGATGTCGTATCCGGTCAGCACGCCGGTCTGGCGCGAGGGATCAAGGATGCGGCGCGCGCCCATGTTCCAGCCGCGTGCCTCGACCGACAGGCCAGCCTCAGTCGAGAAGCTGGCGGTATCGTTGGTCGTGGTGCTGCGCCCGTAGAACTCGACGTTCGCCCAGCGGATGATCTGCCGGAAGATGCCGGACACACGCGAAAATGTCTTGGCGTCGATCAGGTTGAGCCCCGACGCCGGCATGCCGCCCAGGTTCCAAGCGGTCTCATCCATCCAGTCGCCCATCAATTTGACCGTGCGACCGAGCCTGACTGCCTTCACCGCGGCGCAGATCGCGAAGATGCCGGTGCCGAAGATCACCACGTCCGCGCTGACCGACGCGGGGCCGACGCCCTTCTCTTCGATGTACGGCTCGCCGTAATCCACGCCGTCGATGTAGTCCTGCATCGCCGCCTCGCACTCAGAGACCTGCACGTCGGTCAGTGCGGCGTTTGTGACATAGGCGCCTGCAATCGTGCGGACCGATGCCGTCGAGGCTCCAGCAGCGCCGAGGATGCGGATCGTAGGGGTTGCCGATGCCAGGGCGACACTGGCGGCCGTCTGCGTGGCGATCGGAACACCCATGCGGGCGGCCCGATATCCGGTCGTTGCTGATCGGTGGAACGAGCACCAGTTGACGCCCGCCCAATACCCGACGGCCCCGATCGCTGCTGCATTGGATCCGCTAAACGATCGGAACTGTGCGTAACCGGTCCCGTTTCGCGCGGTGATCAGCAGGCCGTTACCGTTCGCGTCGACGGCGCCCATGTCGGCGCCTGCGGTGCTCGTATTGGTGCGCGAGTGAACGCCCATCGAGTGGCTGTCACGGGAGATCGCCGACAGCGGGATGCCCGTCTCGTAATAGCTGGTGTTTGCTGCCGTCGACGCGCCGACATTCGGCGTATAGGTCGGGGTGCCAACAACGGTCAGGTCATAGGTGCCCGGGGACTTGAGGTTGATCTTCCAATTCGCCTCGGTCGCGCCGACCAGATACAGGCCGATGAACTTGTCCCATGCGCCGATCGCCTTCATCCGACGAATCATGCGGTCCATGCGGCGCGAGCGGTTGGTCGGAACTGGCGAGCTCGCGGCCGTTGATGCCGACATGATCGATGCGGTTTCCGGCTGATAAGCAAATGCGGTCGGGCCAGCGCCAGCCGCCGTGACCGTCAGCACGCCTGCCGCCCCTGTCGCACCTGCGGCCGCGACCGAGAAATTGACCGTGCCTGCCGACAGCGCCGACATACCGACAACGACCTTCCAGCCTGCCGAGGCGTCGCCTGCGATCACCAAGCGGCCGTCGTTCGGAGTGACGGTCGGCGTGGCGCCCGCCGGGACGTTGCTGATGTTCGACACCAGCGTGCCGGCCGCGGCGTTCGATGCGATCGAAGGCGAGGTCGCCGACAGGGTGAGGGTCGGCGTTGGCGTAGGGGTGGGTGTTGGGGTGACGCCGCCGGGGATGGGGGTGCCGATCGCCGCAAGCACTCCCGCGGCCGCACCAACCATCACCACGCTGTACGGCAGGAAGACCCGGCGCGTCGCGGTGCCGGGGCCGTGCTGAAGCACCACCTCGGTCAGCATGGTCGGATCGAGCGCGGCGCCCGACGACAGCGCACCGGCCTCGGCAGGGTTGGCCGCAGCGGCGACGCTCGCGCGCACCGCCGCTGATGCGACTGCGTCCTCGACCGTGAGGCGCGCGGGTCGGCGATCCGGGAACCGTGGGTCCCAGAGTAGAATGGTCTTCATGTGATTTCCCTCGCCCTCAGCGTGCGGTGGTGATGACGGAAGTGGCGGCGTCAGCCTGCTTTAGAGCGGCCTGCTGCTCGGAGATCGTCGCGGCTACGCGGGCCGCGAGCAGCGCCCGTTCGGTCAGCGCCATCGCAAGCCGGATCCGGGCCGCGCGCTCGGCCGACACGTACGGCAGGACTAGGTCCGCCCACGCCTTTGCGTCGTCATAGCGCGCCTGGACGCGGTCGATGGTCGCAGACGACGCGGTCGGCATGGTAGCGCAGCTGGCAAGCGCCATCGACGCCGCGCCCAGCGCAGCGGTCAGCAGTCTCTGCATGGTGATCCTCTCAGGTGACGGCGTTGAAGGTGAGGCGGGCGACTTCCGCCATGTCGCTGCGGTAGAGGGCGGATTCGGCAGCCCGGCGACGCACGAGGCCCGCCATCACTTGCCCAGCTGCGCGCGTCCACGATCCGAACGCCCGCGCAGCCTCGGCATGCTTCCCGGCCCGATGCTTCTTCAGCACCTCGGATTGGCGGAAGCCCTTTGCCATGCCGGGAAGCCAGACTCGGGGGCCGATACCGATGTTGTACGCGAGCGCGACCATGGCGCCGAACTGCGCGGGCGTGGTCGCGGCGTCGCCGATCGCGGCCGACACCGGCTTGGCGAAATCGCGCTCGACCAGTTGAGCGAACATGTCGTCCGCCTGCTCCTGCGTGATCCGATCGCCCAGCTTCACCAGCCGGCCGTCGAGGTAATAGGTCATGCCCCAGCCGATGGTGTACGGCTTCCGGCCGGTCGCCGGATCTGGGTACGCCAGCAGCTTGCAGGACTCGAAGTGATGCATCAGGGCGCGCGCCTTCGGCCCCACCTTCCGGTCGGTCATGATTATTTCCTTTGGTGTGAAGCTATCGAGCAGGGCGCCCGTTGTTGACGAGCCGGGTCACCCCCAAGTGCGGCTCGGTCGGCCCGTCTCTAGTCTACGCCAGAGGCGGGCCGTTATTCGGCCGGTGTGGCCGGCCCCGTGCCGATCGTTTGCGGAGGCAGCTTATCGAGCGCCGTTGCGAGGTTGGCGTCCTGCTGGGCGCTCCCGCCCTTGCCGACGTTCAGGACGGCAGCGACCGCAGCGCCGACGATCGGCCCCAGGCCAGTGAAGAAGCCATCGACGAAACGCGTGTTGTTCGCGGGGACCTGATGGAAGAATGAGATCGCAGCCAGCCCGACGTATCCAACGATCAGGGTGAAGGCGATGATGTAGCGCCAATGGCGGTCGACGTCGCTCATGGTGCAGGCTCCACAGGCGTAGCAGTGAGGCGAGCCGCGGCGATCGCGCCCTTCTCGGCGATCTCGTTGGCCTCTTGGCGTTCACGCATCTGGCGGACACGCGCGGCCGAGTCGCGCGCGCGCTCGGGGTCCAGTTCGATCAGGGCCAGCAGCATGGTCAGGCACTGGTCGAGGTTGTTCATCCGGTGCCGCATGATCTGAAGCTCGGCCGCATGCTCGCGGCGCTCCTGCTCGATCTTCGCCTCGTGCTGGACAGATTGGCGGTCCAGCCGCGCCTCGAGTTCGGCGATGCGCTTGCCCATGCCCTCGATGTCGGCGCGGCGCTGGCTGCCGGCAATCACCTGCCAAGGGCCCCACTGTCGGATGATCAGCGAGATCACGCCGATGCCCGCGAGCACAACGCCCGTCCAGACGCCTGCGCGAATGGAGCCCCCTGACGCTGTCTGAAGGACTGGGCCAACGGCTTCCGCTGCCGCTGGTATAACTGCTGTCATGCGTGGTTCCTTCCCACGACCGCAGGGGTCGCGAAGCTTGGCCGATTAAAGGTCGAGGTTGCAGAGAAGGCCGAGCTGGCGCTCGATGCGGAACAGGTTGTTCGTTCCGTCCGTGGTCTCGGTCCGGTTGGTGATGACGCAGCCGTACAGGCGCCCCAGCATGTTGCTGGTCCGGTTGGCACTGGCGCCGAGGATAAGCGAGCTGGCGACCGGATAGGACAGGCTGTTATGATCCGTGCCGTCGAAGATCTGCGCGCCGTTGTTCCGGCCGGTGGTCGGCTTCGTTTGCATCGAAACGACGGTGTTTGCACCGCTGACCGGACCACCGGATGCCGAGCTGTCCGAGCTTGAGCCAATCCGCAGATTAAGGCTCTGACCGCCCTGCACGCGCAATTCCCAGACCAGATTGTTCGCCGAGGTCAGGTCATTCGAGCGGCCGATCGCCAGCAGCCACTTCGCGAGATCCTTGTCGACGTCCTCGCGACGCTGCGCGATCGACGCCGTCACTTCCTTGAAGTTCATCGAGCCGTTTGCGCCGACCAGGTAATAGGCGCCGTCCATCTGGATGTACGCGGAGTTGCCGTCATCCTGGAACGTGCCGACCAGGTTGGGATCGGGCTGCAGGGCGTGGTTTCCGAAGCCGAAACGATCGTCGATACGCGCGCAGGGCGAGCCATCGGTGCACGGGATCGTACCGGCGATATCCTGCCAGCAATACTGCTGCTCCACCTCGAGCCAGGTGCCCCCGGTGACACAGTCCGCCAGCAGGATCGCCGGCGACGTCGGATCATCGGCGACATTGTTTATCGCGACCGATTGGCGCTGCGTTGCCGACCAAAGGCCTTGCCCGTCGATCACCGCGACATCGACCAGCCGCGGGTTCGGGTTTTCCTCATAGTCCTGCCGGCGCATGCGGAGCTGGTTGGCCGCGTCGCTGAACTCGCCGCGGTTGACACCGCCGCGCACGCGCAGCTGGGCGACCTTGCTGGCAGTGTATGTCCAGCTGCCATTCTTGTTCTCGTCGATCGACAGGCCGACGCCGGGTGTCTGGATCACCGGCGCGACATTGTCGGTCGGTCGATCGATGATGATCCCCGCGGTCTTTCCGCTGTTGGCGCTCTCGGTATAGCGCAGCGTCGTGCCGCTCGGCACCGACCAGGTCGTCGCGGCGTCGATCGACATGACACCGGCGACCTCGGCCCGGAATACCGGCGCCTTGGAATTGGTGGCCTCGGCCCGGCACCGGATCAGCTCCAGCATGCCGTTCTGGAACACGTTGAAATGACCCTGCGCATACGGGTTGGCGCCGGCATTATCGATCGGCTCCCTGCTTGTGCAGTTGATAAGCTTGCACAGCCCCCACAGACGGAAGCTCCGGTGATTAAATTCAGCGACACAGTTCCGCAGCACTAGGTTGTCGCACTTCAGATCGTAGCCGCCATCCGTGCAGTGGTGCGCCAGGCAGTCCTCGAGCGTGATGTTGTAATTGCCACGCTCCCCGGCGAACCCGTCGCCGTTCTGGTAGCGATGGAGCGTATCGATGATGTTGCCCATCGTGCAGCGCACGACGAGCGCATCATGCGCGGTATGATCGAACACGATGCCGCTGGCGAAGTTGTCGCCGTCCTGGCGATCGCTGTCGCCGACGCAATCGGCGATCAGGATGTTGCGGCTGTCATACTGGATGCGGGCGAAGCGCTTCGAGAAGCCCTTCCCGGTGACGCGCTGGATCGTCAGCCCGTCGATTGTCGCGTAACCGCCGCCAGTCGAGCCCGACGCCGTGTTCGCGAAGAACTCGCGGACATTGTCGAAGGTGATGTCCTGCACGGTCAGGTTCGCGATCGGCCCGCCCACGCGGATGCAGCCGAGGCCGCAATTCTCGAACCGGAGATCCTGGAACACGAGATGATCCGCGCCCGACAGGAGTAGCAGCGTCCCGGTGCTGTTCCCGTTCGCCGCACCCGCGATCCACGGGTTTGCCCGGGTGCCGACGATGCGCGCCTTCATCGGATCGCCGTTCACGTCGACGCCACGGATGACGAGCGGCTTATCCCGGGTGCCGCCATGGCGCAGCGTCCTCGTCGTGTCGGCGTACTGGCCGGCGTCAGCGCGGAGCCAGATCTCGCGGCCGGTCTGCCCGGCGATCGTCGCGAACGCGTCGAGGTTGGCCAGGCTGCCAGCGTTCTCCCACGAGGATCCGTCGCCGCTGCCCGCCGCGGCCGGCGCGATACGCATCGCGCCCGGCCCTACCGGTGGGGGCGTCATGTCGACGTCGCCGGCATAGAACAGCTCGAAGCTGGTGACCTCCTCCTCGAGGTCGAGCTCGATGCGCGAGCAGCATAGCCGGGCGTCGACCGACTGCTCGGCGTCGACCAGGCGGACCGCCGGCGTCGATCGCGAAGGATCGCACCAGACCAGCGCTGCCACGCTGACCGAGAAGCGCGGATCCCCCGCCAGCACGAGGCCGCGCTCGTCGACGATCGTCTTGGCGTCCGCGAGCAAGTCGAAGAAGCCCTCGCCGGGCGTCAGCGAACCATCACGCGCGCCGGTGAGCGCATCGCGGACCGCGGTGTTCTCGTAGCGCTCGATGATGGCTTCGCGCGTCGCCGCGGCGATATCGTTGGTGAGCGCGCTCATTTGGCTTTCCAGATCACGGCCGCAGCGGTCTTGGCCGCAGCCTCCGACGTCGCCGCCTTGATCTTGTCCTTTGCCGCCTGCGCGATCGCCTCGAGGCGCATGACCGCCGCATTCGACGATGCGGCGCCGGCTTCGAACTTGGCGATCACCGCGGCGATCGTCGCGCCGGTCAGGTCGACCTCGGCCATCGCGGCCGGGAAACGCACCCGGCGCGTTTCAAGATTGAGCGTGGCGACGACCGCGGATCCGATCGAGCGGAAGTCGATGACCTCGCGCGCCTTCTGCATGTAGACGAGCTTCTTGGCACCGCCCTGCGTCAGATAGCCCATTTGCGCAGACTCACGCTGGTCGTCGAGCGTATCGAGCAGCTTGGCCTTCACCAAATCGAGGCTGACGCCCCAGCCCTTGGCCGGCGTGAACGTCTCGCGCGCCTGATCTCCGAAGCGGGTGACCTCATGCGCCTGGTACCCGGCCGCCCACGCGATCGTCTTACCGTCGCCGGGATGCGTTGCCGCATAGATCTGCGCGATCGGCGCGCCGGCCGCGTCGGTGATGACCCACTGCTTCATGATGCGGCGCCTGCATTGAAGGTACCGCTAAGCGGCGCGGTCGACGGCTGCTCGAGGTAATCGCCGTTGGTGTCGACCTTCCGGAAACTCGGCCCGATCTCGTAATCGGTATTCGGGGTCAGGCCGGTGATGACGATCGCGCCGGTATTGAGCGCGCCCTGCTTCACCGGAGGGTTCGCGTTGATGCGATACGCCTGCGAGCCCTGCACCTCGGGGCCAGCGTCGGTCCAAGCGGTGCCGCCCTTCAGCCGGAACACGACTTTGCCGGCGACGTAGATGTAACCGATATTGCCGTTCGGCCCGCCGCCCTCACGGAAATAGGCGACCGAGATACTGGCCGACAGCTTTCCGGCCGCGTTCGTCTTGAGGGTCACGAAGCCGTCAGGCGCGACGCCGTATGCATACTGGTCCTTGCCGACGGTCGAGAATGTCGTGATCGATGCGCTGTCAGCGCCCGACGAGGGTGCCGCGCTCGGCCGCTCGATCCGGATGACGTCAGGCAGTGTCGCACCGTCCCGCGTCGAGTTGACCGTGATCGATCCGGACGCGGCGACGTCGGTGATGGTGATCAGACCGCGGTTGGCGCTGGCGGGATCATTGTCGATCGACGCGGTGATCGCGCCATCGATGGCGATGCCGAAGTCGGTCGACGCGGAAACGTCGACACCGCCGCGGCGACGGCTGGCCTTCACCCGGTACGGCATCTGCCCAGCGACCAGGCTGCCGGCACCGTCGACTAGCAGCGTGATCGAACGTACCGACAGATCGAGGCTTTTCGTGATGTCGGACGCGGGCTCGGCCGGCTTCCATTCGTCGATCGGCGTGCCATCGGCATAGGTCGCCTTGATCGCCGGGTTCATCTGGTACCAGGCGGGCCCGGGCAGTTCGCCGGTCCCGGGCGTCGTCGAGACGTAAAGCCAGCGCGAACCGTCCGACAGGTCGACGATATCGCCCTCGCGGTACGTTGTGCCGGCGACATAGAGACCGCGCGGGGTGAGTGGCGCTGCGAACGCGATGTCAGACAGTGCATGGACCGTCCAGGTCGGCTGCGCCTTGATATCGACGCGCCACCAGGGCGTACCGTTCTCGAGCTGCTTGACCGACTACACCGGGGGCAGCGCCGAGCCATCCGCCTGCAGCGTCGCCATCACGTCGCCGATCGCGCCGATCCGCGCGACGAACAGCTTGCCGAGCCAGCTGACGCCGGCGACCGCGTTGACGCTATGCGCGATGCGCTGGATCAGCTCGCGCGCGGTGGTCTGCGCGG